>Ga0182011_10002532_pt1 | contig 15347 bp, 15 predicted proteins | sample 711E1DmetaG_FD_120481 | JGI IMG/M metagenome (GOLD analysis project Ga0182011, IMG submission 120481) | Permafrost microbial communities from Stordalen Mire, Sweden - 711E1D metaG | ecosystem: Environmental > Terrestrial > Soil > Wetlands > Permafrost | place: Sweden: Stordalen | collected... | reverse complement strand
GACCTACTGGGCCTTCAGGGCCTATCGGGCAAACCGGTCCTACAGGGGCCGCGAGTACAGTTAGTGGACCTACTGGGCCTTCAGGGCCTATCGGGCAAACCGGTCCTACAGGGGCTGCGAGTACAGTTAGTGGACCTACTGGGCCTTCAGGGCCTATCGGGCAAACCGGTCCTACAGGGGCTGCGAGTACAGTTAGTGGACCTACAGGCCCCAGTGGCCTTCCAGGCGAGGCCAATGGCCTTTTGCTTTGGTTTGACCATACCGACAGTGAATGGGTTTTACCGTTTACTGGCCCTATCTCTACAATAGCTTTTAATGATACCAACCCAGACACCATTACCCGTACCGACGCAGGCTCTTTCATCACTGACGGTTTTTTGGCGGGGATGAAAATTAATGTTACCGGGGCTCTAAATATTGGTAATAATAGCACTTTTGAGTTGGTTGGTGTAACAGCAAATACACTTACCTTAGCGTTACAGGATACTCTTACCGCTGAACCTATTGGTCATTCCGTCACTATTACAACAAACAATGAATCCCTTACCGTAGTCCCGGGGGTTTTTTCCGAAATAGATACATCGGTGGTCGTTAACAACGCAGACTTAGCTACAGGCGTTCCTATAGATACTCACATTACTACGTTAGGGACCCCTGCTCAGCTGTTTATTCCATCTGGGATATGGGAATTTAGAACCTGGCATTGGGTGTCAGCGGGCTCAACCACTTATTTTAAATACCTGGTTTTTAAGAAGTCGGTTGCCGGCATTACTACCAATTTGTTCTTGACTGATGCAACCACCACCGCCTTGGGTACAACTAATGCTACTGCTACTCACGTAATTCTTCAAACTTTGGTCGAAACAGAGATTCCTTTACTTACGACTGACCGAATAGGGATTAGAGTCCTTGCTTTCAATACAAGTGGGACTAATACGACTGCCCATTTTATTTCCCAAGGCTCTGTTCGTCCTTCATACGTAAAAACCTCTTTTTCACTCCCAGTAATCGTAGGTCTTGCCGGTTCTAGTGGGCCTACTGGGGCAAGTGGCCCGACAGGACCAAGTGGGCTTAGTGGCCCTACAGGACCTATTGGGCTTGATGGAATAGATGGGGCCGATGGAGCCGAAGGACCTAGTGGCCCTACAGGCCCTACGGGTCCCTCAGGCCTTTCTGGTATTCCAGTGACGCATACAGTAAATGCTCAAACAGGAACGTCGTATCAACTAACCCTAGCTGATATGTATGAAACAGGGCGGGCATTAGTTACTTTCAATAGTGTCTGGGGAATTACAGTTACTGTCCCTAAGAATTCTACCACAGCATTCCCAGTTGGATGTTCTATATATTGCCAGCAAATTGGACTTGGTGAGGTAACTTTTGCTGGGGAAGACGTCTCCGTTACTATCAACCCAGCAAGTAAATTGAGTATCGCTGCGCAATGGGGCGGTGCGAAACTTATTCAAACAGCCGCCAACACGTGGTCACTACTTACTTTTTAATTTAGTGGGCGCACCTAAACCCAATCGTTGCTGACCGCGTTTCAGGAATTACGTAGTCTCTGGACGCAGAACGTAATTGCCCAGTGTCGCCTCGATTAAAAAATCCCCCGTGCAAAGTCCTATATTGGGTAGGTTCTAGAACCGCACAATTGCTGCATGGCATTGGTAAAATATCTTGGTGGTAATCAAGAGTCCAAGTCCTGGTATTTCCAGCCAAATCAGCCTGCCCCCAACGGCCATTTCCTAATGGTTTTGTCCCAACGTTAATCAGGTCGTAAATAGAACATCCGGGGACGCCATCGCCCATACATTGCTGGATATCGTCTACGTAGTAGCTAGCTTTACTAGGGTCTAGGCCTGTACCCCAGGGATATTGACGCTGTTCGTTGCCTCCAGAGGCAGCATAATTAAGTTCAGATTCAGTGGCTAGCCTGTCTCCGTTTTGAGCACAAAAAGCAAAAGCCCTGTACCAATTTAAACAATTTTGTGGACGATTTTCATTGTAAGCCGGTACGTCAGTATAGGTTAGATACAATCCGTCGCATTTTAAGGATTGGATTGAATCGATTTCGTCTACTGGTAAAAAAGTATTCCAATCCGAATTCCATCCAGAACCCGAGATAAGTGGATGGGCCCCTGCCCCAGCTACAGGAGGATTGCCTTGAGTCCCTAAACCGGAACCCATGTATGCCCTAAAATGGCCAACAGTAACTTCAAATTTATCTAAACAAAAATCGTTTACAGTAGCTGGATAAGATTGACGTACAAAATCGATCCCGTCGAAATTCCGGTAAAAATAACCGCCATAAACCGTTAGCCTAGTGCAGCAATTTTCGTCAGCATTTGGGCCACAGTTAAACGCGTAACAAAAACTAGATGAATTGCATTGAGGTTCCACGTCTGGGGTGTCGGGCCTAATGTCGATTGGGCCATCGGGCCTAACATCTATAGAGGAATCGGGAGAAGCGTCGGGGACATCGGGAACATCTACGGGAACATCTGGACGCGCATCTCTACCTCCGTCGGCTATGGTTCCCCCAGCAGGGACAGTCCCGCCAGTAGGAACAGTCCCGCCCAAAGGAAAGGTCGTCCCGCCAGCCGGTGTTCCCCCAGCAGGAACAGTCCCACCAACAGACGTGGAACCACCAGCTGGGCTTCCGCCATTTTTAATAGCATTTGGGGAAGGTCCTGAATTACAACCCCAAACCAATAAGGCAACAATTAAACTAACTTTGATAAAATAATTAAACAATTAAACAAGACCTCCTAATGTTTTTAAGAAAAATTGGCCGAAGACATTATGGCGTTTTGCTGTAATTCGGTACTGTCTGAATAGCCCATAGCATCAAGACAATGCCGCGCCGTTTCCCACCTTAAAATTGGAATGATATCCTGGACGTTGGAGGTCGTCCAGGCAATCGCAATCGTTCCCCCAATCTCAAGGCCCGCTAGCTTGTAAGACCACCCTACGGTTTGCAGGAATTGCTCTTCTATGTCAAGGGTGCAACCATTGAAAATTGAAACGGTATTTTGTGGTTTACCGTTCTTAACAGCCCAAGAGTTCCAAAAAGCCAAAACGTTTCTTGTTTGAGATGTTACTATGGCGAGTAAAATAGATGCTCCGCCGTTTGATAGTTCCGTTAGTTTAGTACGACAAACTCCCGACACCGTTACTGCGACGCCGTCGTCAGAGTACCCAATTATTGACTTAATAAAGTTGTATCGTAAAATATAACGCCATATGGTAATTGAATAAAAAGCCGCCAAAGTCGAAAGGAGGGTAATTTGACCTGCTATTGAAATACCCTCATGCGTTACAAGATAACTATAACGATAAGCTAAGGCCGCTAAAAACGTAGGAATAGCGACCACTAGGAGCCACGGCCAAGAATCTTCAGAAGTAAAAAGTTTCCAAGTTTTTATAATCATGGATTGCCCTCTTTAGCCAAGATTGCTGTTGTTAAACATTGAAAAATCTCTGGTAAAGCAGTCTAAATTATTCCGGTCGTCTTCCGGATCGTTCCAGCCTAAAGGTGTGTTTAGTTTCAATAGTGACTGAAAAAACTCGTCATACATGCCCTTACATTTGTCTAGGCTATAATTAGCTACAGCCCACTTTCGACAAACATAGGGATCTATCTTATCGATATTTCTGGCTGCAAAAAGGAAGTGTCCCATGGTTCTACATCGATAACCTACAAGTCCATGGAGAACTGTCTCGCAGTAACAGCCCCAGTCCGTTGTAATTACTGGGGTGCCTGCCATTAGGGCTTCCATGTGAATCGTCCCGAAAGGTTCAATATACCTTGTAGGCGAAAACAGCCCCTTAGCGTATCGAATGGTGTCCCTCAATTCTTCCATGCCGCGTGGCTTCATATAAGTAATACCTGGGCCTAGAAATGGCGATGGATCCCCCTGGCCACATAGCTTTAGGGGCACTCCTAGTTTTTGACAAACCTGTATGGCGAGTTCAACCCCTTTGTCCTTGTTCAACCTACAAATCATTAAAAAGTAGTTCTCTTTCTTTTCAGTAGGCACAACAGGTCCATATGCCTCAGGGTCCCTTGCGTTGGGGATTACTACACTGTACCAGGCATCTCCACCAACCCCCTCTTTACCCATTCTGTTGTGTAACCAAGAATAGCTTTCAAAAATTCTGTATTTGGCCCAAGAGTAAGGATAACCTATCCCACTTTCAACTACAAGCTGGGGCAGGTCTTCTACTGCTCTTCGCTGACATCCACCCCACGGTACACATATAATGTTGGTGTAGGGAGCCCCCATACGTTCTTGAATGCTTTTCCGCATGTTAGCGGCAAACAAGTCTATAAATTGTTTGTTAACGCCTCCCTCATTAAGATCGTAATTTTGGTCCACAGTGCGCTTACCGTACAGTTTTTCCCACATTTCGTGAGGAGCTAGAGAAACATTTTCGGTGCATATAGGATTAGAACCTTCGTTACCAAGATGCACTACATGGTATCCTAACTCTGTTAGCATTCTACAAAGGTAATATACCTTCCCGGTGAACGCACAAGTAGAGAAAGGTGAGTATGCAGGGTCTAATGTAAGTGAATGTGGGATACCCAATACGAAAATTTTTGTGTCTTTGTTCATCTTGTTTCCCGCGCGGAAGCCCCTCCCTTTAGGGAGGGGTCGTTAACCACAACACTTCTATCGACACTTCTATCAACACTTCTATCAACACTTCTATCAACATTTCTATCGACAAAATTCTGCCAGTCTTCCATAACAACTGGCCAGTCTCTGTAAGTTTTTGCTGCTAACTGTATAGAAGCACATTTATCCCTAAATTCTTCTGTATGGTTTTTATAATAAATTAAGGTGTCTCTAGTAAACCTGACGAAGGCTTCCGCATCTAAGGGCCCCAGTATACAAAGCCCTTCATAAGCAAGCCTTGCAGCATGTCCTTGAGGTGTAGAGATGTTTAACCTACCTGCTGCAGCTGCTTCCAATGAAACGACACTTCCCCCCTCCATAAGGCTGGAAGTAACGACGCAATCCACACTACGGTAAAAATCAGGCATAAGTTCTCTAGGGATAGGGTTCTTGGGTCGATAGTCTCCTTGCCCCATAGTTTCGGTTACTGCTGCCTTGAATTCTAGGCCTGCTTGTTGGGCAGCTAATCTAGCTAACTCCCCTCTTTTAATTTCCACTCCATGCTCGCTAGGACGCCACAACGACGCGGCGTATCCTACAACTTTTAAGGACTGTGGAATAAGTGCGTCATAAAATTTACAGTCAACTCCGAGCCTCAGAACTTTAGGTATTCTGGTAATGCCCATTGCTAGCGACCCGCTTGCAAGGGTATCTGATACAACGCCGTAGTTAGCGTACTGATTAATTCCTTCGTTACCGTCGGTCCTAAGCATCCTAGTGCAATCCTCTTCAGCGTTTGCTGTAACGAAAATCTTGGACCTAGGGATTCCGAAATTTTTAATGAGGCAATCCGAGCCTAGTCCGGCTTCGGTAAGAATGTAGTCAAAATTATCGAAGAATTCTCGATCAATTACCAAATCCCAGTTCCTAATTTCCGCGCCAATTCCCTGAGAGACCTGGAGGTAGATATCTTTCATGCACCATGTCATATTTCCCCAAATTAGAATTTTCATCTTGTTTCCCGCGCGGAAACCCCTCCCTTTAGGGAGGGGAGGAAGCGCGTCCTCCAGGCATTGTAAGTTTTGAATTTCAACTCAGAAGGTTCTGCCGATTGAGTAAGACGTTTACCATTTTCAATCGAGTGTAAGCTGATTTTGCCAGACATTGTTCCTCCCACGTAGGTCAATCCCCATTTTGAATGATCGACTAAGGAGCCTCTTTTCAGTCCGCAACTACGAGTACCACCATACGACTTACGCAAACCGTTCTTGGCAAACTGAAGCATGTGCAGTTGACGACGATGGAATCGGATGGGAGAGACACACAACATACTTGTGTTGTCAGGCAAGACATGTCCTCCAACCTGCCAATTTGCAAGTACCCAACTGTCAACACAGTGAGCTTCAAAAATTTCCGACATCTTGGATTTTGATTTCTTCAAACCGACCGCGTCTCGCAGTTCTTTGGTTTCCCAGCCTTGTTTCAGGTGTACTACTCCAAATTGTCGCAGTTCTGAATAGAACCATTCCTTGCCAACTTCAAGAGGAGAGAAACTGACATCCCATTTGCGTTTTCCCAGAGTCTTGGCTTTGATGTCTTCAACCACAAAGTCAGTTATGGGGAAAATCTTGACCAATTGTCTGACAACTCTCAGTTTCCATTGCCAGCGTGCTTTGATGCTGGGAGCCAGACATCCCCTGCCGCGATTCTGTCGGTTTGCCCGGCATGGAGTTTTTCGGAACCTGCGCGATCTACGCATATTCCGTCGAATTTCAACCGCGTCCTTCACGTGTTGGACGGCATCGGCTTGGGCGTTCAGATAGGTGTGCGACTCGGATTTGACGGTAAAGCCCTCTTTTTTCGATCCAGGATCGATGCCTACTGCAATTTCTTGCCTCTTCTGTTTTGAGGGATCCCGGTTCAACCTCACGCAGAAAATGCCGCGCTTGAAAAACGGAGTCGCTTCCCCATCCTTGATCCAACGACGCGCACGGCTTGACGTTGTTGGCATCAAAGGTTTCCCTGTCCTGTCTACCACAGGCACTGCGATACTATAAGTCTGCCTTGCGGCAGTTTGTACTCCTCTTCGACACTGATCGACCGAGGGAAGCAAGGCTAGAGGGGCACCCTGCATATCGCTCGCCCTGCCACGGGCAGTCGATTCAGTTGGCAACTCGAAATTGCCTTGTCTAGTCAACGGTTTTCTCTCGTTAGTCCACATTGGCTTTGTTTTCTTTCAAGCCCCTCCCTTTAGGGAGGGGTCGTTAACATTACTCCCAAGAAATCACGCCAGTCACTCATAACCACAGGCCAATCACGATTTTTTCTTACAGCCGATTGTATGGATTGGCATTTGTTTTGAAAATCCGTGGAATTGTTCTTGTAAAAATTAAGGGTATCCCGAGTAAATTCGACAAAAGCTTCTGAATTCAATGGAGCCAAAATGCCCTGTCCTTCATAGCATAGCCTAGGGAAATCCCCTGTAGGAGTACCAATTACCAGCCTACCTGCAGCTGCCGCTTCGTACGGTGGCATACTTCCACCCTCCTGTAAGGAAGACATGACGACGCAATCCACCGATCTATAGTACGACGGCATATTTTCTTTTGCAATAATTTTCTGTCGATAGTATGGTTGGGATGGGTCGTTGCCAGGGATAGCTGGTTTAAACTCTAGGCCAGCTTGTTCTACGGCTTTCTCAACTAGGGCTCCTCTTTTAATTTCAACGCCTTGTACATTAGGCCGGCAAAAGACCGCCGCATATCCAACTGTTTTTAGTTCTTGGGGTGGTGGAGAGAAGTAGTGATCGCAGTCAATACCTTGCCTCAGAACTGTTGGGACCCGGGTAATACCCATTGAAAGTGAGGAGCAGGCCAGTGTGTCGCTAACTGTTGCATATCCCCCGTATTTGTTAATATTTTCATTTTCTTCTGCTTTCAAATAGGTGTAAGAGCCCTCTTCGGAATGACTTACTGCAAAAATCTTTTCTCTAGGAACCTGATGGGCATAAACAAGCACTCTTACTGGGGAACCTGCTTGTACTAGAATTTTATCAAAACCTCTAAAATACTCAGCGTTAACTGGGATTAGCCAGTCCTTGAATTCCCCACCAACTCCCTGGGCAATTTTTGTGTACATTTGCCCGATAGACCACGTAGAATCTCCCCAAACAAGTATTTTAGCCAAGATTAATCCTTTTGAGTAAAGCAATGGTAGCCAGCACAATACTTACAGAAATACACTAATCGATGAAATTTGACGGCAGTTTTGTTGGCTCGATCAAAGGTTGGGTAGCGCTTCTTTTTTAAGCAAGAACGTTCCCAAACCCAAATGTCGCGGTCAGTCATAAGGCCCCCGGTGGTGGAGAAATAATTAACAAAATTACTATTGTTATAAATAAAATCACTAACATTATCAATTTTTTCTTACTCTCTTGGGTGCCCGTTGAGCGTCCAGTTGTCTTAGGGCTGCTCTGATAGAAGCAGTTGGAACCCTTAGTTTGAACGCTTCGCCGTTGTTAACGTTGTAGAAGTAAAAGCTACAGGCATCGAGGCCTACAAACCACCAACCTTCACCCTCAGTAGTCTTGATGTCTCTAACTTCAATTTCGGCTTTTGTTAGTTTTCTCATTGACATAATAATAGTCTCTCCTTGACAGTTTTTTGTAATAGTTCCAAATTGGAATCATTGGGCGCTTTGAATTTTTGAATAAATCTCTCGAAAGCCACTCCAATTCCTTCTGACTCAGAAACATCGGTTAGTTTAGGCCTTTCGGGAAATCCACGGCATCTAGCATTGAATCGGGCTTTGAGTTCTATGGAGCGATTTGAAATATAGGTTGACGAACCATACAAGTCAACCCGAATGTCAGCCAGGTGCTCAATACTTTTTGGAATAGAAATAGTTGCAGGTTCTTTTTCAGTATCTGTAAATCTATAGATCCTACGGCACACTGTGTCAGTTCGGATTTTCTTTTTGAGAGAAGTCTTTTCTTCTGTGTGCTCAAAAATCCAGATATACCTATTGCTTCCTGCGTCACTTAAAGTCCGCCAGCGAGGGGAGCCCACGTACAAAACCTTAGGGCCAATAGTCTGTGGGGTGTGGATGTGTCCAGAAATGATATGCTTTACAGGTAACTCAGTAACATCCGCTGAATCATCGGCGTAAAATCCAGATTCATACTTGGCTCCAGCCATTGTCTGGTGGCAAAAGAGCGTGTGGACTCCTTTGAATCTATCTAGCAATCCTTTGGCTCCTTTTAGAAATTCCTGCGGGTCATAGCAATATGGTACAAAGCCTAAGCCGGGATAAATTACCGAAGGTTTATCGATTACGTGGATGTTTTTGCCGTTATGGGCTAACAACGCATGTGGATAATTACATGATGGAGAAACTTGGTCGTGGTTACCTACTAGTAGGACGACTTCCTTATCAGAATCAGTCAATTTTTCCAGCCAGCGCTTCCAGAATTCAATGCAGTAGGAATTGACGATAGCGTGCTGATGGTACTGATCGCCCATCAAGATTATCGTAAGGATTTCTTCTTCTTGGGCAACGTTGCTTACTAATTGAAGCAGAGCTTCACAGTCAGCCAGCTCGCCAGGGGTACAGTGGACGTCTCCAACAACTAGGCTCAGCATGTTACTTTCCCCATTCCCCTAGCGGTAGTTGTATCCCCCATTCCCCTAGCGGTGGTTGTGGTACTCCACTAGGTACCCGAGTTGGTTCGGGCTTACTGGGTACGGGGATGGGCAATGCAAACATCACCACTTCACTTAGAGGCACTACAATAAACTGGACAGGAACGAGCTTGCCATCCACTTCTTCCTCAAAGCCCGGTGTAGTCATTTTCTCCTTCGCCCAACCTTCCGTATACCGACTGGCCCTAATGTAGGCCGTCGATTTTGGAATTATAAAAACATTGTCTTTGGCCGAATTCCCTACCAAAACTTCTAAGGCTTCAAGTTCGGTTTTATTTGAAATAAAAGATAGTCCGTGGGCATTACGCGTTGTTACCCCAAGATGCTTCAGTGGCCTACAAAGAATGGTGCCACCAGTTGTCATTAAATTCTTAAAATCCATTTAAAAACTCCTTTGTTATTGACATTCCACGTCAAGAAAAACCCCACGTAACCTTAAAAGTTTTTGATCAAATATTGGTAAAACCGATATCGCCAAAAACATTTTATCCGTAGCTTCATCGTGCTCAGTTATAACATCTGGTCGTTCTTCATAAGGCGCCGCAATTCTAGTTACTCCTTTGGGTACGTTTTCCACATCATCCGGGAGTTTGGTGTCAGTGCTTAGCATCCCCGCAGCCGCCATAAGGTTTTGCAACTCTTTGTCGTTAGTTATTTGTTTTTCGCCGGCATTATCATTTACGTGCTTAACCATGTCTTCTATCGAAAAATCGCCTTTTGTGTGTCTGGATAAAAATTTGTTGGCGCGGTAAAGCTTACGGCGGTCTGTCGGATAAAAGTGTAACACGGACTGACTTAGATTTTCTATAAAATTCCCCACCATACGACCTATAGCTACCCCACACCAATTGCTTGCATACTCTCCTGAGTACTTGTCAACCCCAGCTATAAGACCTTCAACTCCAATTTGCACAAAATCCATGAACGATAAATGCCCCTTAGGAGTCCTAGACCAAAAAATTCGGGCCCTTGAAACAACTAACGGCAAGTTCATTACTACGAGAGCTTCGCGGGCTTCTTCTATTTTCTTGGCAATCTTCGTTAGGTTCGAATACTTACCCCACCGGATAACTTGAGTAGCGAATTTTACAAAGTGATAATTTATGTGGTACTGACTAACAGCCTCAATGTCCTTGTCCCTTATGGCGTCTGAAATGCTTGGAGAAAATACCTCCTGACGTTCCCTGAAATAAGGCCTTGCTGTGAGGATGTTGTGTTTAACTTCAGTAATGAAACGGAAAAAAGCTCCGTACACTATGTCACGGAAACGATGGTTCAATAAGGTAAAACGAAATTCGTCTTCAAGAGCTGCCAGGCCATTTACCTGCTTTCTTTGGCGCTCAACTAAATCCGGCTCATTTACATCTTCGTAATTGGCCAAAGACCTTTCCAGTACCTTGGCAAAAGCCCTAAAATGCTGTGATGCGTCTTCTGACATTTAGGTGCCCTCTTTGGATAAAAATTCTGAAAACAAAGTTGGGGAAATTTTACTCTGTTCTTGCATCTAACACCTTACATTCACCATAAATTTCGTTGTAAATTTCTCGACGCCTTTGGGCATGCCTATGGGTCACTGAATTATTTTTTACATCATAATCGATCACTATTGTGTCTTTTTTCCCTGGAAAAAGCCGGGTCCCCCTTCCAATTCCTTGACGAGTTTCAACCTCACTGGACAGTCCCACTAAGTTTATCAAAAAATCAGCAGAACGGATGTCGGTGCCGATTGAAATTGCTCCCGTACCGACTAGAACGGGAAATTTCCCCAAATCAAATTCCCTGACCAAGTCCACCGGCTTAAGTTTCCATTGACTTTCCGGAACTGTATCTCTATTGTCCGACGAAAGAGGCCCATGTGCGAACCGTGAATCAGCTGTCATGCCTCCGTTAATCAGTCTACCGTATTGGTCAACCGTATCGACTAAAACTAATACCCTCCTATTTTTTTCTAATACAGCTTTGTTAATTAAACCAGCAGCATGACGGTATACGTTGTCATTTTGGTGCAAATGAACTCGATTTGTCTTAATGACGTCGTCGCACGAGAAGTTGCTATTTGACGTAATTCTATATTGGAAAAATTTAAGTGGAGAAAGAAACCCCTGGTCTATACCCTCGGCTACCGACATTTTTAGCTGAATAGGACCCGTAATGCCCCTCAACAATAACTGTAGACCATCCGAACGTAATTGGGTGGCCGAAAGAAAGGCCCTATAAGGCACACTCCCTAAAAGGTCTAGAACCACTTTCTGTAAACAAGCAGCGGGTAACAAATGGCTTTCATCACCGATAAGAACCTTCTTCTCCTTTAGCAACTCAACGTCCTTATCGTTAGGTCCTAAATTCATGAGAGATTTACTTACAGCAACCGTGAAGAATTTATTGTGCTTCTTCCCTCCAAAATACTGACCTACTCTTCCCGTACCAAAAGCATCCGTTAGGTCCTTTAAGAGCTGTTCTGCAATACTTAAAGTCGGAGCCACGATTATGCCAGGTAGCCCAATTCTTTTTAAGAGATGTACCGCAATAAGACTTTTGCCTAGACCCGTGCCTATCTCAACTGCACCATGCCCCATTAGTCCGTGTCCAACCCGACACTCCATAATATCGACTTCTTCTGGCGCCAGCAAATCTAGCGCTGCTTGTTGGAATGGTCTTAGTTCGTGCTCTGGCATTTTAGCCCAGGGGATTAAACCGTACCTAGGCTTAACGAAGTTGTACTGAAGTTTTCCGCCGTATCGATTTAGAAGTTCCGGCGCCATTCCGGAGTAAGTCCAAAGTCCTTTGTCGTCCTTAAAAAGTATTGACTTGAAGCGTTCCTTATCCAATTCGGCGACCTTAGCTTGTAAAGCTTCTCGGCCGTACTTAAGTACAAACCAGTGCCTAGGGTTCGCCAAAGCTTTCTTCCAAGTTTTCCATTGGTGGGTGGCCGAAAGGTTTTCATAACCCAAAAGGTTAACGATTTGACGATAAACTTGTCCCTCCGACCACTCCCTAGGTAGTCTCAATTTGACAGGAGTTTCTAAAGTAAGAACTGGCATCATTTAGAAATTTAGCCTAAGATACAAATCGAGGTCGGCCCGGCTTCCGATTTTATTTGAAAGGAATTCGGCGCAATCACTCGAACAAACATGAAGCACTCTATCTTCAAAAGATTTTTGTGGATTACTGCTTGTGTCGCGAAATTCGCATCCACAACCGTCACATATAAAAGTTTTTGTACTCATTTTCCCCCTTTTATTCCAACTCTACCATCTTTTTGGGTGGCTTGCAAGCTTTAATCCACGAATTTTGCAAAATTTCGTCAGCAACCCTATCCAGGTCCAGGGAAACTTCCTGCCCCTTAAACTCGCACATTCGACGCAGTGTTTCTTTTACAGTTTCCCTTACATTTCGAGGAGTTGACACTCCATCGATGCTGTTGGTTTGGATATTTTGAATATGACCACCAAGCTCTTCAATCCAAACGTGTTCTCGATCAACCCCATATTTTATGCAGGCAGCCAAAAAGTCTTCCAGTACCAAGTTTTCAATAGTTACTGAGGTGCGATGGCTGGAGGAATCCCAGTGACCAACGAATTTTATGAAACCACACGTCCACTTCTCTTCTTCGCCACTTTCGTCTTCCCAGACCCTGTCCCTTCTTTCAGACCTGTAAGCCCTCAGAGCAATCATAAAATCCCAGTATTTTTCAGGCTTTACCATACGATTGAAGTAATAGAAAGAATCTTCTTTTACTTCCTCATCTGTTTTCTTTTCAAAGTTTGGGTACCAAGCCCAAAAAGCCTCAAATATTTCACGGTCTTCTGGCTTTGGTTGGCTTTTAGCATCAGTATACCATCTCTCTAGACTGTCTTCATTTTCTAGGAGATTTTTTAACCAAATTGGGCGGCGATACTTTAACTTTCCAGTATTCCAAGCTTCACAATACGCTAAAGCTGCTTCGCGTAATTCTTCCGGGGTATGAACCTCACAAGCCATATACCAAGTTTTTTTAGCAACGCCAATTGGCTCTGGAAAATCTGGATTCACCGGCCAAGCAGCTCTTACTTCCTGGAAAGCCTCTAGAACTTTAGGGTCGATTTTTGTGTTAGGGATTTCTGGACTAGATACCTTTGAAGTGCTATACTGAATGACGTTTTTTGTCCCCAATGGCTTATCGTATTTTTTAGCTAAATTTTTAATGAAAACCGTTAAAGTGACCTTAGGTGGCTCTGCATCAAAAGCTTCCTGGAAAGTTTTTAACCAATCTTCGTTTTCAATGAAAGAGCAGAAAAGGTCTTTAGCGCGTTCCTTAAAATCTGCTGCACGCCAATCCTTGGGCCAATCTCCCCATGCTTCATCGAAAAATGACTCTCGTATTTTTAGATCAAACACTAGACATTTCCTCCGTCGTGTTCGCTTCCAACTTCTTCGCCCCATTTTTTCATAAAAAACCGTTCTGAAGCCTTGTAAAGGAAATCGAAGAATCCAGATAAATCGTATTCAGTCGAGTTTTTTAAATGTCCACCAACTTCCACAATTCTAACACCTTTTTCTATCATATGGCTTAAAGCTTTTTTGACCGTACGGATGGTAAGTCCATTGTTTTCACTGAGGTATTTTTGGCTAACTGTAACCCAATCCCATCCCTGGCTACAATAAAGTAGTGATTCGAAAATCAAAATTTCTGACGATGTAAACCCATTTTGAGAAAGAATCTTCCTCATTCCATGAAGATGGTCTGGAACTAGTAAATTAGTTTCCCATAGTTTCCCAATTTTCTCCCAAAAAGTCCACATTTTATTAGGGAAAGGTAGGTTGTTCCTAGCGGCCAAATCGGGTATTATATTATGCATAGAGACTTTAGTTGTTTTTGCATTAGTGTTGGCAGCCGAAATATCCCCTATTTCTTTATTGAGTAAATCCAAACGATGTTGGTCTTTTACAAAAAAATGAAAAAGCTTTTCAGATTGGGTTTCATATGAACGGTTGCCATGCAATTCATTAAAATATTTCTTAAAAAGAATCGCTCTTTGTCTTTGCGTAAAACCTATTGTTTCCATTTTTATAATAATGCTCCGTTTCTTGCAATGTCACGCGCCCTATTTATAAAATCAGTTAAATCATATTCACTAGCGCTACGTCCAACGCCCTTCGAAACTACTCTCAGACCTCTCTTCACCATCTTATCTAAAACAACATCCACGGTCGGTAACGTAACGTTAGCCCTCCAGGCTAACCATTTCCTAGAAACTTTAACTAACGAACTTTTAGGCGAGAGCCAAGAGGACATAGCTATTATAACCATAACTTCATTTCCAGAAAATCCCCAACTTCCAAGTACCAGCGTAAGGTAGTTTTGATGCTTAAAAAACCCTGTACCCAACTCGGGTCCAAATGGAAGCCAAACAACCTCATCTTCGGCCGGGTCTTTAAGCTCGTCCGCGATTTCGGGGTCTTTGTTTTCTGAAAATTCTTCCATTCGATGAATTGTATCTAATGAAAAATCGGCTGTCAAGAACTTTTTTCCACAGAATCGTACTTTTCTCCGAAAGCAGTATACTTTTAGTAAACAACTACATTTACCCACATTTAGTATGAAACGACTAAGTCATACATTTAACGACATGAAACTATGTACAGGTAAAATGGCTTTGCCCCTATTTTTTAACGGCAAAGGGATTTTACCTTGGAAGAGCTTCGTAGAGGTAAAGTGGCTTTACCTCTAAAGCTTCGTAGAGGTAAAGTGGCTTTACCCGTATCAGATCCGGAATCAGAATCATATAAGATCCAGAATTAGATCCGGAATAAATAATGCAAAGAGTCAGATACAGATTCAGATCCGGAATTTTAATAATTATATAAAATATCAGAAGAGAAAAAGAAGTCCCTAAAAAGACTCTGGAAGACCAAGCACAAGACCAAGCACAAGCACAAGACCAAGCACAAGCACAAGACCAAGCACAAGACCAAGCACAAGACCAAGCACAAGCACAAGACCAAGCACAAGACCAAGCACAAGACCAAGCACAAGACCAAGATG
>Ga0182011_10002530_pt1 | contig 15349 bp, 16 predicted proteins | sample 711E1DmetaG_FD_120481 | JGI IMG/M metagenome (GOLD analysis project Ga0182011, IMG submission 120481) | Permafrost microbial communities from Stordalen Mire, Sweden - 711E1D metaG | ecosystem: Environmental > Terrestrial > Soil > Wetlands > Permafrost | place: Sweden: Stordalen | collected... | reverse complement strand
CCTGGGGATGGCCGGGGTCAGGATGCTCGCCGACGAGGCGCTTCGTGACGGCCGCCAGGTCACGATCCTGTTCGGAGCGCTGAGCGCGAGCCACGTCTATCCGTCCAGCCTGCTGCCGGACGAAGTGGAGTACATCGTGGCCACGGACGACGGCTCGCTTGGTCATCACGGCTTAGTGACGGAGCTGGTCCCCGACTACGAAGCCTGGGCCGACCAGGCCTTCGCTTGCGGCCCGCACCCGATGCTCGCCCGTCTCGCCCAGCTAGCTGCGGGACGGCGCCAGCGGCTCGGCGTCGCCAAGCTCGGGCGCAAGAGGGGCGGCGGCAAGACCGACCCGCTCGGTTCGGCGGCCGCCCGTCGCAAGTCGTTCCTGCAGATATCGATGGAGCAGACGATGGGCTGCGCCGTCGGGGCGTGCCTGGGTTGCACGGTCATCGGTGTCGAGGGCCCGCTGCGCGTCTGCCGGGAGGGACCGGTGTTCGCGGCCGAGGAGATCGCATGGCCGAACGCATGAGGACGCGGCGATGAAGGCGAAGCGGCAGGTCATCACTTTTGGCGACATGCGTCTCGGAAAGGACACGCACAAGTCCAAGAGGACGCCGACCGTCCGAAAGATCAAGAGCGCCATCGTGCCGGTCGATCGGACCGCGGGCCCGGCCGGCCGACCTCGCATCGAGACGGGGCGCGCGGCGGTCGCCGACCTGGGAGCCCCGACGGTTCCCCGGCCGACCATGGCAGAGCAGGCGGCCCTCGATCGGATCGACTTGTCGGTGGACCTTGCCCCGGCGCGGGTCGCCCCGGCGCGGGGAGCGCCCGAACACGGCGGACTCCTGCTCGCGAATCCGATCCTCGTCGCGTCCGGCACGTTCGGCTACGGCGTGGAATACGGCGAGGTCGTGGACGTGCAGCGGCTCGGCGCCATCTGCTGCAAGGGCACGACCCTGCGGCCACGGGCGGGCAATCCGCCGCCGCGGGTCACCGAAACGCCTGGCGGAATGCTCAATTCGATCGGCCTGCAGAACCCCGGCGTGGACGCCGTCATCGAGAAGTACGGCCCGATCTGGCATGGCTGGAAGGTGCCGGTCATCGTCAACGTCGCCGGCGAATCGATTGACGATTATGTCGAAGTCGCGCGTCGCCTCGACGGCGTGCCCGGCGTGGCCGGGATCGAGCTGAACATCAGCTGCCCCAACGTCGGCAAGGGCGGGCTGCAGTTCGCGATCGACCGCGACGCCGCTCGAGCCGTCACGGCCGCGGTCCGGCGCGCCACCGAGCTGCCGCTCCTGGTCAAGCTCTCGCCGAACGTGGCGGACGTCCGGCCCATCGCCAAAGCGATCGAGGAGGCCGGCGCCGACGCGATCAGCGCCATCAACACGCTGTCCGGCCTGGCCGTGGCGCCGGATCGGACGCGGGCGTTCCTCGGCAACACGTACGGCGGGCTCTCGGGTCCCGCGGTCAAGCCCGTGGCCCTGCGCGTGGTCTACGAAGTGGCGCAGGTCGTGTCAATCCCGATCGTGGCCATCGGCGGCGTCACGAACCTGGACGACGTGCTGGACTTCCTGGCGTGCGGCGCCGTTGCGGTCCAGGTGGGCACGGCCATCTTCGCCGACCCGGAGCTGCCGGTCCGTCTCGGCGACGAACTGCGGGCGGAGTGCCTGCGTCGCGGGTTCGACTCCTACAAGCCGTTGATCGGCACGGCGCTGCCGAAACGCACCGGGGCGGCGTCGGCGAAGGGCGCCGAGTACCGGCCATGAACCCGACCGCGAGCCGGATTCCCGCGCCAAACCGGAGGCCTGCATGACGACCATTCGATCGGAAGCGAAGCTGGCCGCCGCGAAGGCGATCGCGTCCCGGACGGAGGATCTCTTCCGGCGGTCCGGCGCCCTCAAGGGGGGCCACTTCCTCCTGAAGAGTGGCAAGCATTCCGAACGCTACCTGGAGAAGTTCCTCGTCCTCCAGGATCCTGCCGCGACCAGCGAGTTGTGTGGATTCTGGGCGGCGCGCCACCGAAATCCGGACGGCTCGCCGATGGTCGATGTAGTCGCCGGCCCAACCACCGGCGGCGTGATTCTGGCCTTCGAGACTGCACGCCAGCTCGGGGTGCGCAGCATCTTCGCCGAAGAGGTCAAGGATCCGGACGGGACGTCGCGGCGCGAGTTCAGGCGCGGCTTCAGCATCGCTCGCGGCGAGCGGGTCCTGCTCGTTGACGACATCCTGACCACGGGTGGCTCACTGCTGGCGATGCTCCCCGCGGTGGAGGGGCTCGGTGGCGAGATCGTCACGTGCGCCGTCCTGGCCGATCGGTCCGGTGGACTGGCATCGCTCAGCTCCCCCAAGACGCAGCGCAGCTACCCGCTCAACGCCCTGTGGAAGCTCCAGCTGCCGACCTACGATCCGGGCCCCGAGACCTGCCCGGCCTGCGCGGCCGGGATTCCGCTCCACGCTCCGGGCAGCACGGGCACGGCGGCGTCGTAGCCGCGGGGCTCGTTCGTCGTGGCGGATCGGCCGGATTCGTGGACTCGCGACTCCGGCCGCTGACATCGAACGGTCAGTCGAGGACGACGTGCTGGTGCCAGTGCGGGGTCATGGTGGGCAGACCCAGTGCCTGGACCTTGGGCTCGAATATTGCCTCGGCATCGGGTTCGCCGTGGACGATGAAGACACGCCGCGGCACGCCCGGATCGCCGGCCTTGCGGCCTGCGATGAAGTTGCCCAACCAGGAAAGCAGCTGCGGCTCGTCGGCGTGGGCCGAGAACCCGCTGATCGACCGAACGGCACAGCGGACGGTGTACTCCTGGCCGTCGAGGCGTGCGGTCGTGATGCCGGCCTGCAGCCGTGCCCCAAGCGTGCCTTCGCCCTGATAACCCACGAACAGGATTACGGCTTTGGTGTCGCCGATCAACGTTCGCAGGTGGGCCAGGACGCGGCCGCCGGTCAGCATACCGTTCGACGCGACCAGAACGTACGGCCGCCGCGAATGATCGATCTTCATGGAGTCGGCTGCCAGCGGAGTTTCCTGCTCGTTCGGGAAATCTATCGGGCCTTCGCCTTTGTCCAGCAGCGCCAGCGTTTCCGCGTCGTAGTAGTCGCGGTGCTCGCGGTAGATCGTGGACGCCTTCGACGCCATGGGCGAGTCGAGGTAGAGCTTGATCGGGGGTATCCGGCCGGCATCGAGGAGATGCTGAAGGGCCCAGGCGACCTCCTGCGTTCGACCAATGGCAAACGACGGGATCAGCAGCACGCCGCTCTGAGCTACCACGTCTTTGACGGCTTGCGCGAGCTGCTCGAGGGACTCCTCTTCTGGCTCGTGGGTCCGGCCGCCGTATGTGGACTCCACCAGAACGTAGTCGGCGGCCTTGATGACCGTTGGGTCACGCAGAATCGGGGCGGCGGTGCGGCCCAGGTCTCCGGAGAAGATGAGGGTCCGCGCCGGCGTGCTCCCCTGAGCCTCGACGCGCAGTTCCACGATCGAGGAGCCGAGGATGTGGCCGGCGTCGTGGAAGACGGCGGTGATGCCCGGCGCGACGTTGACGGTAGCCTCGTAGTCAACTGCCTTGAACTGCGCCAGCGAAGACTGGGCCTGAGCCGCGGTGTAGAGCGGCTCTTCGACGACGAGGTTCGGCTGGGCCGGGTTGCCGGCCATCGAGGCGGCGTAGTTGGGGTGACCGACGGGCGGATAGCCCAGGCGTGTGCCGAGGGCCTGCTCGTCGTGCAGAGGAAGCTCGTCGATCCCCGACGCCACGACGTGGCCGTCCGGTGTCAGGTCGCCGGGATGCAGCGTTGGGGCTGCCGTCGTCCCTTCCTCCTGCTCGGCGATCTGTTCCTGCGCCGCGATGTCGGCCAGTGCTTTCTGTTCCTCGCGCGCCGCCTGGTCCGGGTGTTTCGCCGCCCAGTGGCTTTGCCGCTTGGCGTACTCCTCCTGGAGCTTGCCGGAGTCGAGCAGGACCAGCGAGGCCAGCTCGATGGTGCCCCGAGTGGCATAGATGGGGCCGTTGAATCCCTCCGCCACCACGTGCGGGATGAGGCCGCAATGGTCGAGATGGGCGTGAGTCAGGACGATGGCATCCAACGAACCCGGGTCGTAGGTCTGCGGGACGCGGTTTCGGACGATCTCGTGTGGACCCCCCTGGAACATGCCGCAGTCGATGAGCAGCTGGGCTCGATCGGTGAGGAGGAGGTATTGGGAACCGGTGACGGTATTGGCAGCGCCGAGGAAGTGGATTTCCATGCGCGCATACTGCCATCCTGCCGGTTTGGGTGCGCGCCTTTCGCGCGATGATCTATCCAGGCGGTCCGAGCCGGTCGCCGGCTTCCGATCGATATGACGGCAGCCAGTCCGAAGCGAGGGAGGCAGCCTTGAAGCAGGCCAGGCTGGTCAACGTCGCTCCCGTCCTGCCGACGCCGGACGTCCGCCGGACCGCCGCCTACTACCGCGATGTGTTGGGCTTCAAGGTCGTGGAGCACTACGATGCCCAGGAGCCATTCGCGACGATCTACCGCGACAGCGTCGAGTTGATCCTGGTGCAGGCTCGACATGGCGGTGTGCAGCCGAACACGATCCGCTACGGCGCAGGTTTCGACGTCTATCTCGACCCGGACACGGTCGCGGCGGTCGACTCGATCTACGATGAGTTGAAGGCCAGGGGAGCGAAGCTGCTCGGAGAACCGGCCATGACGGCGTATGGTTCGTACGAGTTCGTGGTCGAGGACGTAGACGGCCGGTTGATCGGGATCGGCCGCGTGAGCGACCGGGATACCTTCTTCCACGGTGTCTTCGACTGAAGGTCGATGGGAAACGGGGAGGAGTCCTTGCCTGACCGCCGCCGCGACAACGTGGCATCCTGTACCTTCTCGGTCGGGTCGGTCTACGCTACGTGCGGATCGCCCCGGCACCGGGCGCCACTTCCAGCGCAGTACCAGTCCACGCGTCCATGGGGCTCGGGACCTGGCGGAGCCTCAACGGCGAGGACCAACGATGAATGACGACGAAGACCTCGGAACCCCAAGAAGGCGACGTTCGGCCGACGAGCGGACCCGCTCGCGGTCAGTCGGCGAGTCGGACAACGGCCCCATTTCGCGGCCGGCCAGCGGCAGGTTCCGGCCGGTAACGACCACGATCCCGCCGCCGAAGGCGAGCTCGTCTTCCACGCCCTGGGAGCCGGCCTCCCTGCCCCGACGCGGCCCCACCCGTCCGGCCTGGGAGAACCCGCCGACTCAGTACGACTACCCTCGCCTCCGCGGCCGCGGAGGGCGCCAAGCCGCGCCGACGATGTGGCCCGTCATCCTGGCCATCGTCGGGGTCGCCCTAGTCCTGGGCGTGCTCGTCTTCATTCCGGCTCTGATGGGCCATGGGGGCAACGCCGCGGTCGCCAGCCTCTCGGCCAAGCCGACGGTCATCCACTCGGGCTCCGGGGCACTGGGCAAGAGCCCAGTGACATCTCCCTCCAGGGTCCCGACCGGGGCACCGGGCCCGAGCATCACCTATACGAGCTACACGGTCCAGTCCGGCGACAGCCTGACCAAGATCATGAGGAAGTTCGGTGTGGAGCGATGGGAGATCCTGCTCGCGAATCCCCAAATCACCAATCCCGACGTTCTCAGAGTGGGGTTGAAGCTCAAGATCCCCAAGCACGGCCAGCTCACCCAGCCGCCGGGGACGCCGGTCCCGACGCCCACGGTCGCAGCCCCCTAGCCGTCCTTCGGCGCCCGCGGCACCGCCCGATCAGTCCCTGAGGTCGATGTACACCGGGGCGTGGTCGGAGGGGAGCTTGCCCTTGCGTGCGTCGCGGTCGATTTCGGCGGCGGTGCAACGCTCGGCAATCGGCCGCGTTACGTACAGGTGGTCGATGCGCATGCCCAGGCCCTTGTGGAAGTTGCCGGCGCGGTAATCCCACCACGAGAACTTGCCCGGTTCCGGGTGGTGCAGCCGGTAGGCGTCCACGAGGCCCCAGTCGCGCAGGGCGGCCATGGCGGCCCGCTCGGGCCCTGAGACGTGAGTTGCGCCGGCGAAGTAGGCCATGTCGTAGACGTCCGCATCCTCGGGTGCGACGTTGAAGTCGCCGCCGATGACCAGCGGCTGAGCCGGGTCCTGCGTCTCGCGCAGCCAGCGCGTCAGGCGCTCGAACCAGGCCAGTTTGGCGCGATAGAACGGCGTGTCGAGCGCCCGACCGTTGGGGGCGTAGATGCTGACGACGCGAACGCCGCCGCAGACCGCCGAGACCATTCGAGCCTCGTCTACGGAGGCTTCCGACGCCTCAGCCTCGAGGGCCTCGGCTATCGCATCTGCGCCGGGGGAGCGGCGGACGGGCCCATCGCCGAAGTTGGTGACCACGCCCTCGACACCGACGCGACTCGCGATGGCCACACCGTTCCAGCGGCCCTCTCCGTGGGGGAGCAGGTCGTAGCCGGCCATGCTGAACGGCATCGCCGGTGCGGCCTCGTCGGCGAGCTTGGTCTCCTGCATGAGCAGGACGTCGGGCGTCTTCTGGGCGAGCCATTCCTCGACCCGCTCCATGCGGGCCTTGAGCGAGTTGACGTTCCAGGTCGCGATGCGCACCTAGTAGCGCCGGCCCTTCTGTCGGGCGAAATCGAATTTGGCCGTGTCGGCGATGCCCATGACCGCCATTACGCCGGCCTGGACGGGATCGGTGACGACGAGGTCGGCGACGTCGGGGACGGTACCGACCATATTGAGTGAGATGACGGGAATGCCGGTAGCTTGCAATTCCTGGACCGCTTTGGTGATCTCGCCGCCCATGATCGAGCCTGCCAGGAGGAGGGCGCGTGCCCGGTCGAGGTCGGCGACGGCCCGGACGGCCGCGGCCAGGTTCGCCTCGCCCACGAGCGGGATCGTGTCGACGCTGATCTTCTCGCCGCGGAGGTTGTGGCGGTCGGCTTCGCTCACCGCGCCGAGCATGGTCTGGGCGATCTGGGCCCCGCCGCCGATGACGATGAGCCGCTTGCCGAAGACCTTGTCGAGGGCCTGGGTCAGGCGGCAGCCTCGGAGGGACGGCAGCCGATCGAGGATGCCCGTGACCTGGTCTTGGGGCAGGCCTTCGACCTCGATCTCGACTTCGATGAGCGAGTCGCCCGACTCGTCCTTCCAGCGTCGAACCGTGCTGAGAGTTCGCAGACTTCCGCCTACTGCCGCGATCTGGGCGACGATCTCGGTGATCGCGTCCGGTCGATCGACCAGGTCGAGCCGAACGGCGACCGTTGCCGCGGCGTGCTCGGAGCGGGGCATCTCAGCCGACACCCATGCCGCGGTCGGCCAGACCCTGGGCGACGCGCTGGTTGTCGCCGATGTCCAGGCCTTCCTCGGGATCGTGTTCCTCGAAAGCGAGCCCGAGGTTCGCGAATGCCTTACGCGTTCCCTCGGCATCGCTCGTGGCCAGCATCAGCGCGCCTTCCGTGTCCTCCGCGATACCGACGATGGCGCTGATGTTGATGCCCCGCTCCCCGAGAGCGGCCGCCATCTTCGCCAGGGACCCGGGCTTGTCGCTCAACTCAACCGTGAACCAGATCACTCCGCACCTCCTGCGCGGATGGTACCCGCCGCGGGCCCCGGCGGGGAGGGGAGTGGCGTGGCCGGCGCCCGCCGTCCGTGTGGCCATCGCGCCGTGTAGCCGTCGCGGCTGGCTCGGCGCCGCTAATCTGTCGCCGATGCCTGCCCCGCAAGGTCCCACCGTCCAGATGTTCGGCCTTGTAGATTCACGCCCGACCCAGGCTGCGCTGCGATTCTTCAAGGAGCGCCGCGTCACCGTCACGTTCGTGGACTTGCGACGCAAGCCCATCGCACCCGGGGAGCTGCGCCGTTTCGTGGAACGGCTGGGCGCAGCCGCTCTCATGGACACGGACGGTCGCCAGTACAAGGACCTGGGGCTCGCGTACATGCGGCTCGACGACGACGAGATCGTGGCCAGGCTGCTCGCGAATACCGGCCTGCTAAGGCTGCCGCTGATCCGTTTCGGCAATGCGTTCACCGCGGGCCCGGCCGATGCCACCTGGAAGATGTGGCTGGTCCAGGGCCAGAGTTGACGGGGATTTGTTTCAGGCTCTTTTGAGGATCGAACGGCAGACTCCGGATGCGCGAGTAGTTTGCGTGGGAGCGGAGCGGACTTCGTCGGCTCTCGCCATCGGGAGGCGACACGCCAGGCTTTCGCGCCGCCGACGCCCAGCGGGTCCTGCGACCACGAAGGAGTTGTACGAGTGAATTCGGGCACGACAACCCGCGCCGCCGCGGGACACCGTAGGGAACCGGCATGAGCGGGACTGACGGTCTTGCGCTCGCCACTCGCGGGCTGCGCAAGAGGTACGGCTCGCGGCGCGCGCTCGACGGCCTCGATCTCTCGGTTCCGACGGGCGTGGTCTACGGCTTCCTCGGCCCGAACGGCGCCGGCAAGACCACGACCATGAGAGTCCTGACGGGGCTGATCCACGCCGACGGCGGGACCGTCGAGGTTCTGGGACGGCCGTTCCGGCGGGGCGACAGGCATCGTTTGTTCGAGGTGGGAGCGCTGGTCGAATCGCCGACCTTCTACCCGTATCTGTCGGGCCGGGCCAACCTTCGTGAGCTGGCCGCGTCCGGGGCGCACGTTTCGTCGAAGCGAATCGACGAGTTGCTCGAGCTGGTCGGGCTGAGCGACCGCGCCAAGGACAAGGTTCAGGACTACTCGATGGGCATGAAGCAGCGGCTGGGCATTGGGGCGGCGCTGCTGAGCGATCCCAAGCTGCTCCTGCTCGACGAGCCTGCCAACGGCCTTGACCCGGCCGGCATCGTGGCCATGCGCGACACGCTCCGGGCGCTCGCGGCGCAGGGCAAGACGGTCGTCGTCTCGAGCCACCTCCTGGGCGAGGTCCAGGTGATGGCGGACACGGTCGGCATCATCGCCGCCGGCAAGCTGGTACGAGAGGGCCCGCTTCGGGAGCTTCTGTCGATGCAGCGGGTCGTCAAGGTGCGCGTCCGACCGAATCTGGTCGATGCGGCGATCAAGGCGTTGGCCTCCTTCGCGTCGGCCGAGAGACTCACCGAAACAGACCGCGACGAAGGCTGGCTGGCCGTGAGAGCCGAGGCCGACTGCGCCGAAGAGGTCAACCAGCTGCTGGCCGGCGCGGGCATCTTCGCGTCCGGTCTGGAGTCCGGCAGCGACCTCGAGATGCTCTTCCTGGAACTCACAGGCGGTCAGGCCGTTTCGGGCGAAGGGACGTTCGTCGGCCTGGACGCGGCCAACGGCTCTGCCACAGTTGGAAAGGGAACGGCGGCATGAGGCTCTTCTTCTCGGGCCTTCGAAAGCTCGCGCGCCGACCCGCCACCTGGGTCACCGTCGGCCTATTGATTGGCCTCCTGGTCTTGATCATCGTCGCGGTTGGAAGCGGCGTGAATGGGCGGTCTCTGCGCAATGGCGGCGCAAGCGGTGCCGATCCCAAGCTGCTGGTGACGTTCCCGGGTGCCTACGACCGGATCCTGCAGTTCATCACGGGGCTGGGCGGCCTGTTCGCGCTCATCTACGGGGCGGCGATCGCCGGCTCCGAATGGAGTTGGGGCACGCTCAAATGGGCCGTCGCCAGGGGCGAGAGCCGCGTCCGCTACATGCTGATCTCCTACGTCACCGTCGCGGTCATGATCGCCTTCGGGATCCTGCTCACCTTTGCCGCCGGAGTGCTCGCTGCGATCGTCGGTGCGCACCTGGCGAACGTTTCCACCAGCGGTTTGGGAGACTCCGCCACTTTGAGCGACCTGCCCCAGCGGCTGCTCAAGGGCTGGTTCGCCGTCGTCGAGGAAGGGGCTCTTGGCTTCACGATCGCGACGCTGGCACGTAGCCAGCTGGCCGGCATCGGAGTCGGCATAGCCTTCTACTTCGGCGAGGGCTTCGCCAGCATCTTCCTGCCAGACATCGTGAAGTACCTGCCGTTCAGCGTCGCCAACGCGTCGCTGGTCACGGGCTCGAGCACCGCGGGCGTGTTTGCCGGCGGCACGAGCGCGCTTCCGGCCGATCAGGCCCAGGTTCTGGTCGTGGTCTGGCTGGTCGGGGCCCTGGTCCTCGCCGCGCTCTTCTCCGACCGGGCAGAGATAGCCGGATAGGGCTCCCGCAGGCGCCCCGGCCGTGGCATGCTCTGCCGGTACGATCAGGAGACCCGAATGCCTCGCTTGGACTCCAGGAAGGACGGGGACGGCACCCGGACGCCGAAGAAGCCTCAACCTGCCGGACTAGGGGACGCCCAGGCCGCGTCCAACTCGGCTTTGCCCGGGAAGATGAGCCAGAACCATATCGGCAACCACGAGCGGCGTCGAAGCGGTCGCGTGACCTACCGGCCCAAGGCCACCGAGATGCTGACGGTCCATGCCCGTACCGAAGACGAACGGCTGCTCTCGCCGCGGCATCGGCCGGCGTTTCTCGATTCGGATCCGTGGCGTTCGCTGCGCATCCTGTCCGAGTTCGTCGAGGGCTTCGATGCACTGGCCGCAGTTGGCAAGGCGGTCACGATCTTCGGGTCGGCGCGGGTTCACGAAGGCGATCCCTACTACGCCAAGGCCCGCGAACTCGCCGGTCTCCTCGCCGGGGAGGGCTTCGCCGTGATCACCGGCGGCGGACCCGGAATCATGGAGGCCGCCAATCGAGGCTGCCACGAGGCCGGCGGGCTCTCGATCGGCTGCAACATCGAGCTGCCGCATGAGCAGGCGGTCAATCAGTACGTGGATCTCGGCGTCGAGTTCCGCTACTTCTTCGCCCGCAAGGTGATGTTCGTGAAATACGCCGACGGCTTCGCCATCTTTCCCGGCGGCTTCGGCACACTCGACGAGTTGTTCGAATCGCTGACGCTCATCCAGACGGGCAAGATCCGCCACTTCCCGGTTGTCCTGATCGGGACCGAATACTGGGGCGGCCTGCTCCACTGGCTGCGCCGCGAGGCCGTCGAGCGCGGGGCGATCGGCTCGGGGGACCTCGACCTCGTCCGCTCCACCGACGACATGGCCGAGGCCTGCGCCTGGCTGACGGCGGCATCGTCCCAGCGAGCCAAGGAGGCCGCGAAGGCGGACAAGGCGGCCGAACTGACTGCGGGACGGGCTGCCGGATCCACGTAGACCGCCCCCGGCTCCGCCGCGCTACTCCCGAATGATCGAGAGCTGCGCCTCGAGCCGGCCATCGCGGATGCGGGCCGGATAGTAGCGGAGTCGATTGACGCGGGTGAGCCGGCGCGCCTCGAGCTTCTTCGTAGGCGGCTCCGGCTTGGGCTCCGCGCCGGATGGCGACCACGGCCGGTGGTAGACCCCGTCGGCATCGAGGCCGCCTGTCGTGGGCATCTGGACCGTTTCCCCGCTCAGCAGATCGAAGCGGCCCTCGTGCAGCGGGCACGCCACGACGCACCCCGCTAGTTCCCCGACGCTGAGTGGCGCCGACATGTGCGGGCAGCGGTCGTCGGTCACGACTATGCCGTCGTCGGTCCAGGCAACCAGCAGATCCATGTCCGCTCGAGTGACGCGGCGTATCGTTCCGGGCGCCAGGTCGGCGATCGCGGCGACCTCCATGTACGGCGCTGCCCGAGTGCCGGGCGCCCAGAGCTCGCGCGGCACGTCGGCGATCCGCGCCGCCGGGCCGCCTACCGTCGGGCCGCTCGCCTGCGTCCCATCCACCGCAAGGGCGTCCGCCAGATCCTCGGGCGTCATCGAGTACATGACCGCGTCGATCGGTCGCTCGTCCCGGTCCACCTCCCAGTTGCGCGCCAGCCCTTCGAACCTGAAGCCAGCCTTCTCGGCGACAGCCTGGGAGGCCAGGTTGCCGGGGAGCGTCCACAGTGCCAGGCGTTCGATATCAAGCTGCTCGAAGGCCCAGCGGGCGATGAGACGCAGAGCCCGGGTGGCGAATCCGCGCCTCCGCGCCTGCGGCGACACTATGTAGCCGACGGCGTGGCGGCGCGGGCTGGGCCCCAGATGGATGCCGATCGATCCGAGATACTCGTCGGTCGCGGGATCGGCTATGGCGAACTCGTAGCCCGTTCCGTCGTGCCACGCCTGGAGCGTCAGGAGGATGAAGCGCCGGGCGTCGGCTTCCGAGTAGGGCACTGGGATCATCGGAACCCAGCGCTGGATCTCGGAGTCCTGGCATGCGACCGTGATGGCCGGGGCGTCTTCGGCGCGAAAGGGCCGGAGCACGACGACACCGTCGCTCAGCGGCGGGTTGGGCGGCGACAGCTTCTCGGCCATGGCCGAAGTATGCCCCGAGTCGCGGGGATTGTGATGGCGGGCCGCACTGGCGAGCAAGAAGAAGGCGGGCCGGTGAGGGGGAGCCGGCCCGCCAAAGGAACATGCGGATTCACTACGACATCGGATCGAGACCGATCGGCCCCTATCCGACGGTAAGCGAAGTCTACCGGGACCCGAAGCATCTTGCATCATCCATATGCGCCGGAGCACCCCGCGGCCGGGACGGTTCACACTGAGGGCCGCAGCCGCGGTCGATGGAAGTGCGGAGGAGGATGCCGATGCGTTTCGCGCTGATGACCGAGCCTCAGCAGGGGCTCACCTACGCCGAACAGCTCGACCTGGCGTGCCTTGCCGAGCGCCTCGGCTTCGACGCCTTCTTTCGGTCCGACCACTACCGAAGCTTTCCGGGCCCGGCCGACAAACCGACGACAGACGCCTGGACCGTGCTGGCGGGCATCGCCCGCGAAACGACCACGATCCGAATCGGAACGCTGGTCTCGCCGGTCACGTTCCGCCATCCGGGGTCGTTCGCCAAGGTCGTGACCACCGTCGACGAGATGAGCGGCGGCAGGGTCGAGGTCGGGGTCGGGGCGGGCTGGAACGATGCCGAACACAGTCAGCTCGGTCTCGCGTTCCCCGAGATCCGCGAGCGCGCCGACCTGATGGAGGATGAGCTGGCCATCCTGCACGGGCTGTGGGAGGAACCAGACGGCTGGTCGTTCGAAGGCCACCAGGTCAGCGTGGCATCGGCCTCGTTCAATCCCAAGCCGGTTCAGCGGCCGCATCCGCCGATCGTCATCGGAGGAGAGGGGAGTCCTCGCTCGCTGCGCCTGGCTGCCCGGTACGCCGACGAGTACAACATGTCGAGCACCGGCCCCGACGAGTGTGCCGAGGCGTACGGCCGACTCGACGTGGAGTGTCGCAAGATCGGCCGAGATCCTGCCACCATCCGCCGCTCTGTGATGGCCGGGCTGCTCATGGGCGCCGACGAAGCCGAGCTGGAGCGGCGGGTGCGGGACCAGATCGCGATGGTCGGGGCCTCCGGCGCCGACGCGAAGGGCTGGCTCGAGGCGCGCCGGCCGCGCTGGATCGCCGGGACGCCAGATCAGGCTCGGGATATGGTCGCGCGGTTCGCGGCGGCGGGCGTGCAGCGGATCATGCTCCAGGACATGCTGCCCCGCGACCACGCCATGATCGAGCTGGCCGCCAGCGAGCTCATCGGCCGGGTGTAGGTCTACCGGCGGCGGGGGGGCCTGGCGCGGGTCGGCCGCAGGCGGTGGGACGGGCCGAAGGCCGCTGGTCGCCGCTCGCCAGGGAGGGGCTCCTCGCACCGACGCCGACCGGCCGTTCTTGCCGAATGCTCATCACGTGGACATTGGGCAAAGGGTGCCACGCGGCAGGGAACAGAAATGTCGTTCAGGCGGCCCGAAACGAGCCGTCCGCGGCCGAATCGGGGCGCAAGAGGCGGCCCGGGAGCCAGAACCGACCGAATCGGCCGATGGTTCCGCGGGAGATCTCGCCCAATGTCGATCTGGTGAGCATTAGGAGACTTCGGCCGGGGCCGCGGCCGGCGCCGCCGGGCTTATGGGCGAGGGAGGCGGCCGACTCGACCGAGCGGGCCGTAGCGGAACCACGCCCGACCGACCAACGCCTCCAGCGGCACGGGGCCGTAGCGACGGGAGTCGAGTGAGAATGTGGCGTTATCGCCGAGCAGCCAGGCCTCGTCCTCGGCGAGGTGCAGGATACCGGCCGAGATTCGGACCCGATCACCGGGGCGAGCGGCGACGCGCTTGATGGCGAGCAGGTTCGAGTCGGGCTCGCGGCAGACGACGATACTGCCCCGTCGCGGCCAGCGGTCGCAGGTTGGGTCCAGGAGAAGCCAGTCGCCGGGGGACAGGGCGGGTGCCATGCTCTCCTCGGCGACGGCCACTCGCCAGGTGCCGCTCCGGGCACGGCCCCACGCTTTGGCAAGGGGCTCGGGCCACGCTTTGGCAAGGGGCTCGGGCCACGCTTTGGCAAGGGGCTCGGGCCACTCCACTGGGAGCTTGGGCAATCCCCGCAGACGAACACTCGGCGGTCGATCAGCGGCGCCCTCTTCCCGCCCATCTGGCTCCGCGGGCTCGACATAAGGGAACGCCGGAGGGCTGTCCTCCGGCGTCGCTTTCATGTTTGCCGTCCGCCTGATCCTGCGTCGGCTACTTCTTGGTCGACCAGAAGATGTCGGCGAACTCTTTGACCGCCGCTTCGAGTTCGGCGGCTGCTGCGGCGTCGATGTTCTGCTTGTTCTTCGAGGCGAGTTTCAGGATCTTCCAGGTTCGATCGTGGAGGTCGGGATACCGCTCCAGGTGCTCGGGCTTGAAATAGTCGCTCCAGATGACCTGGATCTCGTGCTTCACGATCTCGGCGTGCTGCTCCTTGACCGTCACGCAGCGGACGAACTTGTGGTGATCGGCCTCGCTCAGGTTCTCCTTGGGCAGCTGGCCGATCAACTCGACCATTCGGGCCACCGTTCGGGCGGCCAGCTCGGCCGTGTGCGGGTCGTAGATGCCGCACGGCACGTCGCAGTGCGCGTAGGCGGTCGTGGCGGGCTTCAGCCAGCGGGTCATTCCGGACATCGGTCTCCTCCCGGCGTGGGACGTCAGGCGAGGCGAGAGACAAGCAGGCAGCTTCGCTGGGCCTCGGCCGGTGCAAGTGTTGGAGGCGCGGGGCCCTCTGTCAATCTCGGGGGCGTCACGGCCCGGCGGTCGAGTCGCCGCCTCACCCGCGCCGCACCCTCCGCTCGGCTGACGCCTCTCCGCCCGACCGAGCCGGCCCGTCCCTCACGGTCGCTCGGACCTCCACGCGGCCTCCATCGTACGTACACGCCGACGCCACGGAGTTTTCAGCCTCACTCCAGCAACTGGCCCGATGATTCGGCTCGTCGGGTCGCCTTGTACTCACCAAGGGCACGATCCCGGAAGCGTCCGCGGACGACATCAATCGAGCAGCCAGACCGGGAGCCTCGACAAGTCGATGAACGCCACCTACACGACTCGCCACACCGCCCAGCAGGCGGCAACGGCCCGCAAGGCCCGCCGCGTGCCGTTGCCTCGCGTTTGGCCTGTCACCGCCGACGACATCTATCTCATTCTCGGCGGCAACGCCCTG
>Ga0182011_10002528_pt1 | contig 15352 bp, 12 predicted proteins | sample 711E1DmetaG_FD_120481 | JGI IMG/M metagenome (GOLD analysis project Ga0182011, IMG submission 120481) | Permafrost microbial communities from Stordalen Mire, Sweden - 711E1D metaG | ecosystem: Environmental > Terrestrial > Soil > Wetlands > Permafrost | place: Sweden: Stordalen | collected... | reverse complement strand
TGCACTCGGTCAGGAAGCGCGCGCCGCTAACCGGCAGGTGCTCCTCGGGCCGTGCATCAACATCCACCGTACGCCGCTCGGCGGCCGCAACTTCGAAAGCATGGGGGAAGACCCGTACCTTTCCGGGCGGATTGCCGTGGCCTACGTGCAGGGCATTCAGAGCCAGAAGGTCGGCACGTCGGTGAAACATTACGCGTGCAACAACCAGGAGTGGTATCGGACGACGATCAGCGTGGAGATTTCCGAACGCGCACTCCAGGAAATCTACCTGCCTGCGTTCTGCGCGGTTGTCCAGGAGGCGGACCCGTGGACCATCATGGCGGCCTATAACAAGGTGCGCGGGAAGTGGTGCGCCGAGAATCCGCACCTGCTGAATGACATCCTCAAGAAGGATTGGGGATTCAAGGGCGTCGTGGTCTCGGACTGGGGCGCGACGCACAGTACCGTCGACTCCGCCAATGCCGGCCTCGATCTCGAGATGCCCGGCCCCGGCGAGTACTTCAACAACTCGCTGATCGATGACGTCAAGGCCGGCAAAGTGAGCCAGGCGACCATCGACGACAAGGTCCGCCGCATCCTGCGCGTGATCTTCCTCGCCGGGCTCATGGACCCGCCGAATCCGAAGTTCAAGGCCGAGATGAATTCCGACGCCCACCACGTGCTGGCACGCCGGCTTGCCGAAGAAGCCATCGTCCTGCTGAAGAATAAAGGCGGCGTGCTGCCGCTGAAGAAGGACGCGATCAAGTCGATCGCGGTGATCGGCCCGGGCGCCAATGTGGCGCGGCTCGGCGGTGGAGGCAGCTCGACGGTAGAGCCGTCGTACTCGATCAGCCCGCTCGACGGCCTGCGGAAGAAGTGCGGCGACAAGATAGTCGTGAACTACCAGCAGGGCTGCAACGCACCGGCGGACCTCACGGCCATCCCGTCGGAGTACCTGACGCCGGCCGGCGCGACCAACGGCGAGCACGGGCTGAAGGGCGAGTATTTCGACAACCAGGACCTGCGCGGTGCGACGGTGATGACGCGGATCGATCCGCAGGTCAGCTTCAGCTGGGGCGGTGGCTCGCCCGACTCCAGGATCCCCTGTGACCACTTCAGCGTTCGCTGGACGGGCAAACTGACTCCGGCCAAGACGGCCAAGTACCAGTTGGGCATGACCACGGACGACGGGTTCAGGCTGTTCCTCGACGGCAAGCTTGTGGTGGACAACTGGGTGGACCAGTCGGAGATGTCGCGCACGGCCATGGTGGAGCTCGAGGGCGGGCGAAGCTATGACATCCGCGCCGAGTACTATGAAAACGTCGGTGCGGCATCCGCGAAGCTGGGCTGGCTCGAGCCCGACGAGGGGTCGCTGAAGCAAGCGGTCGCCGCGGCCCGCTCATCCGACGTCGCCATTCTGGTCGTCGGCTTGTCCTTCCAGTCCGAGGGCGAGGGCTGCGACCGGGTGAATATGGACCTGCCGGGGCGGCAGGCCGAGCTGATCGAGGCGGTTGCGGCGGCGAACAGCAACACGATCGTGGTGCTGAACAACGGCACGCCGCTGGTCATGACCCCGTGGCTCGACAAGGTCGCGGCGGTGGTGGAGGCGTGGTATCCCGGGATCGAAGGCGGCAACGCCATCGCGAATGTGCTGTTCGGCGACGTGAATCCTTCCGGCAAACTGCCGGTTACCTTCCCGAAGAAGCTCGAGGATTCGCCGTCGTTCGGCAATTACCCCGGCGCGAACGGGGTGGTGAAGTACGTCGAGGGAATCTTCGTGGGCTACCGGTACTACGACACGAAGAACGTCGAACCGCTCTTTCCGTTCGGGTACGGCTTGTCCTACACGAAGTTCGAGTATAGCAACCTGAAGATCAGCCCGGCCGCCGACGCCGCCGGGAAGGTCGTCGTGAAACTCGACGTGAAGAACGTCGGCGACCGCGCCGGAGCCGAAGTGGTCGAACTCTACGTTCACGACGTCGAGTCCAGCGTCGAGCGGCCCGCCAAGGAGTTGAAGGCGTTCAAAAAGGTCCAGTTGGCGCCGGGCGAGAAGCAGACCGTGAGCCTTACGCTGGATAAGCGGGCATTCTCGTTCTACGATGACAAGCAGCACGGGTGGAGGCTCGATCCGGGCAAGTTCGAAATCCTGGTCGGCAGTTCCTCGCGGGATATCCGGATCAAGGGCAGCCTGACTCTGTAGCGGCGGGCCGCGTCACCGGAAATAAAAGCTGGCCTTCAACCGTTGTCCGGGCACAGACTGCCTTTTCAGCCGGAGGACGTATATGAGAACTGGCTTGTTCCCCTTCATCGGCATTTTGGCTTTTCTTTTCTGCGGGCCGCTGGCCATGGCGGACAAGACGCCCTTGACCGTCGACTACGAGGGCCGGGTCCAGGAACTGGAGCGGGAAATCCCCTCGCTGTACCTCCTGAACGGTCTTTGCCTCTCTGCCAAGCAGTACGATCAGCTCGCCGCGATCCTCGAGAAAGTTGCCAAGTCGGACGAAGAGCTCGGGAAGCGGATCGAGCAGCTCGAGCAAGGCGACACGAAACAGGAGGACCGCGAGACCGCGCGCGAAGCGGCACGACTGGCAAAGGGCGAGAAGACACAGCCGCCTCCGAAGAAGAACATGCTGCTCAAGTTGGGTGCGAAGGATCTCGGGGCGTTGAGAAAGGAACGCAGCGAGCAAATGGCGAAGCATGTCGACGAGGTTCGCGATCTCTTGACTCCCGCACAAATGGAGATCATGGACAGCTTCTCCCCGTGCTTCATCCCGCCGTCCGATTTCCGCAATCCCGTCCGCGTCGGCCAGGCGAAGAACGACTCCGCTTTCGGCGAGAAGGTGCTTGCGCGGCTCCGGAAAGTACCGAAGGACCAGCTCCCTCAGGCGAAGGAGCGGGCGCTGGAATTTCTCGCGCCGTACGTCATGGAGAAACGCCACATCAAGTATTCCGACAAGGCGCGGGACCAGGTGCGCGCGGAGATCACGAAGAATCTCGACGCGGCTCTGCCGAAAATCCGGAGCTTGAACGATGTCGACTTCGAGCTGGATAAGTCCAACCTCGCCCAGCAGGTCGCGCCCATCGACGAGACGACCGCTGTGAATCGGCCTCCGCGGCAGGAAACGCAGCAGAAGATCCAGGCCTACGTGCTGAACGTCGGCTGCCTGGATGTCGTCCGGTCCCGCGGCACGAATCCGTCCCCCGTCGCCGGCCCGGCCACCGGGATCGACCGCGCGACCCTCCGCGATCAGGCCGGCGAACGGCAGACCATCCGTTTGCTTGAAAAGCTGCAGCTTGCGCCAGAGCAAGTGGAGAAGTTGTTGCCGATTCTTCGCGAGGCCGCGGCCGCCACCGTGGATATCGAAGGCAAGATCGCCACGGCCCAGCAGGAAGCCATCGGCCCGTACGAGAAGCTCAGGGCCGAACTGGCGGCCCAGAACCCGACTCCGGCAACGGAACATGTGGCGCAGCAGTATCACGGCACCATCAAGGGCTTGCGGGAGCAGGACCTCGTCGACCTGCTGCTTCCCTTCAAAGAAAAAGCCGATTCCGTTTTCAGCGCCGACCAGGTTGTTCTCCTCGCGAAGGTGGGGACACCGGAACGTCCGCTCGCGAACACCTCGGATTCGGGGATCGGCGAGACGAAGGCCCGCGCCCTCCGCCTGCTGGACCGGGTGCGGAAGATGAACGAGGGCGAATTCGAAAATACCCGGAGCGGGCTGGCGGCCAGCTTCGTTGGATCATGCCTCGACGACGAGACGCAAAAGGTGGTCGATCCGGTGGCGGAGTCGGCCCGTATCGTCGATGTCCTGACGTCGGTCCACGCGATGGACCGGGAAACGTATGCTCGCCGGAAGCAGGATCTGGCGTCCGAACTCTGTCCGAAGCGCGAGGCTCCGCGGCCGGTCCAGTACGGCGACAAGTACATCCAGGGCGAGCCGTTGCCGGTGCTGGACCGCGGTTCGATGCTCCTTTTCCGGCCCGGGACGGTCCAGTTGCTCGAAGGCATGCGCAAAAAGTAGCCGGCGGTGTACTTCATAGGTTCATGATGAGGTGCGTCCGTGACTGAACCGATCTCGCGCCGTGATTTCATCTGCCGATGCGCGTTGTGCAGCCTGGGCGCCATGGTGGCCCCGGCGTTCAAAGCCGTCGCGCGGGTCGATTCGGAATCCTGGATCCGCGGCCTGGAGATGTCCGCGCTCAAGGAAGCCGGATTCTGGCAGCCGTTGCCGGGCGGGCTGACCCAGTGCCTGATCTGTCCGAACCAGTGCAAGCGGGATGAGGGACAAACCACGACGTGCCGCACGCGCGTCAACCGCGGCGGGAAGCTCTACTCGCTGACGTACGGGAAACCGTGCGTCGTTTTCCAGGATCCGCTCGAGAAGAATCCGCTGTATCACGTTTCACCGGGCAGCCAGGCGATCGGCGTGGGGACCGCCGGCTGCAACCTCTGGTGCAAGTACTGTCAGAACTGGTCGTTCTCCCAGGTCGGTCCGTGGGAGACGCGGAACCTCGACCTCTCGCCGGAAGGGCTGGTCCAGCGGGCCAAGGATCGCGGGCTGAAATGGATCACGTTCTCCTACACCGAACCCGTCGCGTACTACGAGTACGCGCTCGACGTCGCGAAGCTCGCGCGGGCGGAGGGCATCAAGGTGGCCGTGGTGACCGCCGGATTCATCAACCCCAAGCCGCTCGAGAAACTGATGGCGTGCAGCGATGCCTTCAGCGTGACGTTGAAGGGTGGCTCAAATGTGTTCTACGAGAAAGTCGTGGGCGGCTCGCTGGCCACGGTCTGGAACAGCATCGTCGCGCTGGCCGGATCCGGGAAGTGGATCGAAGTGGTAACGCTGATCGTCCCGACCGTCAACGATGACGATGACGGCATCCGCTCCATAGCCCGTTCGCTGGCCCGGCTCAACCCGAGCATCCCGCTCCATTTCCTGCGCTTCACGCCGGCTTACAAGCTGGAGAACCTGCCGCCGACCCCGCGCGAGACGCTCGAACGGGCGAGGAACATCGCGCTCAAGGAGGGATTGAAATTCGTCTACCTCGCGAACCTGCCGGGGCACGAAGCGGCCAGCACGTATTGCCCGAACTGCAAGAAGACGCTGGTCGAGCGGGTGGGCTTTACCGTGTTGAAGAACTCCATCCGCGGCGGCGCGTGCCCGTTCTGCCGGAACATCATCCCGGGCGTGGACCTTTAGAAGAAGTGGCTCCGGAGCAGCTCCCCGGCGGCGATGACCCATGACCGCGCGAATCGGCGGCCCGCCAAACGGACGAATATCCGTCGCGACGCGCGCAAATGGCCGAACCGCACGCCGGGAAGATGATCCAGCACGAGCGGAAGATGTTTCAGGACCTCCGCGGCAAGCATATCCAGCACATCGAGCGGTTCTTCCCTTCCCATCACGAGGACGAACTGCCAGAGCACGTACGGCTCGTTCCGGATGGCGCGCGCGACCGTGTCGCGGAGTTGGTGTCGTACGGCAAAGAAGTCATGGCTGTGGAAGAAAACGGCGCGACGGTTCTCCGAGCCGGTCATCCGATGGCCCGCCGTGTCGAGATCGATGTGCACTTGTTCGGGAAAGAGTCCGCTGGGCCGGTGCCCGACGAATCGTTCTGTCGGGCCGTCGTACGAACAGCCGAGCTTCCTCTCGATGAACGCTTCGGCCTGCTGCATGGCCTTGTTGCTCAAACGCGCGGTCGCGGTCACCGCGTAGGGCGGACGGTCCATGCCCTGCAGGCCGTATCGCGATCGCGCGCGGCGGATTTCCGTACCCGGGAGCAGAAGCGTCTGCAAGCATTGAACGCGCACGTTCTTCCGGTTCGCGGCCCAGCGGACGGAGCGGTGGATATCGCTCAGCGGCTGCCGCGGAAGGCCATACATCAAGTCCAGGGTCACCCGGATGCCCACGCCGGCGAGTGCCCGGATGCCGGCATCGGATGCGGCGATAGAGAGCGGTCGCTGGATCAGGCGCAACACCTGCGGGTCACACGATTGCACACCGACTTCAATCTCGGCAAAGCCGGAGGCCGCGAGCATCCGGGCCTGTTCGACCGTGACCCGATCCGGCCGGAGTTCGGCGAAGAACACCGCCTTGCGTTTGCGATTCACGGCGGCGAGCCGACGGAGGATATCTTCAAAAAACGGATGGGTGTTGAAGGTCGGGTCGATGAAGCGGATCTCGCGGGTGCCGGCGCGGATCAGCGCGCGAACGTGCGCCTCGACGCGGTTCGGTTCAAGGCAGGTCATACGCGAGCGCCGCTGGTTGTAGCTGCAGTAGGTGCAATTCATCGGGCAGCCGCGCGTGGCTTCCAGGTAGGCCATGCCGCGCGCGTCGGGGCCGAAACCCCGCCAGCCCGGCGGCGGCAGCATGTCGTCCAGCGCAAGGTGGGGCGGTAGTTTCGAGCCCCAGGTCCATCTCCATCCGTTCCGCCACGCGACGTTCTGGAAGTCGGTCCGACGTCCTGTGCGCAGGGCGGCAAGGATCGATGGAAAGACCGGTTCGCCCTCGCCGATCACAGCAACATCGACGGCTGTGGAGCGAAAGAGAAAGGGATGGTCCCGGGCGATTTCCGGGCCGCCGGCGATGACCCGGACCGGGATGATCGCACGGGCGCGTTTCAAGATGTTTAGTGTCCGCTCAATGTTCCACAGGTATAACGTGCAGGCAATAACATCCGGGCGCGCTGCGATGATGCGTTGAAGCAAGTGGGCATCGTCGAGTGGCTCCCACGAGGCTGGTTGGACGAGGGAGGTGAAGAAACGGCTCTCGGGGCTTCCCGCGAGTGCGTGGCCCAGGTAGCCGCCCGCGAGGGGAACATTCTCGTGTGCCGGCGTGATGTCGTTGTCGAGCAGTGGAAGTTGCAGAAAAAGGACTTTGAGTCGGCGCTTCATCCAGCGGCCATTCATATCGTTCGGCGTTCCGGATGCCAAACCTTTTGAATCGGGCGCCGCATGCGGTATGATCTCACGCGTACCCCCGGAGGATGCGAGTCATGACTCAGCAGGTGTGTTGGGTGCCGTTCGACCTGATGGAGCGCTTCGTCGCCGACGTCTTCAAGGGGGTCGGCGTACCGGAAGACGACGCCAGGATTTGCGCCGACGTGCTGGTGACCGCCGACAAGCGCGGCATTGATTCCCACGGCATCGGGCGCCTCAAGTCGATCTACTACGACCGCATCGTCAAGGATCGGATCCAGCTTCCGGTCACGCAGTTTGAAGTCGTCAAAGACAACCTCGCCACGGCCGTGGTGGATGGACATCTCGGCATGGGCATGGTGGTGGCCACGCGCTGCATGGAGCTGGCGATCGACAAGGCGCGGAAGTACGGCCTCGGCATGGTCGTGGCGCGGAACTCGACCCATTTCGGGATCGCCGGCTACTACTCGATCATGGCGACCCGGGCCGGAATGATCGGTCTCTGCGGCACGAACGCGCGGCCGTCGATCGCGCCGACTTTCGGCGTGGAGAACATGCTGGGGACGAATCCGCTGGTTTTCGCGTTTCCGACCGACGAGGACTTTCCGTTCGTGAACGACTACGCCACGTCGATCACTCAGCGTGGCCGGATCGAGGAATACGCCCGCGAAGGGAAGACGTGTCCGCCGGGTTGGGTGATTGACCAGGAAGGCCTGACCCAGACCGACCCGGCACGCATTCTGAAGGACCTGGTCGAAAGCAAGGCCGCGCTGACTCCGCTCGGGGGCATCGGCGAAGAGACGGCCGGCTACAAGGGCTATGGCTTCGCCACCGTGGTTGAGATCCTGTCGTCCGCACTGCAGCAGGGCGCCTTCCTGAAGCAGCTGCTCGGGTTCGAGGATGGAAAGAAGGTGCCGTACCGCATCGGCCATTTCTTCATGGCGGTCAACATCAGTTTCTTCACGGAGCTCGAGGCGTTCAAGAAGCAGACCGGCGATCTTCTCCGCCAGCTGAGGGCTTCGCGGAAGGCGCCGGGGCAGGCGAGGATTTACACCTGCGGCGAGAAGGAGCATCTGGCATGGCTGGGCCGCAAGAGCAAGGGCGTCCCTGTCGATCCCGGTCTCCAGAAGGAGATTCTGGCCATGCGCGACGAACTGAGGTTGCATCAGTATCATTTTGCGTTCGAATAGCCGGCATAGGAATCGCCTATCCTCGCCTTGGTTTTTTCCGGCCGCTGGGGTATTTTCACAGCAGTATTGGTCGACGTTTCAGACGCCGCATGATCAAAGCATCCAACGGCTTGCGCAAGGAGCAGGGCCCGGTTCAGATCGGCGAGGGGGTTTACTGGGTGGGCTACTCCGATCCGCACTTCGGGGCCTACTGCAACCCCTATCTCATCATCGAGGGTAACGAGGCGGTGGTCATTGACAGCGGAAGCCGGCCCGACTTTCCGACGGTGATGATGAAGATCCTGCAGACGGGCGTTGCCCCTTCGGCGATCGTAGCGTTGATTTACCAACACTACGATCCCGACCTCTGCGGGAGCATTCCGCACTTCGAGAGCATTATCGCCCGGGACGATCTGAAGGTGATCGGGGACGCCAGCGACATGATGTTCCTGCGCCATTACTCCGTGGCGTCTCCCCTGTATTCGTTGGAGCAGCTCGGCCACGAGTTCCGCTTCGCCACCGGCCGCCGGTTGAAATTCGTGAACACGCCTTACTGTCACACGTCCGGTTCATACATGACGTTTGATGAAAAGACGAAGATCCTGTTCACGGGCGACCTGTTCGGCAGCTACAGCGACAAATGGGAATTATTCATGAACCTCAAGCCGCTGTGCAAGAGCTGCGACGACTACGAGCACTGCAGCATGGACGGGCGGCATTGCCCGATCCCGGACATCGTCCGGTTTCATCGGAAGATCTTCCCGTCGACCAAGTCCCTGAAACTTGCCCTGAAACGCATCTCCGAGATTCCGTTCGCCATCATTGCCCCGCAACACGGCAGCATCGCCAACGCCATGGACGCCGAAGTCATTCTGGCCAAGCTGTCGGCCTTGAAAGACGTCGGCATCGACGGGATCGTCCAGTCATGAGCGCGGCGCGTACGTCCGGGAGTCTGCCGTGGAGCCGCCTGCACCACGAGCAGCAGGTGGAGGCGGACGTCTTGCGGCGGTTGCTGGCCTTTCACGCCGACGAGGTGGACGCCTCGATCGAGCGCACGCTGCTCAAGGAACTGGTCCTCAAGTACGCGGATGCGGAGAAGAAACTGGCGGAACTGAATCAGCTCAAGAACCGTTTTCTCGGCATGGCCGCGCACGATCTGCGCAGCCCCCTGAGCGCCATCATCGGCCTGGCCGAGATGCTCCAGTCCGCCAACTTCGGCCCGGTGACGGCGGAGCAGAAGGACATGATCCAGACCATCACGGGCGCGGCCCGCCAGATGCTGGCGCTGGTCAATGACCTGCTCGACGTCGCGGCAATCGAGAGCGGCAAGGTGGATCTGTGCCTTCAGGAATGCGACATGCGCGAGGTGGTGGAAGAGCGGGTGCGCATGGCGAAGGTCGTGGCGGCGGCCAAGAATATTTCCCTGCGTGCGGAGCTGGAGCCGGTGCCGGAAAGCCGGTTTGACCCGGCGCGCATGGCCCAGGTGGTTGACAACCTCCTCAGCAACGCGATCAAGTTCTCGCCGGCCGGGTCGACGGTCGACGTCAGGGTGACGAGCTCGGCCGAGGCCATCACCGTGGCGGTGACCGATGAGGGGCCGGGGCTCTCCACCGAGGACCGCGAACACCTTTTCGGCGAGTTCACGTCCCTGAGCGCAAAACCCACCGGGGGCGAGAAGAGTACCGGGCTGGGGTTGGCGATTGCGCGGAAGATCGTCGAGGCGCACGGTGGTACGATCGGCGCGGAGCAAGCCGCCACTCGCGGGACACGCTTCTTCTTTCGCCTGCCCCGACGATGAGGGCGGAACTAATCTTCCGTCACCCGATCCACCTCTTCGAGCGTGGCAATGCCCCGCAAAACCTTTTTCAGGCCGTCGTACCGCAGCGGCATGAAGCCTTGTGATTCGGCGAGGGCGGTGACTTCGGAGGCGGGCGCGCCGCGAACGATCAGCGCCCGTACTTCGTCGGTCATCGGGAATATCTCGTGGATGGCGACGCGTCCGAAATAGCCGATGCCGTTGCACTTCTCGCAACCGCGGGCCTTGTAGAACGTGGGGCTGGTTGCTCCGTCCCAGTCGAACAGTTCATTCATGATTTCGGGCGAAGGCTGATAGGGCTCCTTGCAATAGTCGCACAGCCGCCGCACCAGCCGCTGGGCCATGACCCCGGCGACGGCCGGGGCCACGAGAGGCGGTTCGACGCCGATCTCAACGAGCCGATGGATCGCCTGCAAAGCGTTGTTGGTGTGCAGGGTCGTCAGCACAAGATGGCCGGTCAGCGCGGCGCGGCAGGCGACCTGGGCGGTCTCGAAATCGCGGATCTCGCCGATCAGTATAATGTCGGGATCCTGCCGGAGGATCGCCCGGAGCGCGTCGGCGAAGTTCAGGCCGATGCCCTCGTTGATCTGGATCTGGTTCACGCCTTCAAGACGGTACTCCACCGGATTCTCGATGGTCATGATGTTGACGCCGGGCTGATTCAGGTACTTCAGCATCGAATAAAGGGTTGTGGTCTTGCCGGAACCGGTCGGGCCGGTCAGGAAGAAGATGCCGTGCGGCGCCTCGGCGATCTTCTTCAGGTCGTTCAGGACCGTCTTCGAGAAATCCAGTTCGACCAGATCCGGGACCGTTGGAAACTGCGTCTGTCCGAGAATCCGGAGCACGATCTTCTCCCCGTAGATCGTGGGCACGCTGGAAAAACGGAGATCGATCGAGCGGTACGATAGCGGTAGCTTGATCCGGCCGTCCTGCGGCCGGCGCGTTTCGGCGATGTCCGCGCCGGCGAGGATCTTGAGGCGGGTGACGATCGGCGGATGCAGTGTCGGCTCCATCCTGAGGATGGTCTGGAGCACGCCGTCGATGCGGTAACGGATGCGTACGGTATCCTCCGCCGGTTCGATGTGGATGTCGCTTGCCCGGTTTCTCAGCCCGTAGAGGATCAGGCCGCGGCAGAAATCGATGATCGCCCGATCCTCGCTCAGTTCCCGCAGCTTCTCGGCGCTGATTGTGCCGTCCGATGAACGGGCATCGGGGAGGCGCAGGCTGGCGATCATCTGGGTCAGCGCCGAATCGGTCTGGTAGGCGATTTCGAGGACGGACTCGATCTGGTCGGGGAACGCGAAGAGGGGGCTTACGAAGGTATCGAAATGATTCTCGGTCTGAGCGATCAGCGAGGCATCGCGGGGGGTGGGGGTGGCCACGGTGATCGCCCCGCCGAAGTCATACAGCGGGAGCACTCGCTTTTCCTTCGCGAACTTTTCGGGGAGTTTCCGGACGAGGTCGTACTGGATGAGCGTCCTGGCGGGATCGACGTACGCGACGCCCATGTGGTCGCCGTACGCTTTGCCCAGATCGTTCCGGAGCTTTGGATCGCTGCGGCAGAGGTGGAGCAGAACGGCGAGAACGTCATCCTGATGCTTCTCGCGAAGATCGCGCAGGACGGTCTCGGAAACAAACTGCTTGTCCACGAGACGGCTAAAGAACTGGGCCTGCTCCGCCACCGTCATTGTGCCCCCCGTGTTTCTGTTTGCGGTCGACCAGCCGGCCGATTTCGGCCTGGGACAACTGGTCCTTCCGTTTCAGGCTGACCTGCTCATCCTGCTCGATCTCCTTCAGCATCCGCTTGAGGTCGAATCGTTTGTTCATGGCTCCATGCTTCGGTTATGCCGACTCCATGGTCTTCCGGATGATGCTCTGGATCTCCTCGGGCGGGCAGTCCTTGCGGATGTAATGCGCGGCCCCGAGATCGAGACAGGTTTCCACGCTCTCCCGGTCGGCCACCGACGAGAGCATGATCACCTTGGCGTGCGGGAACTCGTCGCGGACTTCCTTCAGTACCTGCTCACCGGTCTTGAGGGGCATGTTGACGTCGAGCAGCAGGAGGTCGGGCTGGTGGAGATGGTAAAGGGCAATCGCCTGCTCGCCGTCGGAAGCTTCTCCGACCACTTCGAGATTCACGCGCGTGGCCAGCGCGCGGATGTAAGTGCGGACGTGGGACTCGTCATCCGCAATGACCACGGTGGGCTTTTCCCCGGATTTCCTCACGGCCCGCTCCTTTTGGCGGATACTATAGCGCGTTTTCGCGGCGCCACAATGGGTTCCTGCTGAATGACCGATGCCCCGTCCTTTCTCTGACATGGCTACCCGCTTTCCGACCAGGGGTTTAGATGGTGCTTGGCGAAAGCGATCTCGCCGGTTAATCTAAATGGAAGGGACCGGTCCCACGTACGGCCGGTTTTCCGTCGGTGTTGAAGAGGTTGATCGTGAGAACGGGACTGAAGACATTGCTGTTGGCCTGCATATCTTCGCTGTCGTGCCCGGCGCTCGCGGCCGACAATCTTCTCCGGAATCCGTCCTTCGAGCAGCCGATGGACCCCACCAGTTGGACCTGTGACATGGCGGCCGACTGGATCCGGTGGGGGCACTGGATGAACCGCGAGACAAGGTGGGTTCCGACGCACAGCGGAGACTGCCTCATCGGCTACCGCCACTGGCAGATCACCGGCACGGAAAACTCGGGACTTGCACAGGATGTGCTGAAGACGGAAGCGGGCAGGATCTACGACTTCCAAATCTACTCCTTCTCCGATCACGATACGAACGCGGAGACGATCAGTCTGCGACTCGAAGCCCTGAAGGCGGGAGTGGCATTGACCACTCGAGTCTACAAAGTGGAGTCCGTCCCGGTCGGCAAATGGATGCCCCTGACCGTATCGGCGAAAGCGCCGGAGGGCGGAATGCGGGTCGTCATATTGGTGGAACCCCGGCTCAAAGCGGACCGAAAAGGCGCCATCAAGTTCGATGATGCTTCTCTGATCCCCGAGGAATGACGGCGACACGCTGTCGCTATTTTGCGGCTGGTGCCGCGGGCGGTGACATCGGCTTTATCTGTTTCATCTGTCGGGTCATGTTGATGACGCCGTCGGTCATGTCGACGACCTGCACCCCCTCGGGAACCGTGAAACTGAGAAGCGCGGGGTCGATTTGCGGATTGAGCGTAACGTTCTTGAACTGCTGAGACATCATCTCCTGGCCGGAAGCGCCGAAGAAGGAGGCCTGCCGCGGCATGCCGTCCTTCGTGGAAATCCAGAACTTGGCGTTCTGCGGAGTCATCGGATTCATCTTCCGGAGTTCGTCGCTGATCCCGCCCAGCTTGCCCTCCAGCACATACACACTCTCGCCGTTGAGCTCCTCCGTCCCCCGGTAGTGAAACGACTTGGGATCCATACCCTCGAGGGGATTCGCGCTGGAACTCGATCCGGGTGCGCCCATCTTATCCTTGTAATCCGGGCCCAGTTCCTTCTTGAGGCGCTCGACGTCCATCTTCTGCACCATCTTTATCATGGGCATGTACGTGTACGCCGTCTTTCCGTCGGAGACGATGATCTGCTTCATGTTGGCCGGCGGCACGGTCATCTCGATTCGTATTTTATCGCCCTGGGCCCACATCTCGCCCTGCATCGTCATGGGGTTGCCCATCATGGACATGCTCATGCTCATGGACTGGTGATAGCTCTTCACGCTCTTGGCCCGCTGCATGATCGCTTCCACGATCTTGCCCGGCATCAGTTCTTTCCCCTTGGCGGATGCCTCTGCCGTGCCCGCGCCGGACGCGGCGATCCGCTCCACGCGGTACTGTTTCGTCGCCGGGTCTTCGACGTAGATGATCCCGTAGCTCTGGGAAATGGCGGTCACGAGCTTTTCGATGTTCACGTCGGCCAGACTCGCCGACGTCTTGGAGGTGTCTTTCGGATCGAGCGCGACATCGATGTGCGCGGCCTTCGCGAGTTCGCCCAGGACATCGTTCACCTTGGCGTCATTGGCCTGAAGGGAGAACGTTCCGTTCTTCCCGGTGAGCGTAAACTTCCCGGTTTCCAGGTTGGCGCCGAACACACGAGCGGCCAGCAGACATGCAACGGCGAGGACGAGGGATTTCTTCATGAATGGTCTCCTGTAGCGGCGGAATCTAGCACACGCCGCCGGGCTGCGCGAACGGGAAAAGGAGAAACACGGCAACGTCCCACACGGTGTGGCTCACGGCGTTCAACAGAACGGATTCGAACCGCAGGTAGAGGGCTCCCCAGAACAGTCCGCAGATCAGGGCGGCCAGGATCAGCATGGGATTGCCGCTGAAAACGTGGATGCCGGTATAGAGCGCCGTGACCGCGAAGAAACCCGCCGTCGGCCCGATTCTGAGGGCCAGCCCCCGCTGGAGGTACCCACGCCAGAAGATCTCCTCGCCCGGGCCGATGATGCCCGCCATCAGCAGGGCGATGCGAATCGTCGAGGCGCCTTGTTTGAAATCGTACACCGCCGCAATGCCGCGGCCCGCGGAAGCGAACATATGCCGGGACAGGTTATTTCCCGCCCAGAAAACGACGTAGAGAACGAGCGCTGATCCGAAACCGATGAGGCATTTCCTCGCAATCTGAGATTTCAAATCTGAAATCATGGCGCCTCGGAATCCAGCGTCGATCAGGCACGCCAGGGAAATCAACGCGACCAGGTTCAGCGCCATCCACCACCAGAAATCCAGCGGGCCGAGATGGTGCAAAACGAAGAGCGGTGCAAAGAACAGGAACGCCAGGACTGCCATGAGCGTGGTCGGCATCAGATGATTCCGTGGATGACCACGGCGACGCTGCAGAGGAGGCCGAAAACGAGGTTCAACTGCGCCGTCGCCCCGTCGAGCGCAATGAAATCCGTCGGCTGGGCCGGCGCCGCCCGGTTTACGGCTCGCTTCCATCGCTGGAGGGCCAGTGGCAGGGCGAGCCACGTCAGCAAAAGTGCCGGCGGCATTCCGAGCGTACTCCCCGGACTCAGGAAGTGAAGCACAACGAGGGCGGTCACGAACAGAAACGGAGTGAAGAGCAGGAAGCCGTAGTAGATCAGCGAGCCGCGGTCGCCGAGCAGCGATGCTACGGTGACCACGCTGAGGCCGCTGTCCGAGCCGATATCGCGCCAGTTGTTGGCGTGGAGAATTCCGATCACGTACAACGACATGGGAACCGCCCAGAGCGCCGGAATCCATGAGAAATGTCCGGTCTGAACGATCCACGCGCCGAGCGAACCGAGGACGCCGAAATCGAGAAAGACAGCCAGGTCGCCGAGACCGTGGTACTTCAGCTCAATCGGCCCGGCCGTGTAGAAAAACCCGATCGCCACGCCGACGAGCCCGAGGATCAGAATGGCCGGACCGACCATCCACGCCAGCAGAACGCCGATCGCCGATCCGAGAAGCATGCACGTGAGTCCGCCCGCCAGGACCTGTTTATCGGTCAGAAG
>Ga0182011_10002522_pt1 | contig 15367 bp, 15 predicted proteins | sample 711E1DmetaG_FD_120481 | JGI IMG/M metagenome (GOLD analysis project Ga0182011, IMG submission 120481) | Permafrost microbial communities from Stordalen Mire, Sweden - 711E1D metaG | ecosystem: Environmental > Terrestrial > Soil > Wetlands > Permafrost | place: Sweden: Stordalen | collected... | reverse complement strand
TGCTTCTTTCGTTAACTTTTCGATATCCGACATGTTATAAACAAATAGATTGCCGTCTGCTGTTTCAATTTTAATAGACTTTTCCGGTACCGTCTCAACGATTGTCCCTTTAATAATACTGCCATTCTTGAGATAGACAACATCCCTATAGACAGTTTGCGCTACCATCATTGTCACACTGAGGATAAGTAGAGCTGAGAGTAAAATGAGTCGTAGAGTATTTTTCATGTTGAACTCCTTATGTGAATATAGTGGATTAGGATAAGTTAAAGAAATTCCATTCATAGGATCATTTTAGAGGCGCAGACCCGCTGTGATCATAAAAGTCCTGTTGTATACTTTCTTCTGTCCATCGACATCAAGAGTAGATTGGCCAAGTATAAGCCGGGCATTGACATCAATGATGATAAATTCTACACCGACACCAAAAACGAGAGAAACGTCGCTCTTGCTAAAACTGTCTTTATTTTGTTCTTCATTGGAATAAGATTGAGAAGTCCCGTTATAGGAACCAGTCATATCAGCTTTCATTTTCGCTGATAGCAGAAGACTGTACGCCATTCCGGCTTCTACGTACGGACTTACAATTGGGATGGGCAAAGTGAATTTTGCAACAACCGGGATTTGTAAGTAATCCAAATTTTGTGTGGCCTTCCCTGAAATAGTTATCGTGGTTCCATTGGACACCATCGGTGTGTTTGGGATTTCAAAAACAGTTCCACTCTGAACATAATACACTCCGGGTTCTACAGCAAGACCAAGAATCAATCCGATCCTATATGAAACGCCGCCGGTTAATCCAGTACGAGTCGTTGGGTCAATTGTCCCGCCTCCCACTTCCACCTGTGACAGCACTCAAAGGCAATGCTTTATCATCTCCAGTAATGGTCCCAAGAGCAAGACCGCCTCTAATGCCAAATTGAGAATACGACATTGATACAATGAGCAGCAACAGTACAATAACCATGAGTAGTTTCTTCATAAACTCTCCAATCAAGTGTGCCTTGTTTTAATTAAAATAGATACCTTTCGTTTCGTAGCCAATATATAAATAAGTTATTATAAACAGCGTTATGTTCGTCACAAAGCAAAAATAACCTATGCAACTAAACCAACATATCTTATTCCATCATTTTTTGCAATAGCAATTAGCGGAAGAATGTTGATAAAAGCAATAAAATCGCCATTTCGTCGATGAAGTTTTCCGGCTGGAATATGGGGTATACTGAGGATTGGCTGTGCAATTCTACAAGAATCACCTCTTTAATTCATGAATCAGATTGCCATGTTCGTCGCGGATGCGGATATGTAAGGACATCTCACCTGGTAACAAATGCGTCGCGCAGGCATTGCAAGGGTCATACGCGCGGAATGCCATTTCAACCATATTTAAAAGACCGTCGTTTATTTTTCCGCCATGAATGAGCCCTTTCGCTGCCTTATCGACGCCCATAGCAATACGTGCACCGTTATGCGCAGTAGCGACAATGAGGTTTACTTTTGTAATTAATCCGCGTTCGTCCGTCTCATAATGATGAATGAGTGTACCACGGGGAGCTTCAACAATACCGATACCAACAGTCGGTGTTTTTGTAGGAATGGTCCGAAGATCTTTGCTTGTGATTTCTCTATCATTCACGAGTTCAACGCATCTTTCAGCGGCTTGCAGCATCTCAACGACACGTGCCCAATGATTAGCAAGTGTCATATGCACCGGCTTTCCACCTAAAGTTTCATAGAGCTCATCGCACGCTATCTGTGCCTCTGCTGTTGCCATGCCATCGGCAGCGTTGAGACGAGCAAGAGGCGCAACGGAATAGACGCCGCTCTCAGGTCCGTCGACAAACCCATTCCACCCTATTTTTTTGAGGTATGGAAATTTTACATAACTCCAAGGTTCGACCTGTTCCGCAATGTGATCAAGATACTGCTGAGGCGCAAACTTGATGAATTCCTTTCCGCCGGGATCAATAACTCGGACTTTCCCATCATAGAAATTCACTTTATTATTTTCATCTACCAAACCCATGTAATATGTTTTATGCGTATAGGTATCGGAAGTAATCATCTTGACATAATTATCGTTCTTCAAAACAATATCTTTGAAGACCTGCAGTGTGAATTTTGCAAACTCCAGTCCATCGTTCGCCGCTTCTTTAAATTTCGGCAAATCCTCAGGTTCAATTCCCTTTGACACACCGCCCGGTAATCCAAAGACGGGATGGATCACTTTGCCGCCAAGATAACTCATGAGTTCGCGTAATCTACGACGCATAGAAATAACTCTCTTGCCTGTATCGACTCCAACTTTTCCAATCACCCCGACAATATTCCGCAGCTCTTTTGATGCATCCGGACCAACGATAAAATCGGGACCGCCGAGAATGTAAACATGTAATGCATGATCTTCGAGCACGAAGAGATTGTAAATAAGTTCTCGAATTTTCTTTGCGGCAGGAGGTGGATCAACCTTATATAGGTCGTCGAGTGCTTTTGTGCCTGCCATATGATGTGCCGTCGGGCAAACACCGCAGATACGGCTGGTAATTTGCGGCATATCTTCGGCGGGACGCCCTATTGAGAAAATCTCGAAGCCGCGTAATTCAGGTATCTGATAGTACGCTTTCGTCACTTCACCTTTATCATCAAGAAAGATGTCGATCTTCCCATGGCCTTCAAGCCGCGTAATAGGATCAATGGTAATGCGTCGTGTTGTTGTCGCTGCATTCATAATTATTCCTCAAGTTCAACTCATACAATTGAAATCTTATTGCGAAATAGAGTACAGAGCAATATTGCTTTTTTTGCGGTGATCCATTGTTTTCGCATTCTCTTATGCCTTTACTGTAATTTCATTCCTTACTTTTTCAACCATCTGTGGCATCGATGGGGAAAGACTGTCAATCCAGACAAACATTATTTGGATATCCTGAGAACTATCAATTAAAAATTTTTTCTCCTTAAAAGTGATACCGGCAAACCGTACCGGTAATACGTACCTACCGGATCTGGAATTGAAGCAAGTGTTTCATCAATCGCTTTTTCGTCCTTTGCTTCCACTTGTGATGCAAGGGCAGAAAGAATTTTTGCACCTTGATCTCTCACATGCGATGTTGGACCGAAACAGCCTGTGCATGGCATATTGCCTGAAATGCAAACGCCTTCGCAGCCGCCGCGCGTCGCCGGCCCCATACAAATAATACCCTGAGCCAGCAAGCACATTTTTGAATCGATGGTTGTCCAATGCGGACGATTGAATTCGGTAAATTTCAAATCGCTTGGTTTTGTTTCTTTCTTTGGACATTCATCGCAAAGAGCAATATCCGGCGCAAGAACCGTTCCCTTCTCCGGTAATTTTCCGGAAAGTAGTACGTCGATGGCTTGCTTCAGTAATTTCGGGGTCGGCGGACATCCTGGTACATAATAATCGACATCGATGACCTGATCAAGCGCGCGTACAACATTAAAGAAATTGGGAAGCGTGACAGTGCTTCCGTTTATTATGACTTGAGTTTCCGGTCGCGTCTTTTGCGGATTTACTGTTGAAGGTGAATCTTCAAATATATAATGGAGAATTTCCTCACGCTGGAATTGATTCGCGAGCCCGGGAATTCCACCCGTGTGCGCACAAGAACCATAAGCGATGATTAGCTTGCTTTTCTTCCGCATGAGCTTCGCCATTTCTTCCTGTTCGGATGTTCGAATCGCTCCGTTCACGAAAGAGACAAGAATAGAACCATCTTCCATCCCTTCGACATCTTTTTTCTTGAAGTCCATTGCAACGGGCCACATCACGATATCGACTGCCGCAAGTACATCAAGAATGTTTTCGGCGAGATCTACAACGGACTCCTCGCAGCCGCCGCAGGAAGCGCACCAATAAAATGCCACTTTCGGTTTATCAGGCATGAACGGCTTCCTCCTTTCCATTCACTGTTTGATCGAGTAAATCCATTTCCTTGTCCCATTCCTGAAATTTCTTCGGCAACCCAAGTGGACCGAGTTTACGCACTTGCTCTGTCATTTCATTGATAACAGTCTTCACTCGTTCGCCTTCGGATGCTGATATCCATTCAAGGCGGAAACGATATTCTTCGATGTTCATTTGTTTCAGCATCCGTTTTAACAGCTGCACACGCCGGAGCGCTTTGTAATTGCCTTCCATATAATGACAGTCGCCGGGATGACAACCGCCAACGAGCACACCGTCTGCTCCCTTGGAAAATGCATCGAGAATAAATTGCGGATCGACCCGCCCGGAACACATCACGCGTATGATGCGTGCATTCGGTGCATGCCGTAATCGCGAAACACCCGCAAGATCCGCCGCGGTGTATGTGCACCAGTTGCAAAAAAATGCAACAATGCGCGGCTCCCAGGTATTTGTTTTCGGGTGTTCATCTGCTGTGAACATTTCATTTCCTCCAATTCACTTTTAACATCAAACTGCCGGGGTATTTTCCAGCAGACCATTGATCTCGCTGAAGATCATTTCATCTTCAAATAAATTTTGTTTGATGGAACCGGAAGGGCATGCCGCAACGCACGTACCGCATCCTTTGCAGAGAGCTTCGTTGATATACGCCTTCTGCTTAACCTCGTCGCGTGAAATGGCATTATACGGACAGATGGTAAGACATGTTCGACAGCCGGAACACACCTCCTGAACAACGAAAGCAGTATTCGGTTCCAACTCGATTTCACCTGTATCTATAAGCGTTAATGCTTGTGCAGCTGCAGCGCCTGCCTGTGCAACACTATCCGGAATATCTTTAGGACCTTGACAAGCACCGGCAATAAAAATACCATCGGTAAATGTATCGACCGGTGCAAGTTTTGGATGCCGCTCAAGGAAAAAGCCTTCCGTTGAACAAGAGATATTAAACATCCTCCGCACATCCTGCGAATCCGACTGCGGTTCCATGCCAACAGCAAGGACGACCATATCCACCGGAATGCGACGTACGATTCCGATCATCGTATCCTCTGCCCGAATAATAAGCTTCCCTTCTTCCGATGGACGTACCGCCCAATCAGATACTTCCGCGACGCGGCCTCGAATAAAGTGCACATTTTCATCGAGCAATTTGTCGTAAAACTCTTCATACGCCTTCCCTGCTGCGCGAATATCGATGTAGAAGTTATACACTTCTGCCTCTGTATGTTCTTTGAGCAGATGCGCTAATTTCAACGAGTACATACAGCATGTACGTGAACACCAGCGATTTGTATTCTTATCGCGTGAGCCGACACAGTGAATGATACCGACAGTCTTCGGATGGCGGCCATCGCGAAGAATCAACTCGCCTCCTGTTGGACCGGAAGCATTGACGAGCCTTTCTACTTCCAGCGATGTGTACACGTTTGGATATTTTCCATAGCCGTAAAAGGGAATACGTTTCGCATCAAATGTCTGATATCCTGTCGCAAGAATAATTGTACCAACATCCATCTCTTTGATTTCTTCTTTCTGATTGAAGTCAATTGCTTTGCGGTCGCATGCTTCCACGCATGTTTTCTTGCATCGCCCGGATTTGAATTCGATGCAAGTTTCAGGATCAATCAAGACAATTTGCGGAGTTGCCTGCGGAAAGGGTATATAGACCGGCTTTCGCTTGCTCAGTCCAACATTGAATTCATCCGGCGTTTTTCCTTCTTTATAGACACACTTCTCTATGCAATCCATGCAGCCGACACAAAGATCTTCGTTGATATATCGCGGTTTGCGTCTAACGGTAATTTTATAATTTCCTACATAGCCGTCTACATTTGCCACTTCAGAATATGTCCACAGTGTAATATTTGGATGATTTTTCACCTGCGACATTTTTGGGGTAAGAATACAAGCAGCGCAGTCAAGCGTTGGAAATGTTTTATCGAACATTGCCATATGCCCGCCGATAGTTGGATCTCTTTCCACCAGATACACTTTCTTGCCGGAATTTGCAAGAGTAAGCGCGGCATGAATTCCCGCAATTCCACCGCCTACCACAAGCACATCCGGATGTATCTTTACATGTTTTGTTTCTAATGCTTTATGATAAAACACACGCTGTACTGCAGCGCGCGCTAGGTCTTGCGCTTTTTCCGTAGCAGCCTTTTTGTCGGTATGCACCCACGAAACGTTCTCGCGGATATTCACCATCTGAAAATAATAAGGATTAAGACCTCCTTTTTCCACCGCTACTCGGAACGTATGTTCATGCAGAAGCGGCGAACATGACGCTACAATGATACGGGTAAGTGACAGCTCCTTGATATCTTTCTGAATCAATTCTTGTCCCGGATCAGAGCACATATATTTGTACTCGCACGAAAGAGTCACACCAGGCAGTGTCTTTACATAGTCTGCAACTGCTTTCACATCCACGATGCTGGCGATGTTATGTCCGCAATGACAAACGTAAAATCCGATTCGTATCGGTCCATTGTGTCCATTACCATGCATTGGCTATTTCTCCTTTCGGATGGGTGATATGTTCCAGCGACGGCTTCTTGAAGAGCCGCTGCATCCCAAGTTCCTTTTCCGGTAATCCGAGCGCTACACCAATGAGCTGTGTAAAATATGCCACCGGCAAATCAATCTCTTCTTTGTATATTCGATTAATACGTTCCTGATAACATTCTAAATTGTGCTGGCAGAGCGGACAGCAAGTCAGTATGATATCGGCACCGCGTTTCTGAGCTTCTTTGAGAAGCAGGCGGTTAAGTCGCAATCCGGCTTCTTGTGTTGTGCCGGTAAGGCTGCCGCCGCAGCATCTTGTTTTCAACGGCCAATCGACCGACTCTGCACCGAGAGCCCGCACTAACTTATCCATCGTTACAGGATAATGTGAGTGATCGAATTTAGCAAAAGGCCGCACAACTTGGCAGCCATAGTAACAGGCAACCTTCAATCCTTTTAACGGATATGTAATGCGCTTAGTAATATTTTCGAGACCGTAATCATTCACCAATACATCCAAGGGATGACGAATTTCAACGCGGCCGTTGTAATGAAGCCCGGCTTTATCAAGCTTCGCATTCACATTTGCACTGACATCCGGATAGTCTTCGAGATAACGTTCGGTCTTCGAGAGAACAAGATAACATGCACTGCAAGGCGCAATCAAATTGATTGTGCCTTCAGGAGACTGCGTTTCGGCAAGTGCGAGATTTCTGGCGGCAAGCGCGAAGGCATCCATTTCATCAATAGAAACATACGACGTAGCACCACAGCAGTTCCAATCTTTTAATTCTTCGTACTGAATTTCCAGCGCTTGAAAAACAGCAACAAGAGATTCTTCATATGCACGTCCAGTGCTCCGCAGAGAACAGCCGGGATAACTGAGATATTTCATGACGGCTGACCTCCTTTTTTATGTTCAAGGATGGCATGGATCTGATCACGCCGATGAACGTGTTCCTTGCCAATAGTGAGACGGCCTCGCAGAAAAAGCTTTAAGCCGAGTAATGCTTCCTTGAACATTTTGAATGGATTTGTACGCAGGTAAAGGCTCACGAGCAGCCAGCTTTCCGTATTTCGGCCATCTTTTAATACTCGTTTGTAAAATTCCTGTGCAAGAATGGGAATCGGCAGGCGTTTTGGATGAAAACCCATTCGAATTGCTTCGCGTTTGAGTGCATACATCACATCCGTAATATGAATTTGGCGAGGGCATTGTACGTAACAAGAGTAGCAAGATGCACAGAGCCATATAGTCAAGGAATTTAATACTTCCTCCTTAAATCCTTCGCGGGTCATTGCAATAATTTTTCGCGGCGTATAATCCATATAATGCGCTAAGGGACACGTGGCACTGCACGTTCCGCATTGAATACAGCTGAGGAGTTTTTGGCCGTATGCTTTTTCGGCAACGCGTTCACCAAATTCAAGATCGAGTTCGGATTCGAATTTGATTCGCCGTACTACGCGTTTCATTTTTTCTATTTTTTGAGACGGTTCATCCTGGCGGATTGACGGTTGAGTGGGGAGCTGCATTCATTCCTCCTTTAATAAAGAATGATGTTCTCTTTCGTTCTATCACTTTTCACATTACATAAGACAATTATCACCAGGCAGCAACTTTTCTACCGGCTGACAACTGTTACTTTTTTCACTATCTTTTCTAAAACCCGATGAGCTGATTCCTGCACACTATGCGAAATAGTTGTTCCAGCGCTGAAATTTTCACTCTCAATTCCATAGACCAAGAGTCTCGGCGGCAATATTTTCATTTCCCGTGCTAACTCTATCGCTTCCGCAGCGCTGAACGCGTGTGTTGAGCAATGAAAGAACTTCGCCGGCAGATTATTTTTACGTGCATCGATGATAAAAATTGTTCCCGGTTTTGCACCCGACGAAACGGCATCTGCTATCATGACACTCGTATATCCTCTCCACGCTTCCATCAGTGCGGCGCCTTCGCCGGATTCTTCTTTTACTCTGACTGACAAAAGATGCCTTTCGAGAACATTCCGAGCAATCATCAATCCAATGCCATCATCACTGCGATATTCGTTGCCAATTCCTATGAAAAGAATCTTTTTACGATCACTCACGATCATAACGGTTCTTTCATCTCGATTCGTGACTGCGAAAATTCTGAAATCACGGGCTTCACCAAACGCAGAAAATCATACATCTTGAGTCGAATCAATCTTGTTTGCGAACATGCACTGAAGATAATCATATCATCATCTGCCAGCATTTTATCGATGTACACAGGTAAGGCAAAGAGATTTCCGAACGGCGGCATTGTTCCGACCTCACATTCTGGAAAAATGAGTTGTATATCTTCCTCGGAAGCAAGATGTACATTTTTCGCTTTTAACACGTCGAGCAGCAAACTATCAACAATTCGATTATCGGCGGGTATGACGATCATATAGTATTTTCCATCTGCATGAACAATGTGAGTTTTTGCCGGATTCTTTTTCGGACCCTGAATCCCAACGGCAGCTTCTTGTGCAGAAAAAGTTGGGTCGTGGTCAATCATTTCATAATGTACTTTGTTGTACTTCAAGTAATCAATAACATCGCCAAGCTTAGCCATACACACCTCATACTTTATAGGTGAATGAATGCATGCCGACTTTCTCTCGGAACAAGAGCAGGATCATGTGTACTATTGCTTTGTTCAATCGAATTCAAGCTTCAGAAAGTGGGTAGCGCAAGAAATACATGGATCATAATTCCTGATCGCTTGTTCACACTGCCATGTAAGTTTTTCTTGTGAAAGATGCAATCGTGGTGGCACGAATTCGCGCAAATCCTGTTCGATAGTTTTCTGGTTCTGTGATGTCGGCGGAACGATTTTCGCGTCAAGAATAATTCCCCGCTCATCCAGACGATATCGGTGATAAAGAATTCCGCGTGGCGCCTCTGTACACGCGTATCCGGTACCGGGCTTTGGTTGAATATCCACAGCCGCTTTCTCCGGCATTTCATATTCTTTAATAATCCGCAGTGCTTCTTCGAACGCATAGAGCATCTCCACGGATCGCACAATAATGCTCTTGAACGGGTTGTTCGTTCCCTTTCCGATATCTGCCGACTTGGCGGCATCCTGCGCAGCAGACGTAAGCTTATCAAAGTTTAAATTATAGCGCGCCAGCGGCCCAACGAAGTACGCACCGCGTTCTTTCAAAATGGAGTGGAGCGCGTTGGAGTGAGAGACATGCTCTTCCATAAAATTGTTTTCATATTCGACAATATCGATGTTCAACCCTTTGTTAGAAACAAGTCGGCCTTCGTTAAATGGATATTCGTGCTCGTGACGAAGGGCGACATATTCATAGGGACGTTCAAAGTCGGGAAAAGGCAGTTTGCCGGTAAATTTCACGGTCTGGATAGCTGAATCCATCCCCCACTTTAATCGTTCGACTAACGTTTCCAACTCCCGTTTTGATGGTAATTTGTAGAAGCCGCCGACGCGAACATTGATCGGATGGATTTCTCTTCCGCCGAGAAGGTTAACGATATCGTTGCCGATCTTCTTCATTTTCAATGCCATTTGGACAACAGGGCTGTGGTCTTTCGCCATTTGGATCGCATCGACGTAACCGAGAAAGTCCGGCGCATGCAGCATGAAAATATGCAGCGCATGGCTTTCAATCCATTCACCGCAATATAACAATCGGCGCAGCGCACGGAGCTGCCCGTCGACCGATACACCAAAAGCATGTTCCATCGCATGAACAGAACTCATTTGATATGCAACCGGACAAATACCGCAGATGCGCGCAGTAATATCCGGCGCTTCGCTGTAATGTCTGCCGCGGAGAAATGCTTCGAAGAATCGCGGCGGTTCAAAGATATTGAACTTGACGTCGACAACTTTGTTACCGCTGACTTTCACCAACAAGCCGCCTTCTCCCTCTACGCGGGCAAGGTAATCCACTTTTATCGTCTTACTTTTCATGTGCTTCGCTCTCTTTTCGGAATGCTTCAGCGTAAGCGTTGAATCCACGGAAGAGACGCATTAATTCATCATCTTTAACTCCAAGTGAATTCCAATATATGCTGAGTGCGGATGTGTTCGGTGTTTCCTTAGGACCATAGCAACCAAAGCAGCCGCGCGAATATGACGGACATAACGCGTTGCACCCGGCCTGTGTTACCGGACCAAGACAAGTGGGGCCATGCGCCACTAATCCGCAGGTAATGAAGCGCCGCTTGCATTCGATGCAGACAGCATACGCCGGTGTATTCGGTTTCCGGCCATTGAGATAAGCATTGATGACTTCCACTAATTGATGCTTGTTGATCGGACAGCCGCGCAGCTCGAAATCTACAAAGACGTGGTCGGCAATCGGAGTAGATTTATTCAAGGTCTCGATATATTTGGGGTTGGCGTAGACCGCTGCGATGAATTGTTTTACATCCTTGAAATTGCGAAGTGCTTGAATGCCTCCGGCTGTTGCGCAAGCTCCTATAGTAATGAGAACTTTCGATTGCCGTCGTACTTGGTGAATTCGCTCGGCATCGTGCGGTGTGGTAATGGAACCTTCCACGAGCGAAATGTCATATGGACCTTTCGACATTGCGCGCGACGCCTCCGGGAAGTTAGCGATTTCAATATGCTCGGTGATGGCGAGCAGTTCTTCTTCGCAGTCGAGCAGACTTAATTGGCAGCCGTCGCATGAAGAAAATTTCCATACAGCAAGTTTTGGTTTGCGTTGCTTCTTGGCAGCCGTCTTCGGAACCTTAACGTTCTTCGTGGACATCTTCGTGCTCTTTATATTAAATTTCCCATTTCACCAGCATATCTTTGATTTTACCATACTGAAAGACAGGTCCATCTTTACAGACAAAGTATGAACCGAACTGGCAATGTCCGCATAAACCGATAGCACATTTCATATTACGCTCCATGGAAACGAAAATGTGTTCGATATCGACACCGCGCTTATGCAGTTCCATCGCAGTGAACCGCATCATAATTTCAGGGCCGCAGACGAATGCTATGGTATTGCGCGGATCGAATGGCGCGCGAGAGATAAGATTTGTCACGACTCCAACATTACCGCGCCAACCACTCATTGCCCGGTCAACGGTAACGTAAATTTCCAAATCAAAGCGCGCACGCCAATTTTCCAGTTCCTGCCTGAAGAGAACATCCGATGGTGTACGAGTTCCATACAATAAGACAACTTTCCCGTACTGTTCACGATGCGCAACAACTTCGTACAATGCCGGACGTAAAGGTGCCAGCCCTATACCGCCTGCGACGAAAACGACATCCAATCCATGCGCTTGTTCTACCGGCCATGGTGTTCCATACGGCCCGCGGATACCCAATATATCTCCGCGTCGCATTTTATCCATTGCTTTCGTCACGGTGCCGACTGCACGTGTTGTATGCACAAGAATACGCGGTTTTGCCGGATCTCCACTGATAGAAATGGGAATTTCACCCACGCCAAACACGTACACCATGTTGAACTGACCCGGTTGAAATGCAAACTCTTCCAAAGCACCGAGAGGTTGTAATTCAACAGTGAACGTATCTTCCGTTTCATGTTTCACCCGACGGATTTGAAACGGCCATGGAAGCATTGGATTCCGCTTGTAATCTACTTTGAGTGACAGTAATTCAGGATCGGTCGCCATAAATATCCAAAAGTTGTAATCGGGTCGATTCAAGCCGTTTCGTCATAATGTCAGCAAACCGTTTCAGTAGTTCGTATCCCAGATCATGATCGTTTTCGCATTTCGCGCGCAGACATTTCCCATCGAGAGCAATCATTCGCGTCAGTTCAATCGCCTTCGCATCGAAGTGCCACGTAAAGGGCGGTACAAGCCATGACCAGCCGAGGATATCTCCTTCATGCAACGTTTGAATAATAACCGGGCCTTTGTTGGGCGTCATTAATTGAATCGATACTTTTCCGGAACGGATCAAATAAAACTGGTTCGCTTGTTCTCCCTCCCGCAATATCATCTTCCCCGTATCGACACGTACGTTGGAAGCACAACCGACAATAAGTGCAAAATATTCTTCATTGAATCCATTGAAGAATTGATGCTCTGCAAGAATATTTTTAAGGTCTTCCATAGCACTTTTCCTTTACATAAATTGTTTCCTCACGGCTGACTTTCACGAATTGCGCGTGCTTCCTCTGTAATATCGATACCGACTGGACACCATGTAATGCAGCGACCACATCCGACACAGCCGGATGTGCCAAACTGATCCACCCACGATGCCAGTTTGTGCGTCATCCATTGCCGATAGCGTGCTTTTGCAGATGCGCGTACGCTTCCACCATGAATGTATGAAAAGTCAAGTGTAAAACAGGAATCCCATTTTCGCATTCGATCTGCTTGCTTGCCTGCAAGATCGGTTACATCTTCTATCGTGGCGCAGAAACACGTCGGACAAACCATCGTACAGTTGGCGCATGTAAGACATCGCGCAGCGGTTCGTTCCCAGCGAGAGTGTTCGGAATTTTGATAAAGAATATTTTTCAGGTTCGATGTGTCAAGGAAACGTCCCATATGTTTCACGGTCTTCTCGCATATTTCGTGGGCCGTCGCAATATTTTCATCTGTTGCTTTTATGCACTTCACGTTCTTAAGAACATCACCACCCAGCTCGGTACCAACTTCTGCGACAAAGTAATGGTGCTTGTCGTTCAAAACTTCAGTCAGTGAAAGGTCAAAACCAGCAATAGCTTTAGGTCCTGTACCCATCGAGGCACAGAAACAGGTACCACCTGCTTGTCCGCAATTTACTGTAATTATGAAATTGCCGGTCCGTTTTCGTTCATACACAGGATCGATAATGGATCCGCCAAGAAACACTTTATCTTGTATTGAGATGGCATTCAAATCGCAGGGACGAACACCCAAAAAAGCATATTTTGCCGGTGTTGGTTCTTCTGATGTCTGTTTTTTCGAATTCGGGAGATCAAGCCCTTTGGTACTTTTGTGTGTTGCAAAGATTTTTTGTATCGGAGGGAAAAGAAATTTCTTCCAAGATTGCGGGCCAACTGTCCAACCAAAGACTGCTGCATCATTTCGGTTTTTCAATCGATACGCGGCGTTTGTTTGTTCATCAGTCCAGCCAACGGAAAGTTCGTTGGTATCTGTCAATTCGTCGTAAATGATGGCGCTATCGCGCAGGATGGGTCCGATGACTTTATATCCACGGCGTTTGAGAGTCTCAACCAGGCGGTCAAGTTCGCTTCGTTCAAAAATAAAAGTCTTCAAGTGAATACCTACAAGATTGCTTTGTGAGAATGCACAATAATTTAGTACGAATACTGATGTCTCAAAAGCCCCGTAATTATCAATCGTCAGATCGGAATTTACAATAATCTCATGTATTCTATTTCAATAAGTCCTCAATCGCTTGTGTAATAAGTTCCACGTCAATCGGTTTATAAAAAACTGCATCAGTAAGTTCATCAATGGATTTGTTCATTTCTGGCGCGAGAGACATATAAGCACGCAGCGCGATAATAGGAACTGCACTTGCCATTCGGCGCACGATATCGAGTTGTTTAACGATGTCGGTAGAAAATGTAAAGAGGTCGATTAAAAATAAATCAGGTACTATTTCTTTGACTGCTTGTTCAAAATGTTCCAGTCGATGTTCCCGCACAATCTGGAACTTATCTTCAAGATTCAGCAGAAGAAACCGAGACAAATCCAAATCCGGACTGAAGACGAGCACACGCTTCCGAGAGACGGAAGAACTTAATGCCGTCTTCGGTTTATCATGTGAAATTATACCGGCTTGATTGGACATGGTAAAGTTTCCTTTTGTTGGAAGCCTTTACGTAACAGAGTTATGCTAAATACTCTGCATCATCGAATTCGGTTTCGTGAATTTCATACGGAAACCTGCCGAAACTCTTTTCATTGTTCTTATCAACGAATTTGAGAAACGTCTTTTTGTTGTCCACTAAATGTTTCATCATCAACATGCTTCTTGCGGCAACAGCAGCGATTCCAACAACCCACCATCGTAACTTCATGTTGTTCTTTTCTGCAAATATTGATAGTTCACCTCTACATAAGTTATTCTGCAAGGAATGTGCCACTCATTACGAAGGTAACCTGCCTCGCTAAATCAAGGAGTATTATGTGCGTAGAGTACTACTTTTTTTAAATAATTTGCAGGTTTTGGGAAATCGTATTATCGAGGTTTCTTACAAATCAGAAGAAATTGAATAGGCCGACTAAACGGCTTGAAGTATGAATAACGTTAGAAAACTTCTCTATGGTAATCAACCCAATAGTCATGAAATAATGTATAACACTGTGGCACGCCGCAGGGTGTTTTCTCGCGGGATACAAGAACAATGATCTTCAGTGTGCCGGTATTTGGAGCTCCTCGATTTTGCGATAGAGTGAAGAAAGACTTACACCCAGGACTTTAGCCGCTGTCTCCTTGTTTTGTCCACAAACCGATAGCGTTTGTTGAATGAATTGCCTCTCGAAACTTCTCACCGCATCCTTGAGTGTCCCGTGACCGGAAGAAACAGTGGGAATGTCGTCTGAAGGTCTCATATATTCCGGAAGATGTTCAAGTCCGATAAAGTCTTCATCGCAAAAGATTGCCGCACGTTCAATAACATTTTCCAATTCGCGTACTTCACCTTTCCATTGATACTGAAGCAGGGCACGCATCGCTTCGTTGGTAAATCCCTGAATTGGTTTGCTCATTTGTTTTTTAAAGGCATCGAGAAAATGCTGTGCGAGAATAGGCACATCATCGGGACGTTCCTTGAGCGACGGCAAATCGATTTCAACAACATTCAGACGATAATAAAGATCGTCGCGGAACCTTCCGTTTTCCACTTCTTTGCGCAGATCTCGATTTGTAGCTGCGATAATACGCACGTCGATTTTCATGGGTTCCGTCATACCCACTGG
>Ga0182011_10002514_pt1 | contig 15397 bp, 16 predicted proteins | sample 711E1DmetaG_FD_120481 | JGI IMG/M metagenome (GOLD analysis project Ga0182011, IMG submission 120481) | Permafrost microbial communities from Stordalen Mire, Sweden - 711E1D metaG | ecosystem: Environmental > Terrestrial > Soil > Wetlands > Permafrost | place: Sweden: Stordalen | collected... | reverse complement strand
TTTTAAAGCGTCGTTGATAATACTCTGCATTTCTACCCTCTCAAACCTTGAATGAAACCTGGTCGCTTTCCTTCAGGACACGGCTGGCGCGTTTTTCAACAAGATCACGCACCGCTGCCCTTACAGCCTCTGAAACATTGGGATACTCCCCTGAATCAACCAGCTGCTGGAGCAAGTTGATCTGCTGTTCGGGTAACCGGAGCGTGATCCTTTGCATCATCGTATCTCACATTTCTGACATATGTCTGGCTTATGTCATGCATATGTCAGACAAAGAGAACTCTTGTGTCTGACTGAACCAGATAAAATAGAATACTACAAAATGATATAAAAACTTTCTTCTTTGAAGATTCAGCAATTCGCACAACGCATTTATGACTGTATGTCCAAGTATTCTAGAAAATGAGCGGATTTTGATGGCTGTTGATTTTCCAAAACGGGTGATTCATGGGGGTACCGGAAAGCGACAGCGGGAAAAAACCCGGAAAAACATACTGGATTTCAGCGCGAGTGTCAACCCCTTTCCCCCAAAAATTGACTGGCACAGCGATACCACAGACCTGTCCGGGTACCCAGATGATACTTACAGTGGGCTCAAGGAACGGATCGGTGAGATTTTTTGCCGCGATCCGAAAGAGATCTGTGTCGGTAACGGATCCATCGAGATCATCCGGGCATTCTGTGCAGTGACGATGGGCCATGCAGCGGGAACACGGCATTTTTTTATCGATCCTCCAACATTCGGGGAGTACGAACTCTCTGCCCGGCTTGCAGGTGCAGAACGTACCGCAAACGCGGAAAAAGCTGATGTACGGTTTATCTGCAATCCCAACAACCCGACCGGCACACTGCTTCACCGGACAGAACTTCAGCGCACACTTGAAACCGTGAAACATTTTAAGGGAATCCTCTTCTGCGATGAAGCGTTTATCAGCCTTGCGAACCCGAAAGAAAGCCTTGTGGATATACGGGATCCCGACCTGTTTGTGCTTCATTCGCTTACCAAATCTTTCGCGGTCCCGGGCCTCCGTATCGGATTTGGTTTCGGGGACCCGGATCTAGTAGAGAAGATCGAAACTGTCCGGTCGCCGTGGTGTGTGAATGCCTACGCAGAAGCATTTGCCATGGAGGCTCTCTTACATTTCGGTGAACTCGCTGATTCACGCAATGCGATAGAAAAAGAACGCAACCGTCTAACATCTGCAATCAGCGATCTTGGTATGACATGCTATCCATCTTCGGTAAACTTTCTTCTTGTTGAATGCGGCAGGGATGTTTCTCCGCTCTGTTCTGCTCTCGGGCAAAAGAACATTCTTGTGCGGAACTGTGCCTCATTCGGTCTCCCTACATGCATCCGGATCGCGGTAATGACCCCGGACGAGAATTCCCAACTTTTAGAGGTACTGCGATCATGCTTGCACTGATCATGGCCGGTGGGGCCGGCCGTCGTCTTGCACGGGGAGAAAAACCACTTATCCCTGTCTGTGGGAATCCCATGATATGCTATATTACAGATGCGTTTACTTCTGCCGGGTGTGAGCCGATCATTGTCGTGTCCCAAAGGACTCCGATGACCGCAAACTGGTGCCGTGCTCATGGCATTGCGATTGTACGGACCGGGGGAGACGGGTATATTGCAGATATGGTAAGCGCAGTCCGTAACCTGGAAGAAAATAAGCCCCTGATCGTCAGCGTATCCGATATTCCCTGCATAACCCCGGCAATTATCACTGTAATACTCCGGTCTTATCATGATTGTGGGATGGATGCCCTCTCCACATGGGTTCCTGCAAACCGGGTAACATCCTGTCGCGGGGGGATGCCCTACCACGAACAGATAGAAGGTATCGACGCATGCCCTGCCGGTGTGAACATTCTTCGGGGGGATATTATTGATGCAGAACAGGAAGAATTTGCACTCCTTCTTGACGATCCGCGTCTTGCCCTGAATGTCAATACCCGGGGAGATCTTGCCCGGACTGAAGCGTTTCTTACAGCGAACACTGCACGCTAACCTGGTAGCAATCCGACCCAATACTTCCCATTTTGCGACATTAGTCGGAAAATACGTGTAATTCAGCCGTATTTTTGGGCAATGCATATTAAGGTTAAATACCAAGATCTTGGTACTATGGGAGAATCGCAGGAGATAGAGCTGCGGGGGCATATCATCGACTCAGGGATCATGACCCAGCTCTTCGACCGGGTTATGGATATGGGCGGCAACTTCGAGATCCTTGTCTTTGATATCGGCAAGAAGAAGACCGATCCGAGTTATGCCCGCCTGCGGATCAATGCTTCAAACAGGGAAAAACTGCGTTCCATCCTTTCCGAACTCCACCGGCTCGGCGCAAGACCGGTCGAAGTCAAGGACGTCCACCTGGTTGCAGCAGAAGCGGATCGTGTCGTCCCCAAAGGATTCTATACCACCTCTAATCACCCCACCCAGGTGAAATACGGAGGAGAATGGATTGATGTCGCAGCAATCGAGATGGATTTTCTTGTCGTTGTCGATCCGGTATATAAAACAGCCACGGCACGGGCATTAGGGAAAATCCGGAAAGGGGATTTCGTTGTTGTCGGCGAACAGGGGGTAAGTGTCATCTATCCAGAGCGGCCCCGGGAACAGAGTACGTTCGAGTTCATGCATGGGACGGTTTCTCCCGAGCGCCCCAGTGAGACACTGATCGCCAAGATTGCAAAAGAGATTCTCGAGGTCCGCAAAAAAGGCGGTAAAATCGCGGTAGTTGGCGGACCGGCTATTATCCATACCGGTGCCGACAAGGCACTTGCCGGTATGATCCACAACGGGTACATTGATGTCCTCTTTGCCGGTAATGCCCTCGCGACCCATGATATTGAATACAATCTTTACGGCACATCGCTTGGCATGGACATTTCTACCGGCAACCCGGTAATGGGCGGGCACAAACATCACCTCTATGCCATCAGCGAGATCATGCGGGCCGGATCCATAAAAAATGCGGTTGACAAAGGGGTCATTAATGGCGGGATCATGTACGAATGCGTGAAGAAAAATGTCCCGTTTGTCCTTGCAGGTTCTATACGCGATGACGGTCCGTTACCTGATGTAATTGTTGATGTCATGCAGGCGCAGGATGCAATGCGGAAGCACATCAAGGGGTGCAGCATGGTTCTGATGATCGCGACCCTCCTCCACTCGATAGCAGTCGGCAACTGCCTGCCCTCAAATGTGAAAACGGTCTGTGTCGATATCAATCCCGCCCACCTTACCAAGCTGATGGATCGGGGCACAACGCAGGCAATTGGTATCGTTTCCGATGCCGGGACCTTCCTGCCCCTGCTCGCACGCCAGCTCGAGATCCAGAGCGGCCAGCAGAAAAAATAATTTTTATTACCGGGTCAGCGGCATACAATACGGTTTTTCTTCTGATAGCACGAATTCCCATTCCGGTTTACATCCACACGTTACATCAAGCAGGGCGCCGATCAGGTCGCGATCACCGGATAATGAATAATCCCGGATCCCTTTGACAATCTCATAATCGCAGATCCCGCAGTTGTGTGGTCCGCGTTTCTGCCCGCCGCCAAGAGGATCGCAGGTCACATGAACGGGGGCAAAAGCAAGGAGGGTGAGTACACTCCAGAGATAGGGGGGCCGGTATGCCCCTCGTTTCCAGTAATACTCAAGCTCGGTATTCCGCTGGACCGTGCAGGGATTCATGGAGACCATATCTGTATAGGGAACAGTATCTGCAAAGGTGGTCTTCATATCCTCAACAGATTCCCGCTCGGTGAGAAAGAGCGGTTTAAGGAGCAGATAGGCTTTCACACCGGCACCGGCTGTACGGGCTCGCTTGGATGCATCCCGGAAATCCTTAAAGGTGAATCCCTTGTTGATGCATTTTTCCCGGATGGTATCATTACTTGTTTCGAGGCCAATGGCGCAATACAACGGGGTTTTCCAGCTGTTATCATCGAGCATTTCGATGAACGGGTCAAGGATCTCTTCCCGGACAAATTCCGGCCTCGTCTCTGCGATCACCAGTTTTCCCCGGAATGCAGAAGCGACGTCGGTCAGAAATGCCGGGGGAACTTCCCGGGGATCAAAAAAACTTCCCGAGGTGAAAATCTTGACCATTCGGTATTCTGCCGGATTATACTCGTTCATCACCCAGGAAAGCTGTGCTTTGAGATGGTCAAGCAGGGCTTCGCAGGACTCTGCCTGGTAGCGCTCGTGGCGGTAACTGCACATGCGGCAGGCTGACCACGTACAGCCGCCGCTTTTGAAAATGAGCGTGAGACATTCCAGCAGCTCGTTTTCGTACCGCTCTTTTCCCCGCCAGGACGCCAGTGGTTTTTCAAGTCTGTCAGAAATCATTAACATCCTAATAGTTGATCTGATATAGATGAAAAAGATCGTCCTGCTGGTGATGGGACTGCTCTTTTTGCCGGTATTTGCCACTGCTTACCAGGTGAATATTAATGCTCCTGAAACCCTCACGGTAGGAAAACCGCTCATTGTGACCGGCGTGACCACTTTTCCCCCCGGCATGTCAGTTGATGTTGTTCTTTATTATCAGCTGACAACAACAACCGAGATTAAACGACAGGTCGTTGGTGTCAAGCCTGATAAAACATTCAAGGTGGTTTTCGATACCACCGGCCTGAAGACCGGGACATATAAAGTTGAAGTGCCGGTGAACGGAATGGGAGATTCCGTCACAATGAGGCTGGTTCAGATAATTGACCGATCCGATGAGATCCTGCTGGATTCTCCAGAAAACCAGAATTTTACCGGGAAACTTATTGTAGCCGGTACGATAAAAGGAGATGAAAATTCCGGCGTTCAGGTTGAGGTTATCGGCCCGGATAACTCACCGGTCTTTGGCCCCCAGTTTGTCAATACTAATTACGAAGGAGCATTTTCCACGGAAGTGCCAATCACAATTCCCGGAGACTACGAGGTGAGTTTTACCGATGCAAAAGGATTTATCGGAACCAGGATCATTACCGCGACTGGTCAGCAAACGCCGGTAGCAACCCTGTCTGATGCTGCTGCCGCTCCCAGAACAGTGGTATCTGCACACGCAGTGGCCTCCAGAGATGCTCCTGCTTTTTTTATCGTGAATACCGGTAGCGAACCAGTTATGCTCTATACCTCCACATCCATTGACTGGGTCATTGAATATATCGATGAGAATGGAACATTGCATGTGGAAAACAACCAGGATGCACAGAACCCGGAAAAAGCAGCGATTACAGGGTCGGGAAAGACCATTTATGTGAAAATATATCCGTATACATACTCAGATCAGGGTGATGTAATTCTGTATGCGGAAAATGCCAACGCAATCTCAGTGAGCCCGACCGTGCCGGCACCCTTTGCCGGGTCTGTGCCGCAGGGATCCGGGGGGATTCCCGGGGTTTCACTGATGCCATTAATAGGGTTGGCAGCGGTCGGAATTGCCCTTCTGTTGCGCCGGTAAATATTCCGGGAGGGAAAAACCCGGATTCCGGAATAAAGAAGCCTTTTTTATATGGCAGATCCAACATATGGAGCACAGCCGGGGTAGTCTAGTCCGGGAAGGCGGTAGCCTTGAAAGCTACTGGTGCCCTGCACCTCAAGAGTTCAAATCTCTTCCCCGGCGTAGTACCTTTTTTAACAGGGAAAAAGGAATTGACGCGCTCTTTTAGTATCAGTTGTTCCAGATCCCTACAAAAAGTATCCTGACCAGAGGGAATGAAATAATCTCCCAGATCCGGGTGCTGACACAAAAATCACCCGGCCATGTCATTGACGTTAACCTAACAAACAGGAGGATAATAATATCCCCAAGACAGGACGCAAAAGGATACAATGAAGTCAAAACGGGTTAGTGGAAAAAGTCCCGATAATTCTCTGCCGGGGGGAAATCTGAACTTCGTATCCGTATCACTGTTTTTATGTGGTTGAACCACTCACAGTACAAGGTAAGATAAAACACGAGGAATTCTTCATGTGCGTTGCAGTGCCAGCCGAAGTCATTGAAATAAAAGAGGGAAATATCGGACTTGTCGATTATGGGGAACTCCGGCAGGAAGTCAGGCTTGATCTGGTTGATGTGAAAGTGGGGGAGTTCGTGCTGGTACATGTGGGATTCGCCATTCAGCGACTCTCCCGCGAAGACGGGCTTGAGACCCGGGAAATTTTCAGACAGGTCTACGAGGCTCTGGATAACTGATGCACGAGTATTCCATTGCCTATGACCTGTATGCTACAGCACGTACGGCAGCATGTGAACACAGAGCCACCAGGGTAAAAAAAGTGACCGTAGAAGTGGGAAAAATGGCGATGGTCAACCCGGAACAAGTCGTTTTCCTTTTCGATACAATCAAGGAGGAGGACCCTCTTTTCCAGCAGGCTGTTCTCGAGTGCCACGAGACAGATCCGCAGACAAAATGCACCTGCGGATATGCCGGAGATGAGGTGTATGTCTGCCCGAAATGCGGAGCATTGCCGGAGCTGGTCAAGGGCAGAGAGATTGTTGTCACCAACGTGGAAATTGAGGTGGATGAATAAATGAAAGTGAATATGATGCACGGTGCCGGTGGCGAGGTCATGGGGGAACTACTCCAGACACTCACCAAGTTCCGGCACAATAATGCCGGTGGGATCGGGCTGGAAGCAATGGACGATGGTGCCGTTATCCCGTTCATGGGAGAAAACCTGGTATTCACTACAGATTCCCACGTAGTCCGCCCCATTTTTTTTCCAGGCGGGGATATCGGAAGGATCTCCGTCTGTGGTACCATCAACGACCTTGCGATGATGGGAGGAAGACCGATTGCCCTTTCCTGTGGCATGATCATCGAGGAGGGGTTCGAGATCGAGGACCTTGCACGAATTGTTGCATCGATGGACGATGCGCTTGGGGAAGCAGGCGCAAACCTTGTCACGGGAGACACCAAAGTGATGGAGCGGGGAGCGCTTGACGGAATTGCCATCAATACTGCTGGTATCGGTGTTGCAAAAACCATTGTCCGCGACAATGGTCTAGTCCCCGGCGATCGTATCATCGTCTCCGGCACGCTTGGCGATCACGGGCTTGCGATCATGGCGCACCGCGAAGGATTCGATCTGGGGGAACAGATCAAATCCGACGTGTCGCCACTCTGGGGCATGATCGAGAAAGTGCTTGACGCCGGCACGGTCCATGCAATGAAGGATCCAACGCGGGGTGGGTTCGCCAGCGCCATCAATGAGATGGCTCGGAAGAGCGGGGTGTGCGTACGGGTGCAGGAAGAGAAAATCCCTGTCCGGAAAAATGTCCGGAGTGCAGCAGGTATGCTTGGAATCGACCCGCTGGAAGTAGCCAATGAAGGGAAAGTTGTGATGGGAGTCCCGGCGTCCTGTGTCGACGCCATCCTTGATGCTTTGCATTCACATAAATACGGGAAAGATGCTGCAGTTGTGGGTACCGTGACCAAAGGGGCCCATGTGATCATGGAAACGGTAATCGGCGGCGAGCGTTTCCTCGAGCCTCCGATGGGCGACCCTGTCCCGCGGGTCTGCTGACAGTCTTCACTCATCTTTTTATTTTTTAATTGAACTTATTTTGGATTGTCCGTTTCCGAAATTGATGATATAATCATTACTTGGAAATATCTGGAAAATGCCGAAGGCAAAAAAAGGATTAGTGCCCCTTTACGGGGTTGAATACATTCTCGTAGATCATGTCGCTGCCGGTATTGTGCAGCCGGGCACGCTCTTCCTTCTCCTCGACATATGCCATAAGCGGAAGCTCCATGGAGACGCCAGGCACATGGCCGAACATCTTCTCGAGTTCGACCTGCTGGGCGTGCATGAACATCGCGTTCGGGATCTCGGCAGGACAGAGTTCCTGGCACTGGCCGCAGTTCACGCAGGAATCCGCGATATGTGCGAAGCGGATGAGGTGGAACATGAAGTTCGGGGGGACTTCACCAACCGGAACGTATGCCGGGTTCTTAGTCGTGCAATCCACGCAATAGCAGATTGGGCAGGCGGATATACAGGAGTAGCATTTGATGCAGCGGCTTGTCTCCTGCATGATCTTCTTTAAACGGTCTTTACCCTCGCCAAGTGACTCAAAGTCGTGCTTACGCCACTTGTCGCCAAGTTTCATCATGGCACCTTCGACCTTTCCGCGGATTTCGAGACCCTTGGGGATGGCTGCCTCGGTCGCAAGGACGCCGGATTTTACTGCGCCATTTAGCAGGTTTGCACCCTTCTCGCTGCAGATTTCAACGAATGTTGCTTTGCCGGCACGGGGCCCGATAACGCCCCAGTTACCGCAGGCAAGGTCAGCCTGGCGGGGGACTTTCATTTTGCAGCGGCGGCAGTTGCTGCGCCGGCCATATCCGGCCTCTTCGAGTTCGTCCACGGAGATACCCTTGTGGCCTCCCTCGTACTCAATGATAAACTGGCCTTTATCAATCTCTTCCTTGTGCACAACATCCGGGTCGACACCGTACTTGTCGGCGATCATCTTGCGGGCAAGGACCGGGCTTACGGATCCTCCGCAGTTGACCCCGATCATGACGATATTGTCGAGGTTGATCTGCTTGCGCTTGGCCAGTTCATAGAACGCCATGGCATCGCAGCCCTTGACGGTGACACCAATCTTCATGGTTGCAGCGCCATCAAAATATTTCTTGATAAGTTTGGGCAGCAGCAGGGTACCGCAATGGAGAGAACCGGCTGTTTTTGCGAGTTCAGCTGCGTTCTTGACAAGAGTCGGCTTTGCATCGTACAGGTCTTTTCCTTTGGAGATAACAAGGACTGCATCGACGGTCTTTGACTCTAAGGCATGTTTCCAGAGAGAGGTGACTGCGCCACCGAGTTCTGCTTTCTTCTGGATCTCTGCATCATTGGTCCATGCATAGAGCATGTCGCCTTTCTTTGCCATGTTATATCTCCTCCGTCTTCTCGAGTTTCACAGCCGCAGCGGTAAAGGTGAGCGGCAGGGAAACGACTCCGGCCTTGATGGCCGTGGTCACATCGGCTACAAGGGTTGAAGAGCCGGTCTTTCCGGAGACCTTGACCTTTGTGCCGGAATTGATGCCAAGGTTCTTGGCATCGGCTTTGTTGATAATGACCTTTGCCTCGGGAAATTCACGGGTAATTGAAGGGGTGTTCAGGGACAGGGTGCCCATCGGCCATTGTGCCGCAACCATGAACGGATACTCGGCGCTCACGGCCTCGCCTGCCTTGTATTCGGTTGCTGCAAAAGCTCCCTTACCATCCTTGGTTGCGAACTTATCTGCATAGAGAACTGCGGTACCGAAGACTCCTCCGGCCGCAGGCCACTGGACTGCTTCGGGCTTCTCGAGTTTCGCATACGTGATGCCCGCATAGGCGGGAACCTTCTTTGCGATATCGTTGAAGATCTCCTCTGCGTTCTTAAAGGCAAAGTCCTTCTCTGCTCCCATTGCCTTTGCAAGCTCGCAGATGATCTGCCAGTCTGCCCTGGAGGAGCCTGCGGGTTCGACTGCCTTCCGTACGCGCTGGACACGGCGTTCGCTGTTGGTAACGGTGCCGTCACGCTCGGCGAATGCGGCTGACGGGAGGATGACATGTGCCTTGCTTGCGGTCTCGGTCATGAACATGTCCTGGACAACAAGGAAACCGACTTTATCGAGGGCCTCGGCAACCTTTAATCCGGCGGAAGCAATATTTTCGCCCATGACGTAAAGTGCCTTGATTTTACCGGCTGCTGCCGCTTCGATCATGGCAGGAACGCTATGGCCATTGTCTGCGGGGACGCAGCCGACATCCATCGCCCCCTGGGCATTGCTCTTGCCACGGAGGAGGTTAACACCCGATCCTGCAACGCCGACATTGCCGGTGAGAAGGGCGAGGTTTGCACAGGCGCGGATGATGTCGCCGGAAACGGCACCGCCTGAGGTGATGATCGATGCAGGCTGGGCTGCGGTAAAGAGCTCGGCTGCTTTGGTAACTGCATCTGCTGAAATGCCGCAGATCTTTGCTACAGCGTCAGGAGTACAGGGTGCAACTGCTGCCTTGCACTTCTCAAAGTTGCTCGTCTTCTTTGCAATGAAATCCTTGTTCTCCTTGCCTGCCTTGATGATTGCTGCTGCAACACCGTTAAGGAATGCAACTTCCGTACCGGGGTTGATCGCGATATGAAAGTCTGCAATCTTGGCTGTCGCGCTGGTGCGGGCATCGGCAACGATGATCTTTGCACCGTTCTTCTGGGCCATGATGACCCGGCGACCGGCAAGCGGGTTCTCTTCGAGCGGGTTGCTGCCGACAACAAGGATTGCCTTTGCACTGGAGATGTCCGTAATCGAGTTGGTCATTGCGCCCTGGCCAAATGCCTCGATGAGGCCCTTGATGGTGTCAGCATTGCAGCGGCGGCCGCAATAGTCGATGTTGGCGGTCTTGACCACATTAGCAGAAAGGTTTTTGAAGACGTAATTATCCTCATTACAGGTGCGTGCGGATGCCACAAAACCGACCTCATCGCCTTTTAGGGCCTTGAGCTTACCGGCGATCTCCTTGTAGGCATCTTCCCAGCTGGCCTCTGCAAACTTGCCATCTTTCTTGATCAGCGGTGTGGTAATACGTTCTGGACTGTTAACAAATTCGAACGACTTGTTCCCGCGGATACAGACCTTTCCCTCATTGACCGGGTTGCGATGCCAGGGCGAGATGCCCGTGACCCGACCATCCTTTACAACAAGGTTGATCCCGCAGCCGGTTCCGCAATAGGGACAGGTGCTTGGTACGTACGTGAAATCCATGTTCTAACCTCGAACAAAAGATGTTTAAAAAAAGAGGGTATTAAAAGGAGATGGTTTGTACCGGTTTTTTGATGATTACCTGTGGGTTTTTATAGGTTTACTTATAAAGGACTCTTCAGAATTTTAAGAACGCGCAGCCCGGTGCACAACTCACAGGTTTACCAGACAGACAATATCTCATAAGGTGCCCCCCACGTGAAATCCCCCCGCATTCCGTCTATGGTCATTGACATTGTCCAGACCGCTATCTCTGCGTTTGATGGCACCGAATTTACCCGGCTCTCCTCCTGCCCGTTCTGCGGTGGACCGGTGTCCGGATATGATACCATAACCAAACGGTTCGCTGTCATCCGCGAATATGAACATGAACACGTTATTTGTGTAAAAGTGAAACGATTTACCTGCAGGACATGCAGTGAACTCTGTTCTGCAGACCGGCCGTTCTACCCGGGTACGCGGATCGGTTCACCGATCATCGATCTCTTTCACACGGTTTCAACAACACTACCAAAAAGCCGGGCTGCACGAGTGATCGATTCCCTGGGGATAGTAGTGAACCGCACGACATGGAAAAATTATCCGGAGGAACGATTCCCAAAGATACCCGCAGCGAACGTCTTTGGCGTGCTGCTCCCGCTCTCAGTTGTCTCCCTCTCTTCTATTACTGCCAGAATTCCGAAGGGGAGTTGTATCGATGGTACAGAAGCGCTCGCTGCTTGTGGTTTCCCATCCGCATACCGGGCAGCACCCGACAATGCTCCTCCGAAAATGACGGTGGACAACGGGACAACCAGAAAAAAAATAAAAAAATAGCAGGCCGTCCCGCCGGAAAACCGCAATAGTTTCAGGGAAACCTGCCAGGAGTGCCAGACTGAATTTCCATGATTATTAAGAACCCCTCCAACATGCAGTACAAAGGTTACAAGATATTCTTCGCTAGTGCAAGTTCGCGGACTGCGAACGCCGGCAATGCATCTGCAGATGGTCCGAGTTCCCGGGTCAGGTCCGTCCCGCCAAGTTCGTGTGAAAAGAGCGGGGCTCCGATGCCGGCAACAATGACCTCCTTTGCACCGGAAGATTTTTTGATCTTTTCAACCTGGCTACATATAATATCGCGCTGGACTGACCAGAACTGGTCCGCGATCTCCTCTGTTCCTTTTACCCCGATCTCATCGAGATCCGCACAGACGACCCGGGCAATCCGTCGCAGGGAGGCGGTCCGTGTCTTTTCTTTCCGGTCGGGAGTCTCGCAGGTATAGCGGTCAGGAGTGATGTGCCCGAGAACAAGGTGAACATCGGCACTTGTGGCAAAATACTCGGTGCTTACGGGCGTTGATATTCCCGCAAGATCAACCGAACGGAGGAGCGTTGCGATGCTGGTGCGGAGCATGCCGGTGTAGATCAGGTATCCTGCCTGCAGCCGTTTTATATCCGTCAGCCCCGTAAGGCTGTTAAAGTGGCCGAGCGGGATTATATCGGCTGTCGTGCTGCCGATATCGACGAGGACCGCGTCCGGGTGCCGCAGACGAAGGAAATCAGCAGAGGCAAGCCAGTTGGCTGCTGCGAGCTGAGGTTCTGCGTGGTCATGAAACTGTGCATCTGTACCGTAAAACCAGGCATGGGGGAATGCCTTCCTGACCGTATCGACAATAAATGAGATGCCCTGCAGCTTGCTTTCGAAACAATCGGCAAGCTCCCCGCTCATCACGACGGCAGCAGGGTCCCGGTCGCTCCGGCTGTGCTGCCGGAGCAGGTCAGCAAGGGGAGATTCCTCCCAGAGCGGACAGTAATGGATAGAGACGCCTGTATCGTCAATCACTTTGAGATTTGCCCCGCCAACATCGATCCCGATCATACGTGGATTACCTTTCCGTTTGTGTCAAAGCGGGCGCTTCCGCTGAGATGTACCTCGGCAGGCCCGGCTCCTTTCGATGCTGCGACCAGCAGATCAGCAATCTCCTCCTTCATACAGGCAGCAATGCCAACAAGGCTTGTCGTTATCCGAGGGTTAACGTCAACAACGTAAACCTTGTCTGTCACCACCATATCCACGCCACAGTACCCTTGGCAGCCAAGGATCTCAGTAACCTTCCGGGCGGTACTGCAGATCTCCGCCTCCTGCAACGGGTGAACCGGCGTCTCGCCTCCGAGATAGTGGAAAGATCCATCTCCATCAATTTCGACATGCTGCCGGTTCACGGCAAGGATAAGCGGAGGATTTCCGGTATAGTAAAGACATGCATCCCCGATTACCCGGTTGGGAATGATACTCACGGAGAAGTGTTCACCATCAATATATCGCTCGGCAAACTCATCTTCGCCCGGTTCGCCTTCTGAAAGCCGGACGCCCTGCGCATCACACCCTTTGACCGGCTTGATAACCCTTTTTCCGGGCCCGGGTTCCCCCGGAACAGGAATACCATGCTGGCTTAAAATTTTCTGGGTCCGGACTTTATTCGCACAGAGCGCAATGGTCATGAAGCCGCAGCCTAGGTTGTGCGTGTACTGCTCGAGCATCATAGTGAACCTTGAGAGCAAATGGTCGGGGGCAATCACGAGGCCCATGCCGCATGCAGGTGCAAGCCGTTCGATCTCCGCAGCAAAATCGCCATCTCTAGGGAGCACAACTTCATAGCCGCATCGTCCGAAACTAGCCCTGAGTATGCCAAGCATAGCTTTTCCTTCATGGGCAAGAACCGGATCATGCGCGGTCGTATATTCTGCGAGCAGGACTTTCATCTGAGTATACGTATGCCCTCAGGGAAAATTACCCTATCCGATCAGTGAATTATTTGGGAGACAGATCTAATAGATGGTGACCATGAAACCTTCGATCCTCCTGACCAATGATGACGGCGTGAGCTCTATCGGGCTCTGGGCCGCGTATGAAGCGCTGAAGCCCATCGCGGATGTAACGGTCGTTGCTCCCGCAACCCAGCAGAGCGCGGTCGGCAGGTCGATCTCCATCTTTGAACCACTCCGGGCAACGCAGGTAGCAATGAACGGTGAGAAGGCATGGGCCGTTGCAGGAAAACCTACCGATGCAGTCATCATCGGCCTCTATTCTCTGAATCTGAAGCCCGTAATGGTAGTAAGTGGGATTAATATCGGCGAGAACCTCTCGACCGAGTCCATCATGACTTCCGGCACGGTCGGGGCAGCGCTCGAAGCTTCCAACCAGGGGGCGAAGGGTATTGCATTTTCCCTGCAGGTCGAGGACCAGGGAGACAAGTTCGATGACCCCCGGTATTATGCCCGGAGTTTCGATACGGCAAAAAAGGTTGTACGTGACGTGGTGGAGCGCGTCCTCCTGCACGGGTTCTGTACCGACACCGATGTCATCAACGTCAATATCCCGTCACAGATAAAGGGGGGGTACGAAGTGACCCGCCTCGCCCACAAGCTCTTCCATACCGGCGTCGAGAAACGCCTCGACCCCCGGGGGCGTCCTTATTTCTGGATCAACGGGCCACTCGTTGAGGATGCAGAAGAAGGCACTGATGTGCATGCTATCCGGAAAGGCAATATTTCCATCACCCCGATCACCCTGGATTGTACGGCATACAAGGCCTGCCAGACCACAAGAACAATCTTTTCATAAAAAACAAAGATACCATTTTCCCGTTCAGGGATCACCAGTTTTAATAAACTGCGGACGGTAAACTATCCCGGTAATGGACCAGAAGGCAGAGGCACTCGAAAAGGCCAAGCGTGCGGCCGGTTACCGTGCTGCAGAAATGGTTGATGAGGGCATGGTGGTCGGACTGGGCACCGGCTCAACGGTTTATTTCACGATCGAACGCCTTTCCGAGAGAGTACGGGACGGCCTTCATATCACCGGCATCCCGACATCATTCCAGACTGCACTCCGGGCAAAAGAAGCCCAAATTCCGCTTACGACCCTTGATGTTAATCCGGTGATCGACATTGCAATTGACGGGGCTGACGAAGTCGACCAGAAGCTCCGGCTCATCAAGGGAAGGGGAGCTGCGCACCTGCGGGAAAAGTGCGTCGCGGCAGCTGCAAGGCACTTTGTCGTTGTAGTCGATGAAAAGAAATTAGTGAAAAAACTGGGCGGTGCTGCCGTGCCGGTCGAAGTCATCCCCTTTGCGGTTATGCCGGTAATTTCGCAGCTTCGCGGGCTCGGGTGCGACCCGGTCATCCGCGAAGCTGTGCGGAAAGACGGCCCGGTCATCACGGACAATGGGAATTTTATTGTTGACTGCAGGTTTGCAGATATTAAAAACCCGGATAAACTTGAAGCTGCGATTGCCCTGATCCCGGGGGTCGTCGAAAGCGGCCTCTTCTGCGGGTTTGTGAAGAAGACCACCGTGATTGTCGGTGGCCAGAAAAAAGTGAAGATAATCACTTCAGCGGATATAGTCGCGTAATTTCTGTACAAGAGCGAGCTGGTTGTTCGCTTCTTTCTTCTTCTCCTTTTCGATACTATCCATGATCTCGTGGATCGGTTTTGCGAGTTCGTAGATCTTGACCGGGCGGCCTTTGCTCTCGGCCTTGCTTTCCCTGCTGGTAATCCAGTCCTGGTCAATCAGGTAGCGCATGGCGATGCTGACTTCCGGCTGGCGGAGATCCGTGCCACGTTCGATGGCGCGGGAGGTCGCCTCAG
>Ga0182011_10002512_pt1 | contig 15402 bp, 15 predicted proteins | sample 711E1DmetaG_FD_120481 | JGI IMG/M metagenome (GOLD analysis project Ga0182011, IMG submission 120481) | Permafrost microbial communities from Stordalen Mire, Sweden - 711E1D metaG | ecosystem: Environmental > Terrestrial > Soil > Wetlands > Permafrost | place: Sweden: Stordalen | collected... | reverse complement strand
TCTTCGAGATTGGTGAGCAGGCCGGCGAGGTCGCCCGCTTTTTCAATGGTCGGGCCGCTGGTGCTCCTGACGTTTGCGCCCATGGCTTTGGCGAGGATGTAGGCGAGCGTGGTTTTGCCGAGACCGGGCGGGCCGGAAAGTAAAATGTGGTCGAGACATTCCTTGCGTTTCTTGGCAGCGGCGACGGCGATTTCCAGGCGCTCTTTGACTTTCGGCTGGCCGGTGAATTCAGAAAACAGCGACGGGCGCAGCGTCAGTTCCAATGCCGGGTCGGGTTTGTTTAAAGTGGAAATCTTGCGTTCGGCCATCACACGTCAGCATGGGGAAACTCAAAATCACCGGCAAGGGCATTTTGCGGTAATATTTTCCTCGAAGCGGACTCGTTTAAAGAAAACCTCAAAAAACAGCATGGGCAACTTCATCTTGAGCACACAGATTTTTTTGTGTATTGTGTATGCATGACTGCATTGCTTGAAAAAGCGATTGAAAAAGCTTCCGCGCTGCCGAAAAAAGAGCAGGAAGCCATTGGCGCCTTGATTCTCGAAGAGATTGCTGACATCAACGCCTACGACGCGTTGCATGACCGCGCCCATTCAGAAATCGCCGCCGGCCAATTCTCGACTTTGACGACTTATCGCTCACGGCGTGAACGCAAGACGAAATGAAATTTTAGGTCATCCTGCCCAAATCGGTCCAAAAGGAACTGGATCGGCTGCCGGATGAAATTGCAAACCGGATTCTCGCGCGGTTGTCCGCGCTGGAAACCATTCCGCGTCCGGCGGACGTGAAAAAACTCAAAGGCCGCAACGCATGGAGAATTCGCGTGGGCGATTACCGTGTGATTTACGAAATCCACGACCGTATCCTGCAAATCATTGTCATCACCATCGGACACCGTCGGGAAGTTTATCGGTGACAGTTACGGCAGAGCATGGGACTGAACCTGCCGCACCGGATGGCGAAGATTGGCGATCCCTTCCGTTTTTGGCGGCGGTAACGGCAATTTCCGGACGCTCTTTGACTTTCGGCTGGCCGGTAAATTCAGAAAACAGCGACGGGCGCAGCGTCAGTTCCAATGCCGGGCTATCATCAATATTCCTACGGAACAATTCCACCGCCAGTTTAACCCACAGAGGCGATTTAACGTGGTCTTGTCCCAACGGGACATCCTGAAAATAGCCCGGCGTTTCAACGCCGGGATAAGTTCCGTATTGCAAAAGTCCCGTAGGGACGGCTGAATGGATTCCATGTCCTACGTTAGTTCCTATTTCCATTGCGTATTCAGCACCAAGGAACGCCACCCTTTCATCACGCTTGAACTCCGCAAACGGCTCTGGCCGTTTCTCGGTGGCATCGCCCGGCAGAATAAAATGAAGGCCATTGAAATCGGCGGGGTTGAAGATCACGTTCACATTTTGCTTTCCCTGCCGTCAACGGTGCCCATTTCCAAGGCGTTGCAATTGATCAAGGGCGGCTCGTCCAAATGGATTCATGAAACCTTTCCAGAACATCGCCTGTTTGCGTGGCAGGAGGAATACGGCGCGTTTAGCGTGAGCATGTCGCAATTGGACAAAACCATCCAATACATCAAGGGACAGGAAGCGCATCATCGCAAGATGACGTTTCAGGAAGAATTTCTGGCGTTGTTGAAGAAACATCGCATCGAATACGACGAACGGTATTTGTGGAAATGAATTTCAACCGTCCCGGTGGGACGTATTCATTCTCACAGCCACCCGGCGTTAAAACGCCGGGCTATTGTCAATCGCCGCGTTGCGGCTGAACAATTTACCTTCTCCGCCTTGACATGCCGAAGTGGTAGCCGCCATGGACGCGCACTCCGCGCGCTTTGCCGGGGAAACCGCCTTTGGATTGGCCGGGTTTTCCTTCCTCGAACAGCATGGTGTATTTGTAATCGAAATTTTCCAGTTTCACGCGCGGGATTTTCTGGCTGATGAACCGTTCGATGGCGAAAACATGGCTGGCGTCCTCGGCGGTCATGATGGTAAAGGCGTCGCCGCTCGCCTCCGCGCGTCCGGTGCGGCCAATGCGATGGATGTAATCCTCCGGATGCTGCGGCACGTCGTAGTTGATGACGTGGCTCACATCCGCGATGTCCAGCCCGCGCGCGGCGATGTCCGTCGCCACGAGCACCTCGAATTTGCCGGAACGGAATCCCTGCAACGCCTGTTCGCGTTCGCGCTGTGTGCGGTTCGAGTGCAACACGGCTACGGCGTGATTGTTGCGCTTGAGCAGGCCCGCGACACGGTCGGCGCCGTGTTTCGTCCGGCAAAAGATGAGCACCGAGTTGAAATCCACGCGCTTCAGCAGTTCGAGCACCAGATCGGTTTTTTGCGAATCGGCAACGGGATAAATGACGTGCTTGACGGTCTCGGCCGGCGTGCGGCGCGCGCCGATTTGAATTGTTTCCGGATTTTTCATCGCCCAGTGGATGAGCGTTTCGATTTGCGGCGGAATCGTCGCGGAAAACAGCGAGGTGTGGCGCTGGTGCGGGCAGCGATCGACGATGCGGCGCACGTCCGGCAAAAATCCCATGTCCAGCATCCGGTCGGCCTCGTCAAGCACGAGAAATTGAACCTTGTCCAGCCGCACTGTGCCGCGCTCGAGGTGATCAAGCAAACGGCCCGGCGTGGCGGCGAGAACGTCCGTGCCCGCGCGCAAATCGTCCAATTGCCGTCCGTAACCAACGCCGCCATAAACGACGGTGGTTTTCAGATTGGTGAAGCGCGCGAAATCGCGGAAGGCCGTTTCAACCTGCGCGGCGAGTTCGCGTGTTGGCTCAAGAACCAATGCCCGCGGCCCGGGTGCGTGCTGGCCGAGTTTCGAGAGAATGGGCAGCGCAAACGCGGCAGTCTTGCCGGTGCCGGTTTGCGCGCTGCCAATCATGTCGCGTCCGGCAAGCACGAGCGGAATGCCACGGAGTTGAATCGGTGTGGGCGTGACGTAACCCGCCGCGCGCACGCCTTGGAGAATCTCCGGAGACAAACCGAACTTTGTGAAAGCCATGAATCAGGTTAGCAGCATGGAAAATTAAGGAAAGCAGGGATTTCGTTCGGAGGGGCGAGTTCCACGAGCCCAAAATTTGAAATCAAAACGATTAGGGTCTCGCAGAGCTCGACCCTCCGATTATCACGAAGGCATTGTGCCAGTCTCGACAATTGGTTCCGGCGCAGGAACGGCAGGTTCGGCTGGAGCCGGAATTTCGGATGCCGGCTCAACCACCGGAGCCGGTTCAGACGCGGGAACTTCAGTTTCGGTGGGAACGACAACTTCAGTCGCCGGTTCGCCAGCCGCCGCAGTTTCACCTTTCGCGACTGGTTTTTCTTCCGCCGGTTTGGCCTCCGGCTTTGGCGGTCTAGGCAGGGGTTTCTTGGCCGTTTCCAGCCGGCCATCGGCAAATTCGAGCACATTTCCCTGATGCACCAGCCAATGCAAATCGGCGATGATGACGGTCTGCTCTGCCGTCGGTTCAGCGGTTGCAGTGGGAACGTTTGTAGTTCCGCCTTTAGGCGATTCTTCGACGCTGGCCGCCTGAAGGCGAGACTCCGAACCCGGCGGCGCTTCCGCTTTGGGCTTGATTTCAATGACCGCCGGCTGCGGTGGCGATGGCGCGAGCGCTTCGATCAATTGCCGCCGCGAGCATTTCGGATGCGCGTTAATGTGGTCGATGATGCGTTTGATGTTTTCCGACACCGGCGTGGTTTCGAGATCAAGAAATTGCGGACGCGCGACGGAAACGTGCGTGAAGGTTTTGTTGACCTTGAAAAATTGCAGGCCGTGACCGGCAAACTGCCGGCTCAATTCGGTAGTCAGTCGCAATGGAAAGCGTCTTTGTTCCTCCCACTCGTTGCGGATGAGTTGCTGCAATTCGTGGTTGCGCAAAGTGCGGCTGGGCACGCCGGCGACCGTGTGCGATTCGGCCTGTTTGATAATCGTTTCCTTATGGACGGCGCGAAAATGTTTCTCCACTTCCTCCCTGTTCGGAAGTTTGAGCGGCTCCGGCACGTTCAGAACGACGTATTCGGTCTTGAAACTTTGCTCCTCGACCCATTTTTTGACGACAGCCTCGTCCTTCACGATTTTCACGCGCGACTTAAAAACGTCGAATGGCATTTTGGAAAACCGTTCGGCGTGCAGTTTGTGCAACTGATTTTGGTAATCGTGATGGTTCGGCGGGCCGAGAATCACCCCGCTCATGCCGCATTGCGCAACGAACGTGTATTTGCCCTTCGGCGGCTCGGTGGCTGTGCGCTCTGTCTGATAAAACGTGGCGAAATGATTTTTGAGAACGTGCGCGACGGCTTCGTCCTCGCTCAACCACGGCGTGTCATCGAGCGCGCAAACGAACAGGGGTTGCGCGACGGCGCCGTCTGGCTTTTTCTTCACTGTAAGCTGGACGGAATACCGTTCCGGTTTTTGCAAGATAAGCCGCGCGATGTCGAACAACGGGTAGGCGCGACCGGTCATTTTGATTTGGCGCGCAATGGATTCCACACCATTCTCGTCTGGCAAAAACGTGACGGTGATTTCCGGCGGCGGTGCAGGCGGTTCGCGGCGCTCCCGCTCGCGCCAATCATCGCGCCGCGGGCCACCCCGACCAAATCCCTTTCTGCGATCGCCGAACTTCGCGCCGGAACGCGGCGGACGGTCGCCACGGCGTTCACCAAACGGTTCGCCACGCGGCGGCCCACGGCGGTCACCGCGCCTGGGTTCAGGTCTTTCGCCTTCGTCCCCGCTGAATTTCTCATAGCGGTTGGCCTCGGTTTTTCCCTGCGCCCATGCGGGTTGAAACAGATTTTCGAGGTCAAGGCCAAGATCGGAAACGGTGCTCATGCGAAACAACTTTAAACCTTGCGGCCGTCAGACAGCCGCGCGTTTGGCGAGAATGGCATCCACGATTTTTTTGGCAAGCGCGGGTTTTTCGGCCATCGCCTTTTGCGCGGCGTCTTTCCCCTGCCCAATCAATTCGCCCTCGAATTGCAGCCACGCGCCTTTTTTGTCCACGACGCCATTCTCGATGCCCACGTCGAGGATGTTGCCTTCCTTGTTGATGCCGTGATTGTAAAGGATGTCGAACTCGGCCTCGGCAAATGGCGGCGCGACTTTGTTTTTGACGACCTTGACCCGGACGTGATTGCCGATGGCGTTGCCTGCGTCATCTTTGAGCGTCTCCTTGCGACGGATGTCAAGGCGGACGCTCGCGTAAAATTTCAGCGCCTTGCCGCCGGGCGTCGTTTCGGGATTGCCGAACATCACGCCGACTTTTTCGCGCAATTGGTTGGTGAAAATACACGTCGTCTTCGACTTGCCTAAAATCGCCGTGAGCTTGCGCAATGCCTGGCTCATGAGCCGCGCCTGCATGCCCATCGTGGCCATGCCCATTTCGCCTTCGAGTTCGGCCCTCGGCACGAGCGCGGCAACGGAATCAATCACAACAACGTCGAGTGCGTTCGAACGTGCGAGCGTTTCGCAAATCGTCAGCGCCTCTTCGCCGGAATCCGGCTGCGACACGAGCAAATCGTCGAGGTTCACGCCGAGTTTTTTCGCGTAGCCGGGATCCAGCGCATGCTCGGCGTCAATGAACGCCGCGAGTCCGCCCATTTTTTGCGCATTGGCAATAACGTGGAGCATCAGTGTCGTTTTGCCGGACGATTCCGGCCCGAAAATTTCCACGACACGACCGCGTGGAATCCCGCCGACGCCGAGCGCCAGATCCAACCCGAGCGCGCCGGTCGGAATCACGTCAATTTTGACATGCGCCCGCGCGTCGCCAAGGCGCATGATGCTGCCTTCGCCGTAATTTTTTGTGATGGAGGAGATCGCGGCTTCGAGTTCGCGGGCGTGTGACGCGGTGGTTTTCGTTTCAACGGCGGATTTATCGGCAGTTTTCGGCGGCATAAATTCTTGAGTTAATTTTTAATGCGGATTTTCCGGTGGCCGACGGTAGTGAAATACCGTCGAATAGTCAAACGCGGAGGTAGTGGGTGAATTGGGTGGGGCGAGACTCCGTCGAGCCCAAACTTCCAGCGGCGCTCTCCAAAAAGTCAGGGCTCGAGAGACTCTCGCCCCACCGGTTTCCGTCAAACCAACCCACTGCCAACGCGGATGAAAGAGACCCGCCACTCATTATATGCGCAGTTTGATTGAAAATTTCCACGGCATCCGGCAGCCTGTCGGCATGAACCTGAAAAGGATTCTTTTGTCGTTCCTCGCCGTAACAGTGCTGGCTGGTTGCGAAAAAACTGAAACCAGCGCGCCATCGTCGCCCGATAACTCCCTGCCCACCCGGGCGCAGCCGAAATTGCCGGCGATGAAAATTTATCTTGGCGCGGAAATGCTGGATGCCGAACTGGCACTTACCCCTCGCGAGCAGCAGACCGGCATGATGTTCCGCACCAATATCACCGATGAAAGCGCGATGCTTTTTGTTTTTCCACAACCATTTCAGGCTTCGTTCTGGATGAAAAACTGTCCCCATTCGCTGTCAGCCGCCTACATTAGTCCCGACGGTGTGATTCAAGAAATACATCACCTCGAAAAATACGACACCAACTCTGTCGTCGCCGCAAATGACAACATCCAATACGTTTTGGAGGTCAAAGACGGCTGGTTCACGCGGCACAACATCAGCACCGGCACGGTCATCCGAACTGAAAAAGGTTCGTTGGCCGAAACGTTTTTCCACAAATAGATCCGAATGTGCAGGGGAAACGGGCGGACTTGAGACAGGATTGCAGGATGGTCAGGATGATTCTCCCTCCGGACTGAATCCTGTAAATCCTGTGCCTCCTATCTGAATTTCCGGTGGAAATCCGCAATCCGAATTCCGCATTTGTAATGGCTCTTTTCCTGAATTCATTTTGGACAGCCGAACAATTTGCCCTTGCTTGAATCCAAGCATCAGGCGATAATTCTGTTATGACAGCCACAGCCGTCATCGAAGAAATCAAACATCTGCCGCCTGACGAACAATCGCACGTCATTCAGTTTGCCATTGAACTCGCGCGCAAACGCCAGCTCACCGGAAAAGAACTGGGTGAATTGGCCGGGCGAATGGTTGAGACGAAAGACGCGGCGGAAGCCGACCGGCTGAAAGAAGAAATTGTGCGCGGATTTTACGGCAGCGAACCTCATGCCTAAAATTCGCCGCCAGAAATTGCCCGAAGCTCTGCTGCGGCATCTTTTAACGCGAATGCGTCAACGCGAAATTTCCGGCGAACAAATCGTCTTGCTCGCGCGCTGGCTGGACACCAATCCCGAAGTGCCGGAGGAAAAATGGTTCAAGAAATTTTCCGGCATGACCCTTTGCGGGGAAGGTGAACTCATCAAAACCTTTTTGCAGCCGGGACAAATTGCAACCGGCGAAGAGATAAAATAAACGCACGAATGGGCGAACGAGGCGCACCTCATTCCAATCCGTAGGAGACGACGTAAGGAGTCTCTGATTTTAATTCTGCCTTCTGACTTCCGGCTTCTGGATTCTGGTTTAAGGAAACTCTTTTCCTGAATTCAGTTTGGGATGGACGATTGGGGGGCAAATGAATTTAACGCCAAGACGCAAAGGGGCAAAGCCGCGAAGCGGCACCGGAAATTAGCCGGGGACAATGTCCCCGGTAAAATATCCATAAATGATTCGTCCCGGCGGGACGATGGAAAATGATTGGATGATTCCATCGTCCTTTCAGGACGGGTTTTGTTTTTGGACGTTGCACCCGGCACGGTGTGCCGGGCTAATTTCCGGTGGTCCCTGCCGGGACGAGGCTTGTGGAGTGCGATGGCATGTCAGCGCACTCCAAAATCTCCGACTCGTCAGGAGTCTCGCCCCACCAACGGACATCCCGGCGGGATGTCCCTACCAAAATCCGTGTCCATCTGTGTTCATCCGTGGTTAAAATGTATTCTTCTTTGAGTCTTCGCGTCTTGGTGGTTAAATTTGCGTCTGTGAACCGCGCGACGTCCGAAAAACTTTTTGCCGAGGCGTTGAAATTCATCCCCGGCGGCGTGAATTCGCCGGCGCGCGCGTTCCGCGCCGTCGGCGGCCAGCCGTTCTTTGTGAACAAAGCCAAAGGTGCGCGTTTGTGGGACGTGGATGGCAATGAATTGATTGATTACGTCTGCACCTGGGGACCGGCCATTCTCGGCCATGCGCATCCGAAAATCATTGCCGCCATCAAAGCGGCAGCGGACAACGGCACGAGCTTCGGCATTCCCAATCCGTTTGAAGTGACAATGGCCAAGCTGATTTGTTCGCTCGTACCCAGCGTGCAGAAAGTGCGGATGTGCAATTCCGGCACCGAGGCGTGCATGTCGGCAATTCGCCTCGCGCGCGGGTTCACCCGGCGCGACAAAATCATCAAGTTTGACGGTTGCTATCACGGCCATGTGGATTCGCTGCTCGTCAAGGCCGGCAGCGGCGCGCTGACGTTTGGCCATCCCGACAGCGCGGGCGTGCCGGCAGCGTTCACGCAGCACACCGTCGTTTTGCCATTCAATGATGTCGAAGCGGTCAAGGCCGCTTTCGCAGCGAACAAAAATCAAATCGCCGGCATCATTGTCGAGCCGGTGCCGGGCAATGCGGGATTATATTTGCCAAAGCCGGGTTATCTGGAATTTTTACGCGAAATCACAAAGGCGGACGGCGCGTTGCTGATTTTTGACGAGGTGATGACGGGCTTCCGTCTCGCGCCCGGCGGTGCGCAGGAACGTTTCGGCATCACGCCGGATTTGACGTGCCTCGGCAAAATCATCGGCGGCGGTTTGCCAGTCGGCGCATTCGGCGGGCGGGCGGACATCATGGATTTACTCGCGCCGCTGGGACCGGTTTATCAAGCCGGCACATTGAGCGGCAATCCACTGGCGATGGCAGCGGGCAGCGCGACGCTTCAAGAGTTGTCGGAGGGACGAGCTCTGCGAGTCCCTAAATTAAAATCCGAAATGAAGTCGGGGCGTCGTAGAACTCCGCCCTCCGAAAGAAATGCTTATCACCGTCTTGAACAACTTGGCGCACAACTGGAAGCCGGCATGAAAGGCGCCGCAAAATCCGCCGGCGTTCCCATTCAATTCAACCGTTGCGGCTCGATGTTCTGTGCCTACTTCACAAGCGAGCCGGTTCACAATCTGGCCGACGCGATGAAGAGCGACCGCACGCAGTTCGCTAAATTCTTTCACGGGCTGCTGGCTGAAGGCTTTTATCTCGCGCCATCGCAGTTTGAGGCGGATTTCATTTCCACGGCGCACACGGCGGCAGACATCGAACAAACAATTAAAGCGGCGGCGAAAGTGTTGCGCGGGTTGTAACCTTTACCTACGATGCGCGTCTGTTCAGCTTAATGCCGTGTTAAGGCATGACGATTAAAAGCAAAAAACAAGAACCACAAAAATAGTCTATGAAATCCACCAAAACTCTGTTCCTCACGGCGTTGGCTGTCGGCAGTTTGCTGGCATTCGGCACGGTCGCGAACGCAGGTGACACCACAAACACTCCACCCTCCGCACCGCCAGCGGGCGCTCCACCTCCCGGCGGACCGGGCATGAGAGGCCAAGCCGGTTTAGAGCAACTCAACTTGACTGACGACCAGAAACCGAAGGTTAAAGCGATTCTCGAAGACCAAAGGAAAAAAATGGGCGATCTTCGCCAGGACACCAGCCTTTCGCGTGAAGACAAAATGGCCAAAAGGAAAGCCATCCAGGATGACACGGCGACGCAGATGAAAGCCGTTCTCACTGCCGACCAGTTCCAAAAATGGCAGGATATGCAATCCCAAATGCGCAGTCGCCGCCCCGGTGGCCCGCCTCCGGGAGGTGAAAACGCCGGTGGCACCCCGCCGCCCGCAGTCCCTCCGAAGAACTAATTTACAGGGACATCCATTCACAAAGGGACGGCCGCAAGCCGTCCCTTTTTATTTCCGCATAGATTCCGTTTGAGCAAAACCGCCGCTGCGCGTAATCTGGTCGTCGCCTTTCGCGCGAGTAGCTCAATTGGATAGAGCGTCGGCCTCCGGAGCCGAAGGTTGTGGGTTCGACCCCCGCCTCGCGTACCAGTTTTTTACCACTTTGCACTTGACGTGACAGCCTGCGAACGGTTGAGTCGTCCTTGAGAATTCACAATGAGAATTTCTCAAGCGCAGAAAGTAGAGCCAAAGAGTTTCATGGAACCCGTTGCCCGCATTGCGGAGTTTACCCGTATCACGTGTTTTCCCCAGCCCTACGGGCATTTGAAAGGGAGGATTAAACACCCGCAAGTGAGCCGAAGCGCGGAGACGTGGCGTGGGTTGGCCAGTCAGGAAATGTCCTGGAAGGATACGAAATGAAATTCTTCATTCCAGCGGCACATTCGGTTGAACAGGAACAGTGGGTCTATGCCAGCATCAAGGCGTTTCTCGGCAAAGGACTTAGCGCGCGATTTTCCGACCGGCGCGTTCGTTTTTTGCGCTGGTGGCAGGATGGCAGGGAACACGTGGCCGAGGTTGGCAAACCTACAACTCTCAATGGCGAAACGGTCGTCGCCATTCTTCATGAGCCGGCACGAAACCTTTATCACGTTTGCACCCCGAACCGCGGCGTGATTCGCGATTTATCCATTCTGGCCAGTGGTCAGCACGTTACGGAGATAAGGGATTTCGCACCCGAGAACCTCACGGACAACAAGGGGAAACCGGACTGGTCACGAACTCTGCCTTCGGAAGAGGCAATGGCGCAATTGCGCGCTCAACCGCCGTTGTTGAACCCCAAGCCGCCGGAAACCGCAACGCACCGAACCACGGTTTAGCGAGCCGGACGATTTAATTTCCGGCAAATGCGTCAATGAATTTCACCATCGCACGCACATCGTGATAGTTGGCTTTCCAACTATTTGCCTTGGTGGTGTCCTTGGGTTTGCCGTCAGCGGCAACCGTGTAAAGCCAGACGCCATCCTTCGGGTCAACCTGATACGCCTTGATGAATTGCAGCAGCTTGCTCAACGCGGTTTCGTAGCGTGGATTGCCTTCATGTTTCAGCGCGTCCGTTAATGCGTTCAACATTTCAGCCTGCACCCACCAGACTTTGTCGGTGTCGGTGGCTGGCTGGTTATCGAAACCGCGATAATAAAGTCCACCGCGCTTTTCGTCATAGCCATATTTCAAGGCATGGTCGAGCACTGCGTAAAAATGATCCCACGATGGTTTTTGGCCGAGCACGGTTTCGGCACGAATCATCAGCCACGCGAACTCGACATTGTGGCCGTAGGATAATCCGGCACTCCCCGGATCGGTCACCGGCTTCCAATCGAATTGCCGGTGAAATGCGCATTGGGCCGGGTTTTCAGGATAAAAATACGTCGTGTTGATGTGCAGCGCCTCGATCAGCGACACTTTCACTTCCGGATCCTGCGTCACGTCATACAATTCGGCCAGCGCCTCCATCCAATGCAGATGCGCGTTGGCGCTTTTGTAGCCGATGATTTCGACCGGACTACGCGAGTCACCGGGTGAAAGCAATTCCCAACTGGCTTCCGCGTGTTCGAACCAGCCGCCGTTCCTGCCGTCGTGCAAATGCCTCTGAATCGCATGGTAAAGTTCCATCGCATGTCGCAGCGCGTCTTTGTCGCCGCTGGCGCGGTAGTATTCGACAAAGGCATAAATCACGAACGATTCGCCATAAAGATATTTGCAATTATTGCGCGGCTTGCCGTTCAGGTCGGTCGTCCAAATATAGCCACCGTTTTGCCGGTCGAGAAAATGATTCAGCAGGAAGTGATAACCTTGCGTGGCCGCTTTTAAATAGTTCCGGTTCGTGTCGCTGTAACCTTCAATTTGCGCGAGTGAAAAAGCCCAGACCATGCGGCTTTGTGTGACAATTTGTTTTTCTCCCGGCACGCTCCGTCCTCTCACCGCGTCGTCTGCCAGCAAATAGCCGCCCTGATTCGTGTCTTGCGCCGTGTCGAACCAGTAGGGCAAAACCTTTCCAGCCAATTGCGTTTTCATTTCGCGCGCCGGCGCGGAAAAATCTTCAGCGCGGCACGATGCGGCGGCAAAGAAAAGCACCGCCACAAAACACAAGGCGAACAACGCGTGGGAATTGGATCTAGCGTGCATGAGTGAAGCATCCCAACTTCCCGATGATGCCGCAAGATTCGGATTCATGCTGTCATTTTGTCATTTCATTCTTGGCTTTCTTCCTCACTTACTTAGAATCCCCCTCCCCATGATTGACACGGACATCGAATTACTGAAGGGCATCGCAAATCAGTTGCGGATTCACTCCATCACCGCAACAACCGCGGCCGGCAGCGGTCATCCGACCTCGTGTTGCTCGGCGGCAGATGTGGTGGCGGCGCTGTTTTTCGGCCACATGCGTTATGATGCGAAGAATCCGCACTACCACAACAATGACCGCTTCATCCTTTCCAAGGGTCACGCCGCGCCGCTGCTTTATGCCGCATGGGCGGAAACCGGCCTGTTCCCAGCGAGTGAATTGTTAAAACTCCGCAAATTCGGCTGCGACCTCGAAGGCCACCCAACGCCGCGACTCCCATTCGTGGACGTGGCAACCGGCTCGCTTGGTCAGGGCTTGAGTGTCGGTGTCGGCATGGCGCTCGCCGCACGGCTCGACAATCTCGATTACAACACGTATGTCCTGCTTGGCGACGGCGAAATCGCCGAAGGCGCTGTGTGGGAAGCCGCGTCGCTCGCCGGCATCTACAAACTCAATAATCTCATCGCCATCGTGGACGCGAATCGTCTCGGCCAGAGTCAGGCGACGGCATTCGGCCACGACATCGGCGTTTATGCAAAACGGTTTGAAGCCTTTGGCTGGCGCGTGGAAGTCGTTGACGGCCACGACATCGAGGAAATTTCCGAGGTATTAAGCGGCGTTGGTTTGGAAGATAAACCGCTCGTCATCGTCGCCAAAACTTACAAGGGCGCAGGTGTTTCCTTTTTGCAGGACAAGGAGGGCTGGCACGGCAAACCGTTGAACAAAGATGAAGCCGCGCGCGCCATCGCCGAACTTCAGCCCGGCGCAAAATCCGGCGTCGGCGTGGCGATTCCCGCGCCGAACCAACTGCCCGCGCCGAACAACGCCGCACCCACGGGTTATCCGCCAATCAATTATAAACCCGGTGACTCGGTCGCGACGCGCGAAGCCTACGGCACCGCGCTCACGCGCATCGGCGAAGTGGATCAGCGCATCGTCGCAATGGACGGCGACACAAAAAATTCCACTTACGCGGAGAAATTCGCGAAAAAGTTTCCGGCGCGCTTCACGGAATGTTTCATTGCTGAACAAAACATGGTCAGCGTGGCCACCGGTTTTGGTGCGCGCGGCAAAGTGCCGTTCGCGTCCACGTTTGCGTGCTTTTTCACGCGCGCCTATGACCAGATTCGCGTCGCGGGCATTTCGCAGGCGAATTTGAAGCTCGTCGGCTCGCACGTCGGTGTAAGCATTGGTGAAGACGGCCCGTCACAAATGGCGCTCGAAGATATTGCCATGATGCGCGCGATTGCGGGTAGTGTCGTTTTGTATCCGAGCGATGCGGTCAGCGCCGAAAAACTCGTTGAGCAAATGGCGTTGACCAGGGGAATTTGTTTTCTCCGCACGTCGCGCCCGAAAACGCCGGTGATTTACGGCAACGACGAGCCATTCCCGATTGGCGGCGCAAAAATTCTGCGCCAGAACGCAGGCGACAAGGTCACCGTCGTCGGCGCTGGCGTGACGTTGCACGAAGCGCTCAAGGCCGCCGACACGCTGAAAAACGAAGGCGTCGGCATCACGGTCATTGATGCCTACAGCATCAAGCCGCTCGCAAAGGATGTGATCCGTGCCGCAGCGCAAAAAACAAACAACACCGTCATCACCGTCGAAGATCACTACATCGAGGGCGGTTTGGGCGATGCGGCGGCGGGCGAGTTAAGCGCTGATGGAATTAAAGTGCACAAGCTTGCGGTAACGGCGCTGCCACGCTCCGGCAAGCCGGAGGAATTGCTCGCACATTTCGGCATTGATGCCACGGCGATAGTGAAAAAGGTAAAATCACTTTAACTGCCTGGGATTTTTGCGGGCATAAAAGCGCGGAGGAAATTTCTCCGCGCTTCTTTTTTTGCATTCCTGACGGGCGCAACTTGACACCGCCACCATTCTTCCACCTCCCGGGAGCGCTGGCGTCCCGCCGGCTCGCTGCGTTGGACAGGCAGTTTCTAACCCGCCGACGAGACGTCGGCGCTCCCAGGGACCACAATCTGGTTCAGTGCAAACATCATAGTTGCTGGTCGTGCCAAGTTGCGCCCGTTCCTGACGTTTCAGCGGTTTTGCTTTTGCCAGTTACACAAACATGATGCACATTGGGATGGAACATGATTGGGAACGAAAAATGGCTGAAGGGCAAATTGCTGCTGGACGGCGGCGGTTTGCAGGGGTCATTTTTTCATCGTGCGGTCGTGCTGGTTTGCGAGCATAACACCGAAGGCGCGTTCGGCCTTGCGCTGAACCATGCCGTGGGCAGCAAGGTGGGAGAGATGATCGTGGCCAACCTGCCCGACACACTCAAGGATGCGCCGCTTTTTTTGGGCGGCCCGGTGCAGCCGACGGCCTTGAGCTTTTTGCACTCGGACAATTTTATTGCCGATGCGAACGTCTTCCAAAACCTGAACGTCGGCCATTCGCTCGATGATTTGGTGGAAATCGGCGAGTCCTTTTCGCCGATGAAAAAATTCAAGATGTTCGCGGGTTACGCCGGCTGGTCGCCCGGACAGCTTGAGATGGAAATGAAACGCGGGTCATGGCTGACGTTCCCGGCGTCACTCGAACTTGTTTTTGACACACCGCCCGGACAGCTCTGGCAGAAAATCGTGAAAAGCAAGGGCGGCTGGAAAAACAAACTCCTCGCGCAAATGCCGGAGGACTTGTCGTGGAATTAAAAGGTGGGGACGGCCCGCCGGGCCGTCCGTGCGGTCGCCTCGGCGAGGCGACCCTGCCTAATTCCCTTCAACACGCAGCGCCGTCACTTCGGATTTCGCCATAAGTTCCGTCCGCTCCAAACACGCCGGCACGAGACAGAAGTGTCCGGCGGACAAATCCACGGAGTTTGAACCGCTTCGAACTTCCAGTTTTCCACGCACCGTGGCGACGATTTGGAGTTTGCATGGCTTCAAATTCAAGCTCGTTCCCGTTTTCATTTCCACCGCCTCGACGTTGAACAGCGGATTACGCACGAGCAGACGCATTTTGATTTTGTCATCGCCGGAAAATTTTCGATCAACCAGCGACGGCTCAAAATCCCCAAAATCAATGCTGGCCAGCGATTGCGCGATGTGCAACTCGCGCGGCTTGCCGTCCAGCCCGACACGGTTCCAATCGAACACCCGGTAAGTGGTGTCCGAGTTTTGCTGGATCTCAAAAATCACC
>Ga0182011_10002511_pt1 | contig 15403 bp, 11 predicted proteins | sample 711E1DmetaG_FD_120481 | JGI IMG/M metagenome (GOLD analysis project Ga0182011, IMG submission 120481) | Permafrost microbial communities from Stordalen Mire, Sweden - 711E1D metaG | ecosystem: Environmental > Terrestrial > Soil > Wetlands > Permafrost | place: Sweden: Stordalen | collected... | reverse complement strand
GCTAAAGCAGCGGGGCGATCCGTCGTTTGATATGATCTCGACGGATCGTGCTGCGAAGAATCCTTACTCTCTTGGCGATGATGCCGCCGTTGTGCCTGTCGGCCAGCCGTGGTGACGTATCGCCCGAGCACCAGGCACCACGCCATCTTTTGGCCAGTTCCAAGGCCAGCGGCGAGCTGGCGAATCCGGCTGCTGATCGGAGCCAGGAATTCGCACGCGAGCCAGGGGGGCAGGGGCGTGCGTACGCGTCGCCTGCGACCTTTCCGCACTACCTGGTTCCGCTGCCGGGTGAGGCGCCAGCCGCGGCCAACCTACCGGCAGAGCGCCTGGTTCTGCTCACCTTCGACGACGGCCCGGACCTGCAGGGCACACCGCGTATTCTGGATGAACTGGATCGCCGCAACTTGCGCGCGGTGTTTTTTGTCATGGGTCAACACATTGTGCGCAACCGGCCCGAGGATCTCGCGCGGCGCGATCTTCTGCGCAAGCTGGCGCTGCATGGGCACCACGTGGGTAACCACACGATGAACCACAGGGATCTCTGCCGGAATCCAGACGCCTTGCCCGAAGAAGTCGACCGCGCTGCCGAGCTTATCAGCTACGCCACCGGGGTACGGCCGCTGCTTTTTCGCTCGCCCTACGGTGCCCGTTGCCACTCGCTCGACCGGGCGCTGGCCGAGCGCGACCTCATCCAGGTGGGCTGGAACGCGGACCCGCGGGAATGGCGCGGCAACAGCGAGAACGCGATTGTTGCGTATGTCACCAACCTACTGGCCCATGCCACCGCGCCGGTAATCTTGCTCCTGCACGACAAGAACATGGCCGCCGTGCAAGCCCTGCCGCGCATCCTCGACTGGATCGAGCAGGAGAAAGCGCGCGTGGCACGCGAAGGCGGCGTGCCCATTCGCATCGTGGACTACTCCGTTCTGCTGCCCGAGCAGCCTTCGACACTGCAAGCGCGTTCCCGCACGCGCTAGGTTGCAGAGCCAGACAAGCCCAATCACCGCTGGCGTGGGTCGGGACAGAGCGAAGCGAAGTTCCGGCACAGGGCAAACGGTCTGTCGTGTCGGTCAGATATGTCTCGCTCATTCGCGAAATACAAGGGCTTCGCAACGGCCGGTCTTCGTGCTACCGATCATATATGCCTGAGAGAAAAGCGCGCGCCAAAGCGGCCGTGCAGGCGTCCAGCCAGAGAATCGAGAAGATGCTGGGGGACAATCCTGCCTACCGCAAAGTCGAGGAAGGCTTCTTCGTCATCAAGCAGGGGTCATCGCGCGTGATGATTCGCGTGCACCCTTGGAAAGACCATGCGGTGATTCGCCTGGCCGCTCAGTTGGTGAAGGGCGTGACCATGGAGGCGCCGCTGGCCCTTGAGCTGCTGGAGCTGAACGCAGTCTTGCGCTTCGGATCGTTCGCCTACGTGCCAGCCGGTGAAGCCGTGATTCTTTGCTACACCCTGGTCGACCGCGAATTGGCCTCGCGCGAGGAGTTTCTGGAAACCATCCGCGACTTCGCCTTCGTGGCCGACGAGTACGACGATCGCATCGCCTCCCGCTATGGCGGCCAGACCATGGAAGACTTGCTGGAAGAAAGTGTGCTGGAGCATTTGCGCGAACCCGGGGGCCCCGAGCCGCGCTAGCAAAAGGCGATTTCAACCCGCTGAGGCGGCGACGGCCGATGATCCGGCCCGCTGACTGTGCCGTCGCTGCGCTCCGGTGCTCACATACCGCGTGTATGCTCCGCTCCGGTGCTCGCGCTGGCGAAGGCGCGGCGAAGCCGCGGGGGCAGGTGGCAGGGTGGGCAGGTCCAAGTGCCCGAAGGGCCTTCGTCATCGGGCCGGCTTGTCGGCCGGCTCTCGAAGGCGAAAGTAGTGCAGGCAGAACTGGTCCGCCCGCCTCAGGACGCAGGTATCACGGCTTCGGCGGCGCGGACCGTAGCGCTTGGGCGTGCTTCAAGTCGGCCAGCGCCTCTTGCCCCAACCCAAGGCGCAGATACACGAGCCTGCGTTTTTCAAAGTAGGTTGGATTGGCCACCGATGAGGCTGCAATGGCGCGATCGAAGTCGTCCCGTGCCTCCGGGTTGCGGAGGGTCATGAAGTAGATGTTTCCTCGGTTGAAGTAGTAGCTCGCTTCGCTGGGCCTGAGCGCGATCGCCTGGTCTTCATCAGCGAGAGCCTCGTCGTATTTGTTGAGGCGCACATAGGTGATAGCGCGGTCATTGAAGTAGGCGGATCTGCGCTTGCTGGCGTGCGCGCGACCTAGCGCAGGCTGCACGCTCAGGGCCGAGTCGTAGTCGGCCAGGGCTTTGTTGTATTCACCCCGGTCGTAGTAGTAGGACGCGCGATTGTTGTAGGCCTCGGTGTTCCAGGGCTCGTATTGCAGCACGCGGCTCCACAGGGTTTCGCTGTTTCGCCAAATGCCGATCTGTCGCAGCGACTGCCAAGACAACAGGCCGAGCAAGAGCAGGCCCGCCGTCACCAGAGCTGCCTTCCACCTGGCGGACGCGATCGCGGTTCTGTCCCACAGGGCGCCGGCGCCCGCCCCGAGCAAGGCAACTAGCGACACGCTGGGCAGGTAGGTGTAGCGGTCGGCCATCGCCTGTGGCCCGATCTGGACGATGCCCAGCACCGGCAAGAGCACCACTGCGTACGCGGCGAGCACGGCGGCAAACCCTCGGTGCTGCTTCACGGTCACCAAGCATCCCACTACCGTCGCTGTCATCACCACCACCGGCACGCCGAACTCCCAAGACAGGAGCGACACATGCGTGGGATACGAATAGAAAGGCAGCAGGCCGGCGGGCAGTACCGTCTTGCCGAGGTAGATCGCCGTCGCCCTGATCGCCACCAGAACCCTCGGCCGCAGGGTCACCTCGGCCAGCGGCCGGAAGGCACCGCCTGCTCTTTGTGCCAGCACGGCGACCGTCGCCAAGCCCAAATCCAGGAAGAAGAAGGGGATCTTCTCCACAAGCAGGCGGCGCACACTGGCGCGTTGCCACCGATACAACGGGTACCAGTCGATGATCAGCAGGACAAAGGGAAAGCTGAGCGCCATGGGCTTGCTCAGCAGCGCCAGGACGAAGCACAAGAGCGTCGTGAGATAGCGACGGTTCTTCCACGGCCCGACCGAGCCTCCCGCGTGGCGCGCGTAGCCCAGGTAGCTGAGTACACCCAGGAGATAGAAGAGTGCCGAAAGCAGGTCTTTGCGCTCCGATACCCAGGCCACCGATTCGACGTGCAGGGGATGCAAGCCGAACAGCAGGCCGGCCACCACACCTGCCGCGATCAATCCTGACCGCGATAGTGCACGGCCCGCCGCGCGAGCCTGCAGCAGGTGTATGGCCAGCAGGACAACCAGAGCCGCATTGAACCCGTGCAGCAGAAGGCTCGTCAGATGATGGCCCAACGGGCGCAGGCCCCAGATCGCGTAGTCCGCGGCATGCGAAATCATGGTCAGCGGATGCCAGTTGCCACTCGCCGCATGGATATGAGTGAACGTCCGCAACAACGCGGAAGGGGTGATGCTCCTAATCTGTGGATTCTTGTAGACGTAGAGGTCGTCGTCCCAGTTGACAAAGCCATTGCCCAGCGCCGGGAGGTAGAGCAGGACCACCACGAACGCCACGGCCAACCCCGCCCAGCGAACCGGGGGCTTTCCATTTGTCTTTTCGATGTCTGGCCGGTCTGGGTGGGAAGCGAACATGCGGCTTGCTGCTCGTCTGCGCAGGGGGCGACACCTGAGCCATGACATTTTGCGGTTTCGTGTGCCCGACCGCAACCCACGGGGAACCGATAGCATCGGACGTTTCTTGGGCAGTTCCGACCGGGGAGACCGTTTGACGCGACTCAGTCCGGGGTCTACCCTGTGGTCACTCAAGAAGGATTGCGATGCGAAAGACCATGACACTCTCGGCGATTTTCGTGATCGCGCTGCTGGCCGTGCGCATGGCGTGGGCCGAACCGACGGGAAAACGTGACCGTGAGGCTGCCCGAACTGCCACCAAACAGGCAACCGCGGCCTACAACCTGGGCCACTACGACGAGGCAGCAGCCCTGTACGAGGAGGCCTACAAATTCGTACCCGATCCGATCTTTCTCTATGACCTCGGCCAGTCCTATCGACAGGCCAACAAGCCTGACAAGGCCCTGACCGCCTACCGTTCCTACCTGCGAACTGCCCCTGAAGATGCGCCAAAGCGCGAACTAGTCGGGCGTTGGATTCGTGAAATCGAATTGACATCTGAGCTTCAGAGGAAGACTGCTGCCCAGAAAGCTGCTCAGGACAAGGAACCGGTTGCCCCGGTAGCTCCTTCCCCGGCGGTCGCAAAGCCGCCGGAGCCTCAGGTTGAACAGGCGCAGGGTCCCTCTGCCAGAACTGCTCAGCAAAGGGAACCAACTGCCCCTACCTCATGGCCCAAAACTGCCCCGGCATTCGACGGGCAAGCCGGGCCACCGCCTGGCGATCCCAAGCAGGGCTGGTGGCTGGGCAGGACATGGGCATGGATAGCGGCCGGCTCGACGGTGCTGCTGGCCGCGGGAGCCGTTGTCGCTGACCTTTCCATGTATTCCAAGATCGATAGCTCAGAATCATTTCCATGCGGCCAAGGCAATTATTGCTACAACACAAGCGACGCTAGCTCGATCAACGAGCGCATGGTCGCAGCCGAAGTGCTCGCGGGACTAGCCGCCGCTGCCGCCGTGACCACCGGCCTGCTCTTCATTTTCGAGGGCCAACCAGTGAGCGTGGCGCCGGTAGTGGGAGGCATGACCGGCGCACTGGCAAGGGTGGCGTTCTGATCACGCAAACGGCGGCGCCGCTCAAGGCACGCTTTCTTGCCGCGTGTCGTCTCGCATTCGCGGCGCGACTCCTCCTTCAAGATTTCTTTGGAGAGATGCGGTCAACCACCGTTCATCCTGGCGAACCCATGTGCTTTTTGAGACTCCAGGCCATTGCGTGAAGGACAATGGGATGGGCATGTAGGTTTATGAGGGATGATGCCGCACTTTTCGTGTTCTTCCTCCAGCAACGTCCTGTAGCGCCATCACAGCTTTTCTGCGCAACTTCTGGCCAGATGAGGTACTAATTCGCTAGTGTTATGCGGGCTAGGGTTTCCCGATCCTGGCCCCAAGACTGTTCTCGATCTGACTCAAGGAGGTCCTCGAATGACTTCTCGTGTAGCGAATAGCAAAGACTTTCTTCGCATGCTCCTCATGCCAGCCTTGGCAGTAGGGCTAGTGGTTGGGTGCTCGCCCGCCAAGGGCGGCGGAGGTGAAAACTCCGGCGGTAGCACTGGGCAGTCCAGTGGCGGCAATTCTGGCCAGAACGGCGGCAGCAAGTCCGGCGGCACTACCAGCGCGACCGGTGGAAACAACAACCCCTCTGGCGGGAACAACAACCCCTCTGGCGGAAACAACAACCCCTCTGGTGGAAACAACAACCCCTCCGGCGGGAACAACAACCCCTCTGGCGGAAACAACAACCCCTCTGGCGGGAACAACAACCCCTCTGGCGGGAACAACAACCCCTCTGGCGGGAACAACAACCCCTCCGGCGGCAACAAGTCCGGCGGCACCACCAGCGCGACTGGCGGGAACAACAACCCCTCCGGCGGCACCACCACCTCCTCCGGTGGCACCACCACCTCCTCCGGCGGTACCACCACCTCCTCCGGCGGCAACAACCCCTCCGGCGGCACCACGAGTTCGACCGGGGGAAGCACCGGCAACCCGGGTACAAATCCGCCTGGTTGGTGGCAGACCTCGGACTGGAATGTCACGTCGGCAAATTGGCACGGCTGCGTGTGGACCGGCGTCGACAGTACCGTGGTGGGCTCAACCACTTCGATCTTGCCACAGGACTTCACGACCGCCAGCACAGAAGGTGGTCCGTACGAGGTTTCCGGCACTGTGTTCAACGACTACAACGCGGTCGCGATGATCGGGTTCAATTTGAACGAATCCATCGATTCCTCAAAGGGAGCCACCCAGTGCAAGTACAACAAGGCCGCTGCACTTGCCGCTGGTCCGCCCGTGGCGACCGTTCCGAGCTCCGCAACCGGTATCGCGATCAACTGGAGCGCCAAAATAGCGCCAGTCACCTCGTTCCGCATCCAGATTCAAGGCGTCAATGGCGCCACCGATGCGACCGATCGGTGGTGCGCGACCATCAAGGATGCGTCGGGACCGAGCTTCGTCAAGTTCTCGGACTTCTATCCCTCGTGCTGGAATGTGGGCGTCACTGGCCAGAGTCCAGGGACGGCGTACGCTGGCCAGCCCATCGACGCCGTGGTCTTCCTCGTGCCTGGCACGATCACCGCGAAGGCGCCGTTCGATTTCACAATCGTTGGCTTCGCGCCCGGCACCAGCGCTGCAGACGCACCTGGTAAGATTGCGGCATGCGGCACCACGACCGGCACGGTAGGCTCCACCACGCAATTGTCTGGCCAGGCTTCCATAGATGCGGCGACTCAACGGGCGGCGGTGACCGGAACCGACTGCAAGAAATACATCATCAACAACAACAACTGGGGCAATGAGAGCGGTACCTATCAGCAGCTTAGCTACACGGGCAACAGTTTCACGGACACGGTCACCAGCGGCAGCGGTGGCGGCGCCAACGTAGTGTCGTTCCCGTCGATCTACATTGGCGGCAACGGCCAGATTGGTGGCGGCACGTTCAACACATGGTCTGACAGCGGCCTGCCGAAGCAGATCAGCGCCATGAAGAGCGTCCAGACCTCGTTCAAATGGTCTGGTGGCACGAGCGGGGGCAACTACAATGCAGCCTACGACGTGTGGTTCGCCAAGTCCCCGCCCACTGCGGGCGGCTACAACGACGCCGTTTCTGGTTTCATCATGGTCTGGCTCTACAAGCCAGGGGCTTCCCAACCCATCGGCAGTTCTGGAAGCACTCGCACGGCGAGCATTGCCGGTCATACCTGGACCGTGTGGAGAGGACCACGGGTTGGCACCGCGACTGGGACAGATGGGAACGGCAGGCCGGTTATTTCCTACGTCGCCAATGACTCGCCTGTGAGCAGCTTGAGTTTCGATCTAAAGAACTTCATTGACGATGCGGTGACGAACGCCAGTGCCGACATGAGTGCGGGCGGCGGAATCACCCAGGCCTTCTCCAGCAGCTGGTACCTGACCGACGTGTTCGCTGGCTTCGAGATCTGGAACGGCGGTGACGCCAAGGGTCTGCAAGACACCTTCACCTGCGCAGTCCAATAGCGGGCACCTGCCGCTAGCAAGAAGGGCCGCGCGGTACGCCTCGCGGCCCTTTTCCTATCTGCCTTGCCTGGCGGCTTGATATAGATTGGCGGCCATGGCATTCATGCGTCGACCCATCCCGCTCAAACGGCGACCTCTTGATATGGTGCTGTTGGGCTTCTTTGCCATCAACCTGCTCTTGGTCACTTATGTGATCAGCCTGGAGCAGATCGTTATCGACACCCCTTTTGCCTACGCCCCGCCCGCCTGGCCACCGCAGTTTCTGCTGACCATCATCCACTGGTGGGAGAAGACGTTTGATCCCCTGCTGTGGGCGCGGCCGGCCTGGTATCGCGCGACCATCTGGCTGGACGTGCTGGTGTTCGGCCCATTCTACGCCGTCGCGCTTTATGCTTTTGCCCGCGGTCGCGACTGGATCCGCATCCCCAGCGTCATCTGGGCGTCCATCATGTTCACCAACGTCTTCATCATTCTATTCGATGAGCTGGGTGGCGCCCACGCCAGCCCGCACCCGGCGGTGGTGGTGATGGCTAACGCCGCGTGGTTGCTGGCGCCCTTCATCGTGGGTTGGCGCGTGCTGCGCAAGCAACACCCATTTACCGAAGAGGGTGCATGATCGCGTGGGGAGCCCGCCGGCCTTCGGGACGGACAGCCCACCCTGCCCACCCCGCGCGCTTCCGCGCGCGCCCTCGCCGGCGGCGCACCATCGCGGGAGGGGTGGCGAGGCCGAGCGCGAGGGCGCGAGCGCAGCGAGCGGGGGTGGTGGGGAGGGTGCAGGTCCCGAAGTCCCCGCAGGGGGAAGCGAGCGGGGCGGGGGTGGCGGGTGGGGGGCCGAAGGGCGAAGCGAACCCTCTCAGGGTTCCCATATAATGGACTTTCGCGAGAGCTATGGCCCATACGCCCTGATTGCCGGCGCCTCGGTGGGACTGGGCGAAGCCTTCGCGCGCCGCCTAGCGGGACGCGGGCTCAACTTGATTCTGATCGCGCGCCGGCAAGAGGCGCTGGAACGGCTCGCCGCTCAACTGCGGACCCGCTACGCCATCGAGGTACGAACCCTGGCTGCGGACCTGGGCCGGCCCGACCTGCGCGAGGTGGTCGAACACGCGGTGCACGGCCTCACGGTGGGGTTGCTGGTCTACAACGCTGCGCACTCAGTGATCGGGCCGTTCGTCGATTGCGCGCTCGCTGAGCAACTGCGCGTCATCGATGTGAACTGCCGTGGGCCACTGGTGCTTTCGCACCTGCTGGGCAAGGCGATGGCGGAGCGCGGCCGCGGTGGGATCGTGCTCATGACTTCGATGGCTGGCTCGCAGGGCGGGCCATGGTTGGCCAGCTATGCTGCGTCCAAGGCGTTCAACCTGGTGCTGGCCGAGGGGCTGTGGGACGAGCTAGGTGAGCGGGGAGTGAATGTCGTCGCTTGCCGTGCCGGCGCCACGCGCACGCCCGGCTACGCGGCTTCGCAGCCGCGGCCGAGCCGGGTTCCTCTGCTGGAAGCCGACCATGTCGCGGGCGTGGCGCTGGATGCTCTGGGGCGCAAGCCGTCGGTGGTCCCTGGCGGATTTTATCGATTCTCGGCCTTCGTCATGAACCGTTTGCTGCCACGCCGGGTGGCGGTGCGAATCATGGGCCGCGCCACGCGGCGGTTGTATGCTGGCCGCGATGGCAGCCCCAAGTCCTGACCAGCTCCGCCGCCGGCACGATCTTGCCCGTGTAGCAATGGCCTACGCCTCGGCGCTGTTGCTGGCGCTGGCCGTGGGCTGGACTTTGCGCGATCGACATCCCATTTTGGTGGCTGCGGCAGCCGACCTGATCGCTACCCTGGTGGTGTTTGCCTTCAGCGTCGGGTACGACAATTCCAGCCTATACGATCCGTACTGGAGCGTGGCCCCGCTGCCGATCGCTATTTACTGGTCGGCTGCGAGCGGGCCGCGGCAGATTCTGCTCTTGGCCTTGACCGCCCTGTGGGGCGTGCGCCTCACCGGCAACTGGGCGGCGCGCTGGCGCGGCATGCGTGACGAAGACTTTCGTTACCAAGAGATCCGCCGCCGGACCGGCCGCCTCTATTGGCCCGCCAGCTTCGTCTCGATTCACCTCATGCCAACCATCTGGGTCTTTCTCGGGCTTTTGCCCCTGTATCCAGCTCTGGCTCGGCCTAGCCCGATCACGGCGCTCGATTTCGTCGCGCTGGTCGTGACCGCGGCGGCTATCGCGATCGAAGCCACCGCTGATCGGCAGCTACGCGTCTTCTTGCGCACCCGCAGCGATCCCGCGGCGGTTTTCGACCAGGGGCTGTGGGCATCCTGCCGGCACCCCAATTACCTGGGCGAGTTATTGTTCTGGTGGGGCCTTTTTCTTTTCGGCATGGCTGCCCAGCCGGCGTGGGCTTGGTCGGTTGTCGGCCCGCTTTCCATAACCCTGCTGTTTGCACTCATCAGCGTGCCGTGGATGGATAGGCGTCTGTTGCTGCGACACCCGGCCTGGGCGCAGACCATGAAATCCCTGCCGGCCCTGTTGCCTTGGCCGCGCCGGGGAAAAACACCTTGAGGTCGACATGAGACTGGTCTTCAAGATTCTGTTAGGGCCGCCACGGGCACCGACGACGAGGTATCCTTCGGCGTCCCGATGAACGACGCTGCTGCACCCTCATACCGACAACTGACCGCCTTCTTCATTCCGCTGGCCCTGCAGTCGGCATCACAAAGTCTGACCTACCCTCTCGTCGCCATGGTGGCTACCCATGGCCCGGGTGGCATTCTCAACCTGGCGGGCGTGGCTCAGTCAAACATCGTGATGTTCCTTGTGGGAGCCGTCGGCGCGGGACTGGTCACCTCGGGCATGGTCTTGGGCAAGTCCCGCCTGGGGTTATCTCGCTTCTTCGCCGTCAACAACCTCATGGCGGCCACCGCAGCACTGGTACAGGCCGTGATTTGCATTCCCCCGGTCGGCCATGCTGTGTTTGGCGCCCTGCTCGGCCTGCCGTTTTCCATCGAGGGTCCTGCCCGCCAGGCCTTCCCACTGACCATCCTGCTGAATTTTCTGTTCTTCGCTCGCAACCCCTACGAGGTTCTGCTGCTGAACAACGGCGCTTCCGGCCTGGTCAGCGCGGCTACCTTTGCCCGCATCGGGCTCACGCTAGCGCTCGCGCCGCTTTTCGTCCGGGCGGGCCTGGTCGGTCCGCGTTGGGCGGTAGTCTGCCAAGCCATTCCAGTGGGCGTCGAGGTGGCGGTCGCCTGGTACTACAGCCGGCCGTTCGCCTCACGCTTCGCCCAAGCTGACGACAATGCGCCGAGGCGGCGCGAGATTGTCTGGTTCAACCTGCCGCTCTCGCTGGGTGGATTTCTGATGACCCTGTCAGGAATGTTTCTCGGTGCCGTCATCGCCAGATCCAACCAGCCGGAGCGCATGCTGCCTGCCTACTATCTGGCCATCGGGCTCGCCAACCCGATGGCTTACGCAGCCACACGCCTGCAGAACGTTGTGCTCTGCTTTCCCCCACGCTCGCGCGAAGACAAGCTCAGCCTGCGCTTCGCCCTGCGCGCGGGCGCGATCGCGTCGCTCGTCCCGTTGCTCTTCATCCTGCCCGGACTGTCCCATTGGTACTACGTTTCGGTGCAGCGGCTGCCCCCTGCCGACCTCCCGCTGGTCTACGTGTGTGCCCTGCTCCTGGTCGCGTATCCATTTACCTCGGGCTTGCGCGCGCACCGGGAAGGGTTGGCAGCGCTGACCCGTCGGCCTTCGACCATCCTGGCCGGCAACATCGCATTTGTCGCGTCGCTGGCCATCACTGCGCCCACTTGTCTGGCGCTGAAAGTGCCCGGCAACATGATCGGTCCGGTCGCGGTCGTCATCAGCAACCTGGCTGGCCTGGGCGCTCTCGTGCTCTTGCAGTCGCTGCCGGAACGCCCGGGCCCGGCGCAAGTGATCGACGTGGAAGGCGAGCGCGGCTGACAATATGCCGGCGCAAGGGCCAGCCGGTCTACTGGCCCTTGTTCCCCGGCGCGGGCGCAGCCGCCTTCCTTTGCGCCTTGACCGGCCATGGCTTGCCGGCCAATGACTGGCAAGTGGTGCTCGCCGGCACCGGACGATACGCGAAAGTGCCGTTCTGGGATTCGGTGCTGTCACCCGCCATGGCCCGCAGGCACAGACCGCTTGCGCCGAGAATCTGCTGCTTTTGTGCAACCTTGAGCTCGCCCGAAAGGCCGTGCTCGTCGAGCTGCGCCCGCTCTACCGAATAGTGCGACTGGCTCGCGACGTAGAGATCACCCGAGCAGAAGGTTCCGCTGACCGTGAAGGTTGCGCCGGGTTTGCCGTCGCCATCCAGGTCCTCGCTTGTCCAGGCCACGTCCCAGGGCGCGATTTTCGCCGCACCATCGTCTGCCACGTCGATCACCACTGTCGCGGCGGGCATGTGCGCCACACCGGCGGGCGAAAGGGCGACGACCACATTCTTGACCGGCTGGGGCTCGACCCGACAGAAGTGCTGGCGCAACTCGATGTGGCTGCCCTTGCGCTGTACTTTAGCAAGCAGGAAGTTCTGGGTTTCGATGGGCACGTCGCCGTGCAGAGGCACGTGGCGCTTTCCGTGCAGGATCTGATGGCCGGCCCACACCTCGACCGATGATGCTTCGCTGGACGGCGCTTCGCCAAGCAGCAGGAAAGCGAGCAGGGGAGCCAGGGCGAACATGGGAGAATTTTGATATGACCACAAAGTGAACGGGGTTCACAGGGAGGAATTCTTGGTCGCCCCGTGGCGGGGCCGGAACCGGAAGCGGATCCGGGGCCGGATCCGGCCACCGGCCACCGGCCACCGGTTCTATTAGCTTCCCGTGGCCGCCCGATGATCGGTCTGCGATGCCGGCGCACTGAGGTAGTCGGGCAGGGTCCGCCCGGCGCCCTGCAACCAGGCACGTGCCAGCCGCCGGCCGAGCACGCGGTCTGCCGAGGTGAGCATCCGGTAGGCCGCTTCGCGCACCAGCTTGTTGCGCACCCGGTACGCCACGTCGCTGCCATCCGCTTGCCTCTGCACCAGGTCGCGCATGACCAGGTTCTCCAGCCACTCGCCCATCTCGCGCCGGCTTGCCTCACCCAACACTGCAACCAGCGCCTCGGTCGAGAAGAACTTGTCGCCGTAAAGACTGGCGGCGCGCAAGACCCGCCGAGCCTCGGGCGACAGGCAGTCGAAACGGGCTTCGACCGCGGCCAGCACGACATCCGGGACCCCCGAACGGCCCGCCGCGAGGGCGTCTGCCATCTCCTCCAAAAACATGGGATTGCCTTCCCAACGTTCGAGCACGAAGTGCTCGGCCTCGGCCGGCAGCGGGGGAACCCGCAGGCGCAGCATGCTTTGCCCGGCTTTGCGTGGCAAGGATGCCAGCCGGATGTACTCGACCATGCGCTCGCCCCACAGGCCGGGAAAGCGCTCTTCCACCTCCGGTCGACCCAAGGCGAGAACCAGCAGTGGCTGATCCGAGAAATGGCCCAAGACCTCGTCCATCACTTGCACGCTGGCTGCGTCCGCCCACTGCAGATCCTCCAACACCATGATGGGAGCACCGGCGGTGCTCTTGCCGCGCAACCAGTGCACGAACTCTCGCTTCATCTCGGCCGCTTCTCGTCCTCCGGTCTGGATGCCAGCCGCTGCCAGCAAGGGCGCCCGCAGCGCGAAATCTGATTCAGGCCGGACCAAGGTTCCTGTGCAGCGAATGATGTTCTCAGGAGGCTCGCCAGCCAGCGCAAGAAACTCACGCGCCAAGCGCGTCTTCCCCATGCCCGCCCCGCCCACCACCAGCGCCGCACGCGCCACCCGTTCGCGTAGGCACTCCTCGCGCAGCGACATCAGCAAGTCCAATTCCCGCTCTCGTCCCACGACTGGGCCCACCTGTCCGCCCACGCTGTGTGGTCGTTCTGGCCCGGCCCCACCGGCCTCGGCGAACAGCAGCGCCGCCCCATCCGCAGTACCCACGACGAAGCGGCCAGGCAGAAGTCGCCGCGTGGTCTCGTCGACGCGTATGGTGCCTGCTTGCTGGTTTTGCATGAGCGCGGGTAACGAGTCCATCAAGCGACCGACCGGAACCCGCGCCATGAACGCGGCCCGACCCGACCCGATCGCGATCTTGGCGTCTGGTTCCATGTCCCGCACCACCAGAGCAGCGCGCGCAATCTGCATGGCTTGCTCGCGTGCTGTCCCCACCGCCGGCGCAGTCGCCAGCAGTGTACGATCGATGAGGCGGTCCATCTCGCCGCCGAGCGCCCGTATCGCATTTTCCAAGGCGGTGACCCGTTCCGGGTTGTCGTCCTTGACTTCCGCCGTCGTGCTTGCGGCCTGCCAGGGGAATGCCGGGCGTGGCCCGAGGCGCCGGTCTCGCACCGTCCGCCGCTGGCCATCCGCAACCGGCCGGCGTGCCAACGAGATGAGCATCGCACAGAGAGTGCGCTCTTCCGATTCGCTGACGCTATTGGGCCGCAGCGGGGATGGCGGCTTGGACGACGCAGTTTCCTCGCCCAAGCCACCCAGGCGCTGCGCGAGGGCGCGGAACTCCTCCGCCAGCGCTTTCGCCGAAAGCGGCCGCGCCCCCGGATCGGGTTGCAGCATGCGGTGGATGATGCGCTCCAAATCGGGCGGCATGTTGGACCGGCGCGACGACAGTGGCGCCGGCATGCCTGCGCACACCTTCTGCATAACCTCGGTGGCAGTGTCGCCAGTGAAAGGCGGCTCACCGGTGAGTGCCTCGTACAGAACGCAACCCAGGGAGAAGATGTCGGCCCGGCCGTCCACGTCGTGGCGGCCGCGCGCCTGCTCGGGCGAAGCGTAGAGCGGCGTCCCCACGGTCGAGCCCTTGCGGGTAAATCGCTTTGGATCGAAGACCCGGCGGGCGATGCCGAAATCAAGGATGCGTGTGTCGGTGAGCTTCCAGCCCACCAGGAAGACGTTGCTCGGCTTGATGTCGCGGTGGACGACTCCGCGCTCGTGCGCGGCGGCCAGCGCCTCCAACACCGGAAAGGCCAGGTGCGCGACCGCCGCGGGTCCCAACGAGCCACGCGACAGGCGCTCTTCCAAGGTTTCTCCCTCAAGCCACTCCATGGCAATGAAGGGTGATCCGTGAGGTGCCGTCCCTCGATCGAAATAGCGAACGATGCCCGGATGTGACAGCTCCGCCAGGAGGCGTGCCTCCTGGTCGAAACGTGCACTTTCAGTGGCGGTGCGAACGTGGAGAACTTTGAGCGCAACCACCGCCCCGGTCTGGCGATCGATTGCCTGATAAACAGTACCCATCCCGCCCGTGCCGGCCTCACTTTTTAGCTCAAAGCGATCCATGAAGCCCGTACCGCCCTCAGGTGTTCGCAACTTCACTGGTCACCTAATCGGCACGAAGATTGGCTCGCTTAAGGCAGCTTGACAAGGACCCAGATCGAATGAATCATCATATCTGGATGTCCGGATTGACAACCGGGCCGTAGCCGCTGATATGCTTCGCTTCTTGGTAACTCGACGCGATTTCGCCTCGCTTGCACGACGGAGATGTGCGAACTGACGATTGCGGAACTTACCAAGATTACTAAGATTTGTGAAGAAACCTCCCGAAGTTCTGCCATTGCTCAGGATAGGCCTTCACCATGGCGTGGAGGCGCTGCAGAGAGCATACAACCTCGATCGCTCGGGGAAGAGCGCACGATAGAAGCGCACGCTGCGGCCGGTGTCTCGAGGAAAGACCAAATAGTAGGCGGCCGCGATGATCGCGCCCATGACCCGGACGATCCACATCCCGAGTACACGAGACAACCGGACAGTCGCCCGGTAGAGCAGTGTGCTCACGCCGGCCTCCCAGCAGCTTTGCCGTCCCCTGCCTCGGCGATGAACCAAGTCTCTTCGCGGCCGGGGGCGGTCGGCTCAATCAGGACTACCTGCAGGCCTGCCGCAGCTATGGCCTGCGTGATCGTGTCGCGGTTGCGGAAGTGTGGCGCAATGCCTTGCAAGCGAAGGCGCCGGGTCTCGTACCAACGGTAGAAGGGCGCCCGTCCTGCCCGAGGTACGCTAGTCCGCAGAACCAGTTTGCCTCCGGGTGATAGGCACCCGCGAACCTGCAGCAGCGTCGCAGCCAGCCCCGCATCGTCGAGATGATGGATGACGTCGAGGCAAGTCACCACGCTTGCGTCGGTGTGAGGCAAGTCTTC
>Ga0182011_10002510_pt1 | contig 15404 bp, 9 predicted proteins | sample 711E1DmetaG_FD_120481 | JGI IMG/M metagenome (GOLD analysis project Ga0182011, IMG submission 120481) | Permafrost microbial communities from Stordalen Mire, Sweden - 711E1D metaG | ecosystem: Environmental > Terrestrial > Soil > Wetlands > Permafrost | place: Sweden: Stordalen | collected... | reverse complement strand
TTCAGTCAGACTTCAGCAGGAGGCTCTCTCTGCCGCTACTAACTCATAAGATGATTTGGCGCTGGGTGATCGCCGGCAATAGGGCTGATGTTGCTATGTGATGGGTTGAGCACTCGCCAGTCTCGGTCTTGCTTCTCATTATCCAATTCAATAACGTCCCTAAGTTCTTTCAAATGGCGGAATGTTGTCTCTCTTTGAGGGGCGACGTCCGCCGTTTTGTTCTCTGAGGTTTTCACATCCCCCAAGTTTGCGGAGATTCAATACTCTCGTTCTAACGTTTGTTTTCCCCAATCGAAGAGCATAGTCAAATTGCATTCACCAACAGATCCCATGTCACACATCATAATGAACCAGACATAATCCGTCGGCCCGATTACTTTGTCATCGTGATAATAATTGCCCTTTTGGTCTTCTGCTTAACCTTGTAGGAGCCAGCAGAAATGAAACCCCATTCCCTGATTCTTGGTGTAATGCTGTTGGTGGCACCTATTGAACTCGCCGCACAAATCCCGACAAATGGCCTCGCCGCATACTATCCTTTTAGTGGCAACGCGAATGATTTCAGCGGTTTTGGCAATAATGGAACAGTGTATGATGTAAGCCTCACATTTGACCGATTCGGCAATCCTAACTCAGCCTACTACTTTGACGGTTCTGGGTCAAATATGCATTTCATAGATGCCGGAAATGGAGTATCGCTGCAGATCAGTCATGATATTACGGTCGTATTATGGGTAAAATTCCACTCTACGACAGCGAAGAAGAACATTATTGGGAACATTTCGACTTCTGCCCCTCATGGTTGGCTTCTCAACACATTCGGAGATACTGATCCAAAATACAATGGGACGTTACAGTGGATACAGAAACTCGATGCTGCTGTGTTCAATACTTGGTCATATGTGCAGCTTTACGATGACACATGGCATTGTATCGCCTATATCAGGCAAGGACAGACCCTGATTGCATGTTGTGATGGGATCGTTCGACAGAGCTTTTACGATCCAAGGAATCCAACGGATGATTTGACTCCCTCTGGCGATCTAATCATCGGAGGTGATACTTGGGGGACTCTTGATGATATCCGAATCTACAACCGCGCACTGTCGTCAACGGAAATCAACATTCTATATCACGAGGGGGGATGGACCGGGCGCTCGCTGTCGCTGACATATCCTCAAGTAGGAGATCTTCTGCCGATAGGTTCGATCCAACAAATCAGCTGGCAAGCTCAGGGAATACAGACTGTTCAGATTGAGCTTTCAAGGGACAACGGGTCGACATGGTCAACTCTTACCAGCAACACCCCGGCATCTACAGGCTCCTTCGCCTGGACGGTTTCCGGGCCTACTTCGGATCTGTCCACAATTCGAGTGAGCGAAGTTGGGAATAGCGTACCAACAGTGGCCGCCAGTCCAGTCTTCTCAATTGAATATGCTCTCTTCCATCAGCAGAATGGGGCCATGACTCTGTTCTCGATGACGAAGGATGCGTGGTCTTTCACAAACACTTCAAACAATATGTGGCCTGGGCCGATATGGCATCGTTTTCCAGATTGGAATATGATGGTTGAAGCGTTTGGAAAAGACCAGTGTCTTTTGGGATCGGTCATCCCAAACCCCACTGCGATTGCTCTTTGGGATCTCATTTCGAGTGTGGTTTGTTTTCCAAGCGGGGCATGGAACGGTAGTTGCACAGGGTTTGCGATTACTTCACTTCTGGCGTTCGACGAGAGAGATGAATTCCTGAAGATCTTCCCTTGGCTAGAAGGCCAGGAGTTGTTCTATTTCTCTCCGACCGATGGATCGCCAACAGCTCGGGATTTAATCAACAAGATGTGGCTCTTTCAATTTGGTTGGGACGATCTTCGACACTATGCGAGTCAGCTTTTTACCCGAACCCCAAACGAAACTCTTAGTGACATAAAGACAATGCTTGCAGATGGCAGCAAAGCACACAGCACTCTGAGCATTGTGTACCCAAATGGTTGGTTGTTCCATACTGTCGACCCCTATGGGGCATTCCAAGATCCCTCCAATCCTGACTTGTGGCGTATTCGCATCTACGACAATGCAGATGGTACCTTCAAAGATGGCCCTCCGAATCCAAATGCCGCTGTCACAGTGGACACCAAGAATAACGTCTTTCAATATGAAAAGTACCCCCAACTAGGCCTAGGGTTGTTCCTATCTCGCCCAGTTGATGTCTATCTCAGTGAACCCAAGCTGCCGTCAGTCTCCGACTTGGATAGCGGCCTCCATGATGCTTTGGTTTTTGCGTCAAGAGGTCGTTCCTTAACGATCACCGATTCCACCGGTGAGTTGGTCGGATACCAAGATACCACACTATTTGGAAGTTACGATATTGGCATTCCAATCCTAGGATCGGTTGGTACAACAACCAGCCCTCTCGGATTCTATCTCGCAAAGCGTCCTGTACAGGTGTCATTAGCTGGTGTGAGGGATTCTTCGTCCTTGATTATGCTCTCTTCTGACTCTTCCGTGCAATGGATAAGAGAAGAATTACCAGACACGACAAGGATTCTAAAGGTTGATTTTTCTCAGGGAGTGAAGCTAACAGGTATTAACGGAGCTTGCAGGTCAACCAGCATTAGCCTCCTCATGCCCCGTCACGGATTTCAGACTCGGGCTGACGTTTACGATCTTCACGTGTCAGAAGGCGATTCGCTTCAGTCATGGATTAGAAGTTCGGCGTACGTTCAGATAAGGGGCTCATCCACAGACAAGAGCTATTCAATACGATTGCAGTATGCTGATTCCAATGGTGTAAGCACCTTTGAACACCAAGCGATAAAGCTTGAAGGCAATTCCACTCATCTGGTTCACCTGGATACTACAACAGTCAGGAAGGATTCAATTGTCATCTACATTGACCGGGGGAATACAGGTCGGACCAACGATTCACTAAGAATAGTGAACACCTATACTAGTGTGGGTCCACACCTAGTCGATGCTATTCCAAGAGGGTTCGACCTAGCCCAGAACTACCCCAATCCTTTTAACCCGGCGACGACGATTCGATTCAGTCTCCCTCATCGCAAGTACGTGAACTTGAGTGTTTATAACACTCTTGGGCAGTTGGTCCTAACACTTGTCAATGGTAATTTCGATGCCGGATATCACGATGTGAAGTTCGACGCTTCTCAAATGGCGAGCGGGATATACTTCTACCGTCTCTCGGCAGGGAGTTTTATCTCAACGAAGAAAATGGTCTTGTTGAAGTGAGCCCAAGCTAAACTGATCTTGTCGGATGAGGAGGCGAGGCCGCTCTGCCCAAAGTCCCGACGTTGTGCTACCCTGTTGCAAACAACGAAGGGCTCTTGCGCTCCTGCGCTAAGTACTTATACTGGGAATCGGAAGACAAACAGGGGTTTCGGAGTAGCAGTGACCAAATCCATGATGTTATTGGGATCTCATGAAGTGTCAGTTGATTTCTGTCAACAAAGGTCACGAATAACCCTGGCCGAGGTATTTCCCCGCATGAGTTTGTAGTTCATTGTATTGCTATGATAAGCCTTTTGTTGTGGGAGCCCCGCAAATGTCAAATCGCACTGTTCTATTGGTCACACTGCTAGTGATATCTTGTAAGATGCTTCTGGGTCAGTATTCTCATCCATTGCCACCACCTAAGCGTTTTTCTTCGCACGAGAGATATTCTCCTGGAGTCACAGTTGCTCGATTTGCAAAAGGTGACAGCACACTCTCAGTGAGCACTCTTGATGTCAATGAAGAAGTCAAGGTGATTGTGGTTCTCAAGGAGCCGCCTCTCAGTGTCCACTTCGATGCTAGGCGAAATGCGAACTTGTCAACCATTTCTTCTGCTCGGGCGTCGATTGACTATCAACATGCCCAATTGCTTAGTGACGTCAATAGATTGTCGGCTGGGGTGCAGACAAAAAAGAGCACGATACTGAAGTCCACAAGTGCACAGGTCCGTTTTGAATATAAGACTGCAATTAATGGCTTTGCGATTACTACCCGACGATGGGTGGTAGAAGTGATCAAGAAACTTGAATATGTCCGTGGGATATATGAGGACAAACAAGTACACATGAACGATGAAGTAAGCAACCACATTATACTGGCAGACAGTGTCTGGGCCAAATTCGGAGTTACTGGCAAGGGCGTCATCGTGGGGCTACTCGATACTGGCATCGACTATCTTCATCCCGATCTCGGTGGAGGGATTGGACCGGGATTTAAGGTGCTCGGAGGATACAATTTTGTCCAAAACAACAATGACATACTAGATGACAATGGCCATGGAACCTACGTTGGTGGCATCATAGCGGCCAATGGCAGCACGCTGAAGGGAGTGTCTCCAGACGCAAAACTAATGGTATTCAAGGTCCTCGATGCCAGTGGTTCTGGTTTAAGCTCCTGGGTGATTGCAGGGATTGAACGGGCACTCGATCCGGATGGAAACCCGAACACAAATGATGCTGTGAACATAATACATATGAGTTTGGGCGGTCCGGGGGATCCTGATGATATTGAATCGGAAGCCGTGGACAACGCTACAAGCCAGGGGGTTCTTTGCGTTGCTTCCTCAGGCAATGGTGGACCAACTTATGGATATATCGCTAGCCCAGGATGTGCACGAACGGCTCTTACCGTGGGGGCCACCGACGATGCCGACAATATAGCATCGTTTAGTTCAAGGGGTCCATCGCAGAAGATCTATGGTATCAAACCAGAGATTGTGGCTCCTGGTGTCCTCATTACGTCCTGCAAAATGGGTGGGGGGTATGAGGTTGGAGATGGCACTTCAGCTTCCGCCCCCCATGTCTCGGGCGCAGCAGCGCTTCTTCTCCAGCTTCATCCGACGTGGAGCCCTTCAATGCTAAAAAGTGCCCTGGTCCAGGGGGCAAGAAGCATTGGCCAAGATGTTTGGACACAGGGTAATGGCCGGTTGGATGTTTATAGATCAGCAAGTATTTCTAGTGTTGTGATTCCCTCAACCCTCGATCTGGGACTTGACGATATAAGTCAGCCCTTGTGGGATCACCAGGACACACTCTTGTTGTTTAATCCGACGACCCAGTCGCATTCGTTCGATTTGTCTGCGGTTGGTCCAATTCCGAGTGGTGTGAAGATAATCGTTAGTCCAAGCAAACTCTTGTTGGCGTCTGGAGCATCGAGTTCTGTGATCGTAAATACAACCGTTGACAACAATTTGGTTCCTATTCCGCTCGTTGACCCACGAGGGTATTATGGCTTTATTCAAGCGGTCACGGATATTGATACATTTACGGTTCCTGTGGCCTTTGTCAAAACTCCAGTGCTTCGCTTGATATTTGATGAAGCACCGTGGCAGGTTATTGTTCATAATGGTATTAATCTCGAATTCAATGTCGGATACCCAGGCAACTATCAAGAGTTCCATTTACCGATCGGTGCCTATGATGTCATAACAAGGTACATGGACCAGCAGACGCTCGTGTTTCGGGAGAATGTTCCCGTCAACACACTCACTACACTCAACATCAACAAAAGCGAGGCGAATCACTTAGTCCACATTCGAACGGTGGACGAGCATGGCAGCCCGCTCACGCCCTTGTATTTCGGGTCATGGTGTCTGTCACTCAAGAATTCTCCGTTTAGTCTCTCACCTTACGGAGAGTTCGAGACGGAAATGCACTTCTCAAACGTCAGTCCTGCTTATCTGTGGGAATGGCAGTGTAGTGCTATGAATGGTCCCAAGAAATACTATGGCTTTAATGGATACCTTGCCGGATGTACGGGAGACACAACGCAGCTAAACGATCCGTCTGGCTTCCAGCATATCGTTTACGAATACCATGTTGATCCCTCGATTCCGTCGATCTGTCCGATCCATTACATCGGAGGGATTGCAAATGGAGATTATTCTGCCGTTCCCATGACGGAACCATTTACGGAGGATGCATTCTATCCATTGCTGCCAGTGCCAGATTTTGGTACTCACGCCGGTGGGTGGTTTGTTAGAGACAACTACAATGTAGTCTACGACTCTCGTGGGTTCGGTTCTTTTGACGACTATCGGGGATTTGGTTTGCAGAATCAAAAGCTTCTTTTCGCTACTCCGTCGCTAATAGCATACAATCGAGACACCACATTGGTTTGTGGGTGGCAAGATCCTCGACCGATAACTGTTCTCACTAAGGATACCCTAAGGCCTGGTCTCTATCCGCCACATTGGTCTGGCCAGCTTGTCAATAGTCCTTCCGCGATTGTGGTTCAGTCATATCGAGGCATATTATATGATGTGCGCGCGTGGCAGTCCCTTTTCCGCAATCAGGCGAACGACTTCAACCCTAGTCCCGGCTTAGATTTCACTTTATTCAAAGGAGCAACAAAAGTGGACTCTGGTTATGTTTATCAACGACTTGACTTGTCTGGGGAACTTAGATTCGTTGCCAGCTCGGGACTCTACAAACTGCAATTGGTAGACTCTTCATACTGTGTTTCTAATCGACCAGGAGTCTCCACGGTTACGTTGGAATTCAATACCGGCGCGAGCGATCCCAATCCTCCAACGATTTCAACACTAGAAATCCTCGCGAATGGAACAAATGCCGACGTGTTCATGCCACACATTCCAATTCGGGTTCGCTTCGCCGTTGCCGATGAGAGTCCCCTTTCATCAGCCCATTTGTACGTAAAGCAAGATACGGGGGCGAGTTGGTCGGAGATTGCCGTGACAATCAACAACGGCGTCTATACGGGCATACTACCAATCAATCTGCAGGTCGGCTTTTGTTCGATCAGAATTGTAGCGCAAGATGCAACTGGGAATCGCATTACTGCTGAATCTAACCCGGCATTCTTGATCGGTACTGCAGCACCTCGAGTCCCAGCCCCAATGTCACCTGCCAATGGGGCTGTAGGCGTGTCGATTCCTATTGCACTGGTTTGGAATCGCGTTGCAGAAGCGTCGAGTTTTCGGCTGGAAATTGCAGAGGATTCAAGCTTCTCAAGTACTGTCTTTGATGATTCGACAGTGATCGATACGATGCGCCAAGTAAAGGATTTGACCATTAACAAGAAATACTATTGGAGAGTCAATTCCAATAATTCAGGAGGCATAAGTCCATTTTCGTCGGTGTGGTGTTTCACCGCGAGTTCCTACACTAATGTTAATGAGATCGAAGGGACTGTCAAGCAGAATGTCCTTTTCCAAAACTACCCTGACCCCTTCAACCCAAGTACCACTATACGCTACGGACTCCTGCATCGATCCGCGGTGACGCTTGCCATTTTCAACATCTTGGGGCAGCAAGTCGCATCGCTTGTCAACAGTGAGCAAGAAGCTGGGTATCACGAGGCTCAATTCAATGGTATCACTCTGGCAAGCGGCGTCTATTTCTATCGTTTGCAGGCGGGCAGTTTTGTGCAGACGAAGAAATTGCTTTTAATCCGGTGACGTCTTAATCACACGAATCACAACAGACCCGGTGAACTCTCATCGGGCCTTCTGCCCCCTCCTAGGACAATGGATGCGGTTGCTCGGTGGTGTGAACTCCCTCTCTCGGATGGGCCTCCTAAAACCCTCCCGCCCCCTCCCAGGACAATGGACGCGGGTGCGAGGTCACTAGAATAAAAAAGCCCCGACAGGTGATGCCGTGTGATGAACGACAACCGGCCACCTATTCCGCAAGGCAGAATCATAAATATAACCAACGGTGCCGGTCCTCTCCTTGACAGTCGTCACGGAACACCCTATCTTGAAATAGGTTCTTTGAATCGGCGCTTTCCAAAAGGAGGGTGCCGATGTGTGTTTCTTGGTCTGGCGCAATCGCTGTCTCTCAAGGACACCATCATTCCCGCAGTCTATTTCATCCGGGATGTGTGGATTGCTGACAGACCGGAACATAGGACGCTTTGCAGAAGTACTGTATATGAGGTTTGTACAACTAATTCGCGATATTTACCAGGCTATTTCACAGCCCAATACGTTGTTAGACCGATCAAAACCATTCACACACCAAGCGAGGCATCCGTGCCCTCAACCGCTCCTGAATGTCGTGACTGTCGCGTCGCCATGGACGCCGGCTTGATGCTTGACCGCACGCATGGCGGATCGGAACAACCCATGTGGATCAAGGGCACCGCTGACAAGGGGATCTTCGGCTTGATCAAGGAGCGCGATCGAGAACGGCTCCCTGTGGTCACCTTTCGATGCCCCAATTGTGGACGTCTTGAGTCGTTCGCGCAGACGGTCTAACAGGGACGGGGCGAAGCCCGGATCTTCTTTTCTTTTTTTGTTTTGTCGGGTCTCGGCCAAGTTGGAGGGGATTTGGCCATGGCCGTGCTGAAGGAAATGAACAACCTCGAATCGGGGCATGATGAGTTTGTGAGGAGCCTGGCGCTGAGGGTGGAAGTGCTGTAAAATGAGCCGGAACTCGCTTCTCAACCCAACCCCGCCTATTGCAAGTAACCCTGCATCTCAATACCTTTTTCCAGCCACGTTCTTTGCAAACATCTCTTTTCCGCAGCCCTACCACGGAAGTCTCCTCCAGGGGTGTTCTGCCAGTCGGCTGAACGCTCTTCAAGTCACAATAGAGGAAGCTCCCTTGGTCCCCTCAGTCATTTCCCACTACAAGATCCTCTCGAAGCTCGGTGAAGGCGGCATGGGCGTTGTGTACAAAGCCCAGGACACCAAGCTTGACCGGGTTTTTGAATGGAAATTCTTTTCTACCGAAGCGCTATGGCTGAGGCGAAAAAGCCTTCCATGACCCAAGCCTGGAGTATGGAGTCAAAATCGCGGAAGGACTCGCGATGCCCTATTGCCACAAGGCTATCCACAAGGGTGTGGAAAGCGACAATTTGATGCTCACCGACTCTTGGGCTTGCAAAACTTCAAGAGACACCTCACCTCACCACTATTGAGATCACGATCACGACCGTTGATAGTAATCGTATTAATTGCAGATTTTTTTCAAGTTCCCTGCAACGAAACTCCAGGAGAGAGCGAATGCAAAGACGGCTCATCTTAACCGCAATAGCTGGAGTAACGTTTTTGTGCATGGCGAGTCCTGCCGTTGCACAGAACTACCCGAGCCCAGACTGGGAGAGACTGCAGCACCCAGATCAGGCCGGATGGAACGTGAAGCGACTGGATACGCTGCGAGAGTTCATTATCGATAGCACCCATGTCACCGGATTCATGATTGTAAACCACGGGAAGGTCGTCATGGAATTTGGCGACGTGGAGGAAAATAGCTACATCGCCTCATGCCGCAAGAGTGTCTTATCGATCCTTTACGGGGAATACGTGAAATCGGGAGTAATTAACTTATCAACGACTCTGGTGGATCTGGGGATAGATGACATCGGCGGACTCTTGCCCGTCGAGAAGGAAGCCACGATCCAGGATCTCATCTCAGCGCGCTCGGGTGTATTTCATCCGGCTAGCTATCCTGGTGACTTCATGAAGTACGCTCCGGCAAGGGGCTCGGTAAAACATGGCGAGTATTGGCTCTACAGCAATTGGGATTTCAACCTCGCCGGGTATGTTTTTGAACAGGCAACGCACAAGGACATTTATGATGAAGTGGAGCGGGTGCTCGCTGTACCCTTGCACATGCAGGACTGGAAAAGGGATCTCCAGCACAAGGCGGGGGACACAACCGTTTCGATCTACAAAGCATACCCGATGTGGTTCTCCACGCGCGATATGGCTAGAATCGGATTGCTAATGCTCCATAACGGTCGATGGGGAGATACGCAGATCATTGATCCGCAATGGGTACGGGAGATGCTCAAACCCAGAACTCATTTCACGGAAATCAACAAGCAAGTCCCTGTGCTCCCGTTTGCGGCGCACGGTTTGGGATACGGCTACCTTTGGTGGCTGTGGGAAGACGTGAATGATGAACGGTTTCGTGGAGGGTACTCGGCACTAGGTAACATGGGCCAAACCATAACGGTTTTCCCGGCAATAGACGTCGTTGTAGTCTTCAAGACCAAGGCAGCCTATGAAAGAGCTACGCCTGCCAAGGCCTGGTACAAAATGCTGATCTCTACGGTGAAGTCGATAGAATAGACCAGTGCCAATGAACGCATGTGAGTAGAGCGCAGTGAGAGTTCAGAACTGCTCTGGAATGATATGTTTGAGCATCTTAGAGAGACAGAACAATCACTGAGAGAGCTAATTTGGCGCCTGGAATCAGTGAGATCCTGCAAGGCGGCGAAAACTGGAAACACACCTAATTCAACAAGAGTTTTGAAATCCTAGCAGCTTTATGTTACGCTACAATCCAACCTCTTGACCCTGCCATCCATGATGTAGGGAATGAGCTGAATGTATGTCCTCAAACCATTCCGGCCTCCTCCCAAGACAATGGACGCGGTGTGAGGTGAACCTCTCATCAGCCCTTCGGTCCTCACACCCTTCCGGCCCCCTCCCGGGACAATGGACGCCGGTGCTCTGTGAACTCTCATCAGGCCCTCACTCCTCAAACCCCTCCGCTCCCTCCTGGGACAATGGACGCGGGTGCGAGGTGGGATGAACTCCATGGTTGAGGATCATGGCCAATTGCCCGATTCGGAGGGCCGAAAGGAGGGAGCGGACCCTGAATGAGTTCAATCGGGCCCAGATGAATCTGTGCACAGCTTCACAAGAGTGGAGAGTAATATCCTTTGACAATCCTCAATGTGGGTGCTGCCAACGATCCATCAATAACAATCTTGAACCTTGATGTCTGCACTGACGCAAAAGTCGCAATTCTGGACCGCCCGATCGTCGTACCCTTGAAACACTGGATCCAGTTACTGCCATTCTCATATAACAGTCTGAATGATTGTATTCGTTGTCCGTATTGGATTGCTTCCTCGAGCCACACTATGTTGATTTGCACGCTGGTTTTAAGGTTAATTGTCAATTCGGCTGTAGTTGTGTCACGTTCAGCCGCCCAGAATGTTTTGCGGTTCTCGTCCAGACATTTGTTGGCGGCGTAATCGGGCGAGTTATATCTGACACTGGAAGCGACGATGTTCTGGTCTTTGAAAATGTTTTGAGCGAATATCTGATCTAGGTGCTGTCTCCATGCGCGAAGCCGAGCAACATCAATATCTGATATGAGGCCCTCTTTATTTGGCGGGACATTCACTAGCAAATTGCTGTTTCTGCCGACAGTTTGCAGGTAAATGTGACTCAGCGAATCTACTGATTTCACTTGCGAATCTTCATTTTGATGATAGAACCAACCTGGCCTTATTGAGACATCACATTCGGAAGGCCACCATACCTTGCCTGATCTGGAGGCAAGAGAGCACTCGCGTGAGACAGCGAGTGTCTGAAGCCGAGCCCTTGAACCCCAAAGAGAGGTCACAGAAGCTCCAAGGATCGATTCTGGGAGTATTTGATAAGCGAACCGGAGGGGTTTTTGTTTACCTCAGTTGCTAATGAGCGCTACAAGGCCTTAGGTGGGGTCTCCCGGAGCGAGTCTTTTATATCGTGCTGGATCCGCCCACAGACGCGAATAGATTAGGGACGGCATAAAAGTCCTACTTCTCTCCCCGGAATTCGGACCGACAAAGTAGAAATGGAGGTCCTTTCCCAGCCTGAACCTGTCCGGGGGGCAGACGTTAAACACTCTGCGCGTTGTAGAACAAGAGAAAATCTGTGGCTTCGGGCTTTGCACCGAGCTGACGAAGCATGGTTGTTATTTGCCCACGATGATAGCGTGACGCGTGTAACACTCTTGTGACACGAATGATCTATCATGCTCTGCTTAGGAAAAGGAAGACCGCAGCATACAGAGAGGCGCTATCGCGTTTCTTTATTGGACCTTGTGCATCTCAATTATCCCTATTAGCGCTCGTTCAATAAACCGGGTTTTCGATGTGGGACTCGGAGTTTTCGAGACGCCGAGTATTTTCCCCGTAAAAGAGATGTGGTCCCCTCTCTGGATACCAGAGTAACTAAAGCTGTAGAGAAAATCACACGAGGGAAGTGCCGGTTCAGTTGATGGGTCTTCTTTCTTGCCGGATGGCCACAAATGGATTGTCAGGAGAGTTGAACCACAGTAAGCGAATTTCCCTTCAATTGGCTTGACCCAGACTTTCATGTCATCATAATCTGCATCAGTTATTCCATCCACCCGCCCCACCCACTGAACACATGTCTCGACGTATTTGTCCACGTCCAATTCCACCATTCGAGGCGTGACGTCTTTCGCGATGCGTTGACATTGAATTCCGCTGACATTCAATTGTTGCAGGCCGTCTTGGGAAGTCCATGGTCCCCAAAGGAGTGTAAGAATCACTATGATCACACTTGGCACGACGTCCTCCGTCGGTGTGAAGACTATGTTTCTGCGAGCCATGTGTTACTTAGCTCACGATGAAAAAGTCAGGTGTTTAGGCCTTGAATCCGCCCCAGGAACCTCGTGAGACATTTGGAAGGTTCCTGACTTGCCCCTGTCGCTGTTCTCGGGTGGTGTCCCTTACGCCATCTGCGATAGATTGTAGCTGAAGATCGCAAATCCAGCCCAGATTCTCGTTCCGCTGTTGCCTGGGCTCCGTACGCGATTGAGGAGGAACTGACGTTTGAGCATGCTGATGCCGGCTTCGATGCCGCAGCGGAAGCGATAGAGCATCTTGAACCACCGTTTGTGCTGTCTCTTTTTCTCGAAGGGGAGTAATCGACTGATCTTGGGAATGCCGATCCTGCGGACTCCCATGCGCGGAGCTTCAAGGTGTAGTCCGGTGCGTCGTAGCCCTTGTCGGCAGCGACGTCGGTCGGCACGCAGTGAAACTCGTCTTCAAATCTCTCGACCATCGGGACGAGTTCCATCTTGTCAGAGGGGTTGCCTTCGTGGATCGTGTAGTCCAGCATGATGTCCGATTTGTCCTGGACAAGTTGCATAGAACGGCCAAATTCATTGGGCTTGCCCAGCTTCCCTTTCCGTATGACACGAGCGTCTGGATCAAGGAGGGAGACAATGCAATCGGCGATTGAGTCCACCCCAGAGAGCTTTGCTTCTGTCTGTCGGAGAATCTCTTCGGTCGCGGCGACCTGCCTCCCGGAAGACTTCTTACTTAGAGAGGAGTGGGCGGGGCATCCGGTTGTAGAGAGCTTCGAGATAGTAAATGGTATTTTTGTGCGCATAGTGGTTTTATCGGAAACGATCCCAGAGAAGATATCCGTTTTTGAACGTCGCAGAGAATTACCCAGCCATCGCACAATTGCAGCTCTTTCCGACGCTACCGATCCTTGCCTATTACTCCAAGCAGCAAAAAACCTCCACCTGAGGTGATCAGCTTATTGCCGACCTCGATCCGAGTGGAAGACCAGTCCCGTTTTAATGACCCTTCGCCTGTGCCGGTTCGTGCCGGAGCCGTCGAACTTCCTCACCCTGCTCACACAATGCCCCCTTGCCGGGAGGCATATTCTCTTTCTCTGAATAGCACCGTTTTCAAGTGGTGAAAGGTGTTCGGATCAATCTCTAAATCATTGGCTATCTCGCGGACACTGCGGCCACAATTGACCACAAAGCTCATAGCATCAATCTTAAATTGCCGATCATACGTCTGGCGGTTCCGTTCTGCGTTCGTACCAATCCTCCCTTCAGGGAAGGTACTGTCATATTCCCTCGTTGCAAGACGAGGTGAGGTTCAAGTCTGCAATTCACGTCGGCTGCGTCACCTGTTGCTGGCCTACTCACGCCTCACGATCACTTCACATAGAACTCGTTATTAAGGAGAAGATCAATTTGTGCCGAGAGACGTCGGATTATCTCTTCACCTTCAGAACCTACTTTCCTGAATTGAATCTTTCCAGCCCGGTCAATCACAACTGTCGTAGGGATAGCCTCTACCTCATATTTCACAGCAATTCCCTCATCAAAGAGCACTGGAAATGTATACTTGTTGTCGTTAATGAACTTCTTGACAATGGCCTCGCGCTCTCTGCCCCACTGGTGCTCGTAGGTATTAACTGCGAAGAACACGACTTTGTCGTTCGATTTGTAGTTATCATACGCTCTCTGAATGTACGGGAAGGAGGTCACACAAGGCCCACACCAAGTGGCCCAAAAATCGAGCACTACCACCTTTCCTTTGAGATTAGATAGCTTGACCATCGTTCCATTTAGACTCTTGAGTGTGAACTCATAAGCGGTTTTATTGATCCGCTCTTTCATAAGCCCTTCAAGTTCTCTCTCATTGGTTTCTGCCTTAAGTCCCGCGATTGACGAGTCCAGCCCTCTCTCGGATCCGTTTGTCTTCAAGTATGCGGATTTATAGGCGCCCAAGATTTCATCACTACTTTGGCCGAGCCTGATTGCTTCTCTTGTTACCTCAAGTACGTAGTCAGTGCGCCCCAATCTGGCACTGCACTCGATAAGCCGTTGGTTGATGTCTGCGTACTTTCCACCGGTCAGCCTGTAAGACTCTTGGTATGCCGCAAAGGCCTCCTCGAGCCGATTGAGCTTGAAAAGGCCAAGTGCATAAGTATCGAGAAGCCTCCCCAGACCGTCAATCTTAAGTTGCTGCCATTGTGCGTCAGTGAACATGGGGACCTTCCCCTCACTACCTGGCTTACGCAGAACTGCGATGCCAGTTTTTGCATAGTCGACGGCCCTCTCGAGATCGGTACCTCTATCAATCATCGCTCGCGCTACGGTGTTATATGGAGCACCCCTCGGGGTTGGCATGGAGTCAGCGATCAACGCAGCCTTGTCGTACTCCCCAAGTGCGACATGGGCGTTCAGAAGAAGGTTCAGTCGTACCTCCAGGTCCGATCCCTTCACGGGAAAATCCGCATTCAATCTCCGAATCAAGAATATGCGCTTTGTCGGATCTTGTTCAAAGTACGCCTCGTCCTGAGCAGTGCTAAAGGCTATTATCCCCTTGGGGTTCACTGCTACGGCAGCAGTTCTGATCTCTTCAGCACGTTCCTTCTGTCCGGATTGTTCGAACCAGTAAAGAAGAGAATTGGTGGCGTCTTCATCATTCCTTTTCAACGCGTAAACCGAATCGAGCTCCTGTTTGATCTTCTTTCTGGTGAAATCATCTGGCGACTCATTGATCATCTTCGTCCAACGATATATGGTCACATTTAGATTGTCCGGATACAACATTCGTTCCTCGGCAGCTTCCATTTCCGCGGCCATCGGATCCTTATCGAGTTTAAATTCCATAATCCCCTCGCCTTTTAGAAGATACGATCGTACTAGATGCGAGTTGGGTACCGGTCTGGAATCGGTCCCGTACACCATTGCATTCCAAACATTGGCGCCGTTGTCGTCCTTCAATGCACCTGAGGTGAATCGGAATAGCAGCAAAATGGCACCTTCATTCGTGAGCGTGAAAGAGCCGGACCACAGAGAGCCTTCACGCTTGAGGGGAACTGTAACCAATGTCCCCCCCCTTTCTAGCCCTTTTAGGAGCATGACT
>Ga0182011_10002508_pt1 | contig 15412 bp, 12 predicted proteins | sample 711E1DmetaG_FD_120481 | JGI IMG/M metagenome (GOLD analysis project Ga0182011, IMG submission 120481) | Permafrost microbial communities from Stordalen Mire, Sweden - 711E1D metaG | ecosystem: Environmental > Terrestrial > Soil > Wetlands > Permafrost | place: Sweden: Stordalen | collected... | reverse complement strand
GGCCTGGTCATCAATCCCGGCCAGATGCGCGACTTTCCCCCCGAGCAGTTGATGGTGCTCATCAGCGGCACCCAGGGCGAGCCGATGAGCGCGCTGAGTCGCGCCGCGGTTGACAATCACAAGCACGCGCACATCGACGCGGGCGATACCGTTGTCCTCAGCTCCCGCATCATCCCCGGCAACGAGAAGAGCATCTTCCGCGTCATCGACCACCTCTACCGCCGCGACGCCAACGTCATCTACGACGACGGCTCCAATGGGTTGATTCACGTCAGCGGCCACGGCAGCCAGGAGGAGATGCGCCTGCTCATCAGCCTGGTGCGGCCCAAGTTCTTCATCCCCATCCACGGCAACTATGGAAATCTGCGCCGGCACGCGCAGATCGCCATGGAGACCGGCGCCGTGGAGCACGCCATCGTGATTGAAGACGGCGACGTACTGGAGCTGGACAAGAACGACGCCCGCAAGAAGGACAAGGTCACCGCGGGGCGCATCCTGATCGACTCCGGCTCCTCCATCGATGTGGTGGAAGACCTGGTCATCCGCGACCGGCGCATTCTCTCCGAAGACGGCATCGTATTGGCCCTGCTGGCCATCAATAAACGCACCGGCAAGCTGCAACAGCAGCCCGAAGTGGTGATGCGCGGCTTTGGCGGCGCGGATATCACCGACGAGGCGCGCGAGTTGGTCATCAAGACTCTGGACGGGCTGAGCGGCGAGGAGAAGACCGACTACGGCATGGTGAAGGAAAAAGTCCGCGTCGAACTGAAGCGCCTGATCCAGAAGTCCACCGGCCGGCGCCCGATGATTATGCCGGTTATCATGGAGATCTGAGGAAGGAAAGGTTGATGACGCCGCCTTCCGGAGACTCTGCTCCCGGAGAGCATTTTCTGTGCATTGAACGGTTGATTTTCTGGAGCTAGGCTTCAATTCCCGCCTTGCAGACGCCGCTCCCGCTCTTGCTTCCTATGGTCCCTGCCGGTGCGCCAACACACCCGCTCGCAACGCCTGAATGCTAGCCTTAGGCTGTGCATTTCTCCTCGCGTCTTTGAGAAATGCCCGCGAGGCCTGACACGCTTGGCTGTCCTCCCCAATGAGCCTCTGAAAGCGCGCGGCCAGCGCTGGAAGCCCCGGATCTCCGCGCCGCCTCTCCCTGTCCGGCGCCGTCGCAAACTCGCCGGCCGGTCCGCGCTGGCCATTCTGCTGTTGCTGGCGGTCCTTACCGGCTCGCTGGCCGGGCTCACCCTGGTCTACTCCGCCGATCTGCCTCAAATCAAGGATCTGGAGCAATACCGCCCCTCCACTACCACCGAACTTTACGACCGGGAGGGACGGATCGTCGGCTCCTTCGCGCTGGAGCGGCGCGAGGTGGTCGGCTACGACGGCTTTGCGCCGGTGCTGCGCCAGGCTGTGATCTCCATTGAAGACAAGAACTTCGAGTCGCACTGGGGCATCAATCTCTTCCGCGTCGTGGGCGCCCTGTGGCACGACCTGCGCAGCCAGGGCCGGGTGCAGGGCGCCTCCACGCTAACCATGCAGTTGGCGCGCAATCTCTTTCTTTCCTCCGAGCGCACCGCCGCCCGCAAGCTGCAGGAGGCCTATCTCGCCATCCAGATTGAGCGCGCCTTCACCAAGCAGCAGATCTTCACGCTCTATGGCAACCAGATTTACCTGGGCCACGGCATGTACGGATTCGAAGCCGGCGCGGAGTTCTACTTCGCCAAGCACGCCAAGGACGTAACGCTGCCCGAAGCGGCTCTCTTGGCCGGCCTGCCCAAGGGACCGTCGGCCTTTTCGCCGCTGTTGTACCCCGACAAGGCGCTGCGCCGCCGCAACCTGGTGATCGCGGAGATGGAGTCCGACCGGCTCATCACTCCCTCCCAGGCCGCGGAGGCGCGCAATGCCCCTCTGGGTCTGCGCATTGCCCAGCCGGAGATGTCGGTGGCTCCGTGGTTTCAGGAGGAGGTGCGGCGAGAACTGGAAAAGCGCTTCGGGACCGAGCAGGTGCATGAGGCGGGCCTGCGCGTGGAAACCACACTGGACATGGAGTTGCAGCAGACGGCCAACCGCGCCGTGGCCGATGGACTGGCCGCCTACGAGCGGCGTCACGGATGGACGGGGAAGCTGGAAAACGCGCTCGCCGGCGGCACTTCGATCGCGGAGTACAAGCACCCCGACTGGGCCATGAAGTCCCGGCCCGGCGATTACGTGCATGCGCTGGTTACCCGTGTGCTTCCGCTGGAAATCCGCGCGCGCGTGGGCGTGGACGAGGCCGTGCTCCTGCCAGAGGATTGGAGATGGACCGGAAAGCGCTACGGCGATGCGCTTGCCAAGCCCGGCGACGTCGTCTATCTCCATCTTTCCGAGACCATGGAAGACAGCGCGCGCCGCGCCACGCTGGAGCAGGACTCGGGCGCGCAGGGATCCCTGCTGGCCATCGACAACACCAGCGGCGACATACTGGCCATGGTGGGGGGGCGCGATTACGCCCTCTCTCAGTTCAACCGCGCCACACAAGCGGAACGGCAGACCGGCTCCAGCTTCAAGCCCTACGTCTACACCGCGGCCATTGAGGACGGCGCCCAGCCGGACGACATCATTGTGGACGCTCCGATCAGCATCAACGGCTATGCCCCGCACAACTACGAGAACGACTACAAAGGCGCGATGACCCTGACCGAGGCCTTTGCGGAGTCGCGCAACATTCCCGCCATCAAGCTGGCCGAGCGCGTGGGCATTCACAAGGTCATCGACGTGGCCCACCGCTTCGGCGTCACCACGAACATGCCCGCCTATCTGCCGGTGGCGCTGGGCGCGGTGGAAGCCACGCTCGAAGAGCAGGTGGCCTCTTACGCGGTCTTCCCCAACGACGGCCTGCGCGTTACGCCGCGGCTGGTCCGAAAGGTATCGAACGCCGACGGCATCACCCTTTGGGAAGACACGCCCACGGTCAGCGAAGTCATCGGCCAGCCGGCGGCGCGGACCATGATGGGACTGCTGCGGGCTGTAATCCAGCACGGCACCGGCGCGGCGGCGGCGCAATTGAAGCATCCACTGGGCGGCAAGACCGGCACCACCAGCGACTATACCGATGCCTGGTTCCTGGGCTTTTCGCCCTCCATTACCTGCGGCGTGTGGGTGGGCTACGACAGCAACCAGTCGCTGGGGGCAAAGGAGACCGGCGCCCGGGCCGCGCTGCCCATCTGGATGAGATGGATGCGCGCCGCCATCGCGGGCAAGGACGAGGAGAGATTTCCCGGCGATGAGCAGACCGGTCAGATGCGGAATGCCGCCTTGGCGGCGCACGCCAAACCGGCAACTTCGCCGAGGGCCGGCTCGCATGCGAAACCAGTGAAGGTCCAAGCGGCGGTCAAGCCGACGGCAGCCCCGGTAGTGCCGGGTCCGGGCGTAACGCCGACAAATCAGACTTCGGAGAAGCTCCGCGTGAAACCGGCCTTGCCCCCGCAGTCCGTTCCAGCCAAGCCGAAGGGGACGGTCAAACCCGCGCTGGCCGGAAGAGCCTTTCAGTAACCAGGCTTCCTGACCTTTCCGCGGAAAAGATGGGGCACGGAACGCTTGAGGCGCAAGCGGATTGAACAATAGCCCAGGACCGGGCCAAACGAAAAGTTGCTGCGAAGACGGCCAAGTCAAGTATTCATAGAGCATGGCGAAATCTCTGGTTTCCCTCGCTGAAATCCGCGCCGCAGCAGCCCGCATCGCCGGCATCGCCGTCAAAACGCCGATGGTTGAAGCCGCCTTCCCCGGCCTCTCCGGCCACGGAACAAGCAAGCGAATCTGGCTCAAGGCGGAAAGTCTCCAGCCCATCGGCGCCTTCAAAATCCGCGGCGCGGCCAACAAGATTCTCCAACTGACGCCCGCCGAGATCGCCCGCGGCGTGATCACCTACTCCAGCGGCAACCACGCCCAGGGCGTGGCCTACGCGGCCCGGAAGGCGGGAGCAAAAGCCGTTATCGTGATGCCCTCGAACGCCCCAGCCATCAAACGCGCGGCCACGCTGGCCCTCGGCGCTCAAATCGTCGATGTCGGCCTGGCCTCGAGCGAGCGGCTGGCCGTGGCCGAGCAGCTCGTCCGCGAAGACGGCTACATCGTCATTCCGCCCTATGACGACGAACAGATCATCGCCGGCCAGGGGAGCTGCGGCCTGGAGATCGTTGAAGCGCTGCCCGATGTGGACCTGGTGCTGGCCCCGGTCTCCGGCGGCGGCCTGCTGGGCGGAGTTTCCGCCGCGGTGAAGCAATTGCGCCCCCAGGCAAGGGTATTCGGCGTGGAGCCTGAACTGGCCGGCGACACGGCGGAGAGTTTTCGCGCCGGCTCGATCGTCACCTGGCCGGCGGAGTTGACCAACCGCACCCTTGCAGACGGCCTGCGCACCCAGAGCGTCGGCGAGCGGAACTTCGCCCACATTCAGGCCTTTGTGGACGGCATGATTACCGTCACCGAAGCCGAGATTCGAGCCGCCATGCGGGCCATTGTGGCCGTATCGCGCCTGGTTCCCGAGCCGAGCGGAGCCGTCGCCGCTGCCGCCCTGCTCTTTCACGCCGCAGAGTTGCCCGTTTATACCAAGGCAGTTGCCGTTCTCAGCGGCGGCAACGTGGAGCCGGCCCTGCTGGCCGAAGTGCTCACAGATACCGCCGATTAACGTCGTTCGGCTATGATTCTCTCCGTGATGAATACCCGCTCCATCGCCTCCCTCGCCTTCGGCCTCTCCCTCTTGTGCGCCGTCCTGCCCGCGCACGGCCAAAAGAAGCCACCGCAACCGGTAAAGCCCATGGCCGGCTCGCGCGCGGCGGCCCTGCGCATCACCTGGCTCTACATTGCGCCCGATCCCGCTTCGCAAAAGGTGGACCGGGTGCAGATTGGCCGCGAGATGGTAGTAGCCGAGCATAGCGGCCCCTGGCTGCGCGTCTACGCCAACACCGACATTCAGGAGGCGCGCCAGAAGGACGCTCCCCTCTTCGGCACCGACGAGACGCCGCCGCCCGTCTCCGGCTGGATTGAGGCCAAGGGGATCGTGCTGGAGACCACACAGGGCGGCGACCAGGTGCTGATGGGCGAGGCGGCCAACCAGGAGTCGCTGGCCTCGGACCCCCGCGGCCCGGCCATAGCCGCTCAGAGCGCCCGGTTGCTCTACCGTCGCCTGGTGGAGATGTTTCCCAAATCGCCTCTGGTCCCTGATGCCACCTGGCGGGCGGCGGACATCCTCTGGCAGTTGCAGAAGGCCGACGCTTCAACGCGCCCCTCCGCCAGGGAAAAACAGGCTTACCTGCGCGACCAGATGGACGAGGACGAGTTGAAGAAGGTCCTCAAGTTCTATCCCCGCACGCGCCAGGCCGAACTGGCCGCCTTCGAGCTGATCGACAACAAGCTTTGCGGCGACTGGCAAGGCGAGCCCAAGTGCCCGGAGAAGGAATCGGAGCTCTATGAGAAGTACGCCGTGGAGTATCCCGACGGGCCGCGCACGGCGCAAGCGCTCTACCAGGCCGTCTACCGGCAGGCCGTGCTCACCGACATGTATGCCGCCGAGGGAAGCGACAACAAGAGCAACACTGCTCACACCCATGCCCGCGAACTGGCCGCCAGGCTGAAGGACAAGTTTCCTCAGTCGGATTTCACCTGGCGCGCCGGGGCTCTGGTGTACAAATTGGATGAAGGCATTCCCGTCTACGGCATTGACCGCCAGTAAGCGGCTTGCGGTCTTTCGCGCCCTGTTACAGGCCGATCTCATCCGCACTCCGGAGGCTTCTTGAACGAGTACATTCAGTCCATCATTTTGGGTATCGTGGAGGGCTTGACCGAGTTTCTGCCGGTCAGTTCGACGGCGCACCTGCGCATCACCGAAGCTTTGATGAAGATTCCGCTGGACGACCCCTACTGGAGCATGTACACCATCGTGATCCAGGCGGGCGCGATTCTGGCGCTTTGTTTGCTCTTCCTGGGCCGGATTGCCGACTTCATGCGCACCTTTCCCAGAGGCGAAGACGGCAAGCGCAACTGGCTGAACCATCCCATCTCGCTCACCCTGATTGCCTTCGCCTTTACGTCGATCCCGGCTCTGTTGCTGCGCAAGTTCAGCGCGGAGAATCTGGAACACCTGAACCGGATTGCCCTGGCGCTGCTTGCCGGCGGCGTCGCGATGTGGATCGTCGATGCCTGGGCGGCTCGCCGCGAGGCAAGCACCTGCGACGTGGAGGAGATTTCACTGCCCCAAGCCATCTGGATCGGCCTCTGCCAAACGCTGTCGGCGGTCTTTCCCGGAACCTCGCGCTCCATGTCCACCATCGCCGCCGGCCAGATCGCGGGCCTCGACCGCCCCGCCGCCCTTGAGTTCAGCTTTCTGCTCTCCATTCCCACCATGATCGCCGCCACCGGCTGGGACCTGATCAAAGAAGTGCACTCCAGCCGCGGCGCCGCCGCGCATGTCGCCATGACAGCCGATAGCTGGATCGTGCTCTTGATCGGCGCCGCCGTCTCCTTCATCGTGGCACTCGGCGTGGTGGAATGGTTCCTGTATTGGGTGCGCAAGCACGGTTTTGCCCTCTTCGCGGTCTATCGCATTCTGCTGGGCGCCGCGCTGCTGATCTGGGGAGCTAAATTCATCGGCGGCTGAGTCCCCCGGCGGATCATGCTCTGCGGGTCACGGCTTCCGGCGAGCCCGAGGGGTGGAAAAGCGGAGGCGCCTGGCCCATCGCTCCTCTGTGAACCGGTTTAGATCGAAGGAGGCTCCATGAATCCGGCCCCCGGCAGCGCTGGCCGTTCCATCGCCACCCTTTCCAGCCGCGAGGTCTATCGCAACCGCTGGATGCGCCTGCGCGAGGACGAGATTCTCCGCTCCAACGGCGAGAAGGGCATCTACGGCGTGGTGGAAAAAGACGACTCCGCGATCATTCTGCCCATCGACCAGGGCCGCATCTGGCTGGTTGAGCAGTACCGCTACACCATCCAGGAGAGAGCGCTGGAGCTGCCCCAGGGCGGCTGGGAGATGGAAGTCGAAGATCCCGAAGAGCTGGCGCGCGGCGAACTGAAAGAGGAACTGGGCCTGGCAGCCGACCGGATGACACACCTGGGAACCCTATGGGTCGCCTACGGCTTCACCCGGCAAAGGCAGCACGTCTTTCTGGCCAGCGGCCTGACCCCGGTCGCGAAAGAGCCGGACGCCGAGGAGCACGACCTGATCGCTCGTTCGCTTCCGGTGGAGGAATTCGAGCGGATGATGCTCGACGGCGCGATCCGCGACAACAGCACGCTGGCGGCGTGGGGGCTGTACCTGTTGTGGCGGGCAAAGCAGCGGTGAGGGAGCGCCTGGACCTTCGCCCAGGATGACAGCCTGAGGCGGGGCGATAGGCCGCGGGGCCCCGGCCTCCCTCCCCGAAACTGCCCGTTACCGCTTTCCCGCTTTGAGCGCCGCATCCGCATTCCGCGTCTATCCCTTGCCGGAAGAGCGGGCGGGAACTGGTAACCTGAATCCAGGGAAGAATGGCGGGGCATGGCCGGGCCAATCGCCTGGCGGGCAGGGGCATGGCAGAGTTCGTCATCAAGTTGGCCGATGAGCGCGGGCACATTCAGGAGCAGGTGCATACGGCGGCCACCGCCGAGGAGCTGCGCGCGCGCTTTGCCCACGCCGGCTACCACGTCTTCAGCGTCCGCGCCCGCACGGGTTTTGGCGGCTTCAAGCGGCGCAAGGTCAAGCTGGAGCCGTTTCTGATCTTCAATCAGCAGTTCCTCACCCTGATCCGGGCCGGGTTGCCGATTCTGGGCTCGCTCCAGATGCTGGGCAAGATTCAAAAGAACGCGGCATTCGCCGGCCAGTTGGACGACGTGGCCAACCGGGTCAAGACGGGCGAGGCGCTCTCGGCCGCCTTCGAGGCGCAGAGCGGCTTTCCTGTCATGTACACCACCACCCTGCTGGCCGGGGAGCGCTCCGGCAACCTGACCGAGGTGCTGGAACGCTACGTCAGCTTCCAGAAGGTCTCGCTCACCTTCAAGAAAAAACTGACCGCATCGCTCATCTATCCGGCGCTGCTGATGACGCTGGTGATCGGGCTGATGATCTTTCTGCTGGCCGTGGTGGTGCCGCAGTTTGCCGTGCTCTACGACCAGATGGGCTCGAAGCTGCCGGCGATGACCCTGGGCCTGCTGAGCTTCGGCAAATGGCTCAACCACAACTTTCTCTGGCTCTTCCTGCTCGCGTTGGGAGTTGCCGGCGGCGGGTATCGCTACTCCATCACCGATGGGGGCCGGGATTTCATGGACGGCCTCCGCATCCGGCTGCCGATCTTCGGCAGTATCTGGATCAAGTACCAGGTGGCGCTGTTCGCGCGCACGCTTTCCACGCTGCTGACCGGGGGTCTGCCGCTGGTTCCGTCACTGGAGACGGCGGCGCGCTCCATCGGCTCGCGGAAGATTTCCAAGGCCGTTTTTACGTCGATCACGACGGTCCGCGAGGGCAAGAGCCTGGCCGAGTCGCTGGGCCGGAGCGGGGTATTCCCCGACCTGGCCTCGGAGATGATTACGGTGGGCGAGCAGACCGGCGCCTTGCCGCAGATGCTCAACTCGGTGGCCGAGTTCTTCGAGGAGGACGTGGCCACCGCCCTGACCGCCGCGCTGGCGCTCATCGAGCCGGCCATTCTGATCGTGATGGGCGTGGTGGTCGTTTTCATTCTCATCTCGCTTTACCTGCCCATCTTCTCGCTGGGATCGACTGCCGGAGGCCAGGGGTAATCCGCCATGGCCGACGCGACCATCCTTACGCTCCCCACTGGCCCGCTTCCCACCGGGGAGGAAGAGCGCGCCCAGGCCGAATCGCTGGCGCATCGCTATCACGCCGAGTTCGTGGACCTGAAAAACTTCAAGATTCAGCACGACCTGTTGCGCACGGTCCCGGTGGAGCTGATGTTCCGCTACAACTTCGTGCCCATCGAGCAACAGCAGGAGGCGCTGGTGATTGCCGTCAGCGACCCCTCGCGGCTGATGGTGCTGGACGAGATCGCCGGCCTGCTCGGCCATCGCATCGTGGCGCGGGTGGCCACGCTCTCGCAGATCACCGATCTGCTGAAAAAGACCGAGCAGTCGCAGCGCGTCCTCGACGAGGCGTCGGAGGGGCTCACCTTCGATGTGCTGACCGGCGACGACAGCACGGACGAGAACATCTCCATTGAAAAATTGACGAGCGAAGAGGACATCAGCCCCATCATTCGCCTGGTGGACACGACCATCTTCACCGCTCTGGAACGGCGCGCCTCCGACATTCACATCGAGACCAACGACGACTCGGTGGTGGTCAAGTACCGCATCGACGGCGTCTTGCAGGCGGCCATGGCTCCGATCGCCCGCGAACATCACTCCACCATCCTCTCGCGCATCAAGATCATGAGCGAGCTGGACATCGCCGAGCGCCGTGTGCCGCAGGACGGCCGCTTCCGGGTGCGTTACAAGAACCGGCTGATCGACTTCCGCGTCTCGATCATGCCGACGATACACGGCGAAAACGCCGTGCTGCGCGTGCTGGACAAGGAGTCGATGAGCGAGAAGTTCCACCACCTGACCCTGGATGTGGTGGGCTTTGCCGACGACGACCTGAAACGCTTCCGCCGCTATATCCGCGAGCCGTACGGGATGGTGCTGGTGACCGGCCCGACGGGATCGGGCAAGACCACCACCCTCTACGCGGCCTTGAACGAGATCAAAAGCGACGAGGACAAGATCATCACCATCGAGGACCCGGTGGAGTACCAGATCCGCGGCATCACGCAGATTCCGGTGAACGAGAAGAAGGGGCTGACGTTTGCGAGGGGACTGAGATCGATTCTGAGGCACGATCCGGACAAGATCCTGGTGGGCGAGATCCGCGACAACGAGACGGCGCAGATCGCCATCAACTCCGCGCTCACCGGTCACCTGGTCTTCACCACCGTCCACGCCAACAACGTGGTGGACGTGCTGGGCCGCTTCATCAATATGGGCGTGGAGGCCTACAACTTCGTCTCCGCGCTGAACTGCATCCTGGCCCAGCGCCTGGTGCGCACCGTCTGCGAGTATTGCGCGCAAACCGTGCATTACGGCGACGACGTGCTGACGGCCTACGGCATGGACCCGGCCGAGTGGCGCGGTTTCGGCTTCCGCGAGGGCACAGGCTGCATGGAATGCGCCGGCACCGGCTACCGCGGCCGGACTGCGATTCATGAACTGCTGGACCTGACCGACCCCATCCGCGAGCTGATTCTGGAAAAGAAGCCCACCTCCGAGGTGCGCAAGCTGGCCCGGCAGGAGGGCATGAGCTTCCTGCGCGAATCGGCGCTGGAGCGCGTCCGCCGCGGCTTGACCACGCTCAAGGAGATCAACAAGGTCACGTTCATCGAGGCGTCGCGCTGATGAGTTCGATCCTGGTTAAAGCCAAACTCGGCTCCCCGCCCGGTCGGCGGCCCGCGGCGGCGGTGGAGCTGGCGCCGGAGGGCGTGTTGGCCGCGGCGCTGCCCGCGCCCGGCCAGGCGCCCGTTTACGCCTACGAACCCCTGCCGGCCGGGGCGCTGGTTCCCGGCATCGGCGAGCCGAACCTGCGCGCTCCGGAGGCCGTGGCGAACGCGATTCGCGCCGCGCTGGGTCAGGCTTCGCCCCGCTCCCGCGCCGTCACCGCGATTCTGCCCGACACCGTGGTCCGCGTCTTTGTGCTGGACTTCGATTCCCTGCCCGCCAAGGCGGATGAGGCGCATTCCGTGATGCGCTTCAGGCTGCGCAAGATGGTCCCCTTCGACTTGGAGACGGCCGGCCTCAGCTACCAGGTGCTGGTGGAGAACAAGAGCGAGTGCAAGGTGCTGGCGGCGGTGATTCCCGGCCCCATCCTCCAGGAGTACGAGGCCGCGGTGCGCGCGGCCGGCTACGAACCCGGCGCGGTTCTGCCCTCCAGCCTCGCGGCCGTGGCCGGGATCGATTCGATGGAGGCCGTGCTGGCGGCGAACCTGAGCGGCCTTGCGCTGACGACCGCCATCACCAACGGCCAGGACCTGCTGCTCTATCGCACCCTCGACCTGCCGGAGGAGCCCGGCCAGCGGCTCGCGGAGGTGCGGCGCGGCATCGCCGTGGCCGCCGCTTTCTACGAGGACAAGCTGCAGCTCCGCCCCAGCCGGCTGTACTATGCCGGCGACGGCGGAGCCGGCGAGTTTGCCCGCTGGATCGACGACCCGGAGCTGGCCGTCGTCGAGTTGGCGCCACGGCCGCAAACCGGCGCGGCTACCGCCCTGGGCGGCTTGAGCCTCGCCGGCGTGACCGGCGCATTGACGGGAGCGGCCTGAACCCATGCGCATCACTCTCAATCTCGCCACTCGCCCCTTTGCCGATCTGGGACCGGCCATCAAGCGCTTGCGCATGGCGCTGGGCGTTTTGGCTTTGCTCTCGATCGGCCTGGGCCTGGGTGTGCGCGCCTTCCACCAGAAGGCCGAGGAGGCCCGCGCCCGCGAACAATCGCTGGACACAGACATCGCCCGCATCAACCAGGAACGGCAGGGCTACCAGGAGCGGATGCGGCTGCCCGCCAATGCCGAGGTGCTGGCGCAGGCCGGAGCGCTCAACCAGCTCTTCGACGAGAAGGCCTTCTCCTGGACGCTGGCCATGGAGGATCTGGAAACGGTCCTGCCGGGCGGAGTGCAGGTCTCCACCATCGAGCCGATCCGGGCCAAGGACGGCCAGATCACTCTGCATCTGCGCGTGATCGGCCCTCGCGACCGCGCCATCGATCTGGTCAGGAACCTGGAGCGCTCGAAAGATTTTCTGATGCCACGCATCGTGGGCGAGAACTCCGAGACGACCGGTGTGCCAGGCGAGCGGCTGCAGCCGGTCAGCGCCTCGAACCGCGTCAACTTCGATCTGCTGGCCGAGTACAACCCGGCATCGGCGGGAGAGCGCAGACCGGCTCCGATCCAGGAACATGAGCCTGCCGGAGCTTCCGGCGAGAGCTCTAGAAGCCAAGCGGACCGCGGGCCGGCCCCGGCCCAGGGGCACAAGCGCCCGCCCTTCACCGGCCAGTCACGGCCCGGCGCATCCGTTCCCAAAGCCACCCCAGGAGCCCGCCGATGAGCCATTCGTCCACTCCATGGCGCGAGCGTCTGGCCTCTCCGCTCGCCTGGCACTTTGCCGGAGCTGCCGTGCTGCTGCTCATCACCGCGGGGCTGGCGGTCCGCTTCGGCCTGGACTGGGTAGCCACCAACGGCGCCTCCTCCGGCGCCCTGGCCGGCAAGCAGGTTGAGCTGAAGGCGCTGGAGCTGGAAACCGATCCCCTGCGCGGCCTCGACTGCCGCGTCGAGGAGTCGCGCTCCAGGATTCAGGCTTTCTACGACAAGCGCATCCCGCGCAACTACTCCTCGATCGCCACCCGCATCGGCGAGATTCAGGTGAAATCGGGAGTGCGGCTCTCGCGGGTCCAGTACACACAGGGCGTCGCCGGCTCCGATCTGACGGAAATATCGATGGATGCGGGCATCAGCGGCGACTATCCGCAGATCATGCGCTTTGTGAACGGCCTGGAGCGCGATCCGTCCTTCTTTGTCATCCGGGCCATGTCTCTCGCCGGGCAGCAGGGTGGTCTGGTCAACCTGCGGTTGCGGGTTTCAACCTGGCTGCGTCCGGCCGATGCGGCGGCCAGCGGATTGCCGGCCACTGCCTCGGCAGGCAATGCGGCCGGCGGCTCACCCAACCCGGGAAGGGAGGGCGAGTAGCCATGTCCTTGCGCATCGGAGCGGAAAACAAGCGCCAGGTCTATCTGGTCATCGGCCTCTTCGCGGTCATCGCGGTACTCGGCGGCTGGCAGATCTATGGAATCTTCAGCACTCCCTCCACACCGGTACGCCCAACAGCGACTCCGCCGGTGCCGGCTCCGCGCGCTCCGGCAACAGCGGGCATCCTTCCGGCTGTTGCGCCACCGGCCCAGGATGCCCGGAAGCTGAGCAACGCCGGCCTCGATCCCACTCTGCATCTGGACAAGCTGGCCCGGAACGAGTCGGTGGTCTACGCCGGAACGGGCAGAAACATCTTCTCCGCCGAGTCCGCCCCGGTGACAATCGAGAAGCCGGTTGCCGGCGCCCGCACGGCACAGTCGGCCGCGCCGGCCTCCGCGGCGCCGCCCCCGCCGCCCAGACCGCCGGCCATCGATCTCAAATACTTCGGCTACACCCAGGCCAAAGACAAATCGATCCAGGCCTTCTTCGTTCATGGGGAAGATATTTTTGTGGCCAGGACAGGCGAAATTGTCGATCATCGCTACAAGGTGGGCTCGATCCAGCCGAGCGGCGTTCAAGTGACCGACCTGAGCTACAACAACACCCAAACCCTGCCGCTGGCGGTGAATTGAAGCGCGGCTCTTCGCCGTTGATGTTGGCGCTTGAATGCGTTCAAGAGGACGCAATCGCCGGTTGGGACGGGAACAAGCTGGGAGTTCGACAGATGAATGGCACTCCAATCCGCCGCCATCCCCGCCCCTCCGAGGAGGGATACATGCTGGTTGCGGTCATCTTCATGCTGGCGATTCTCATCATTTCTCTGACCATCGCCGCGCCCGCCGTCAAGACGGAACTCACCCGCGACCGCGAGATCGAGACCATGCATCGCGGCATGCAATACGCTCGCGCCATCCAGCTCTACTACAGGAAATCCGGCAGATACCCGCCCAACGCGGACGTGCTGGTCAAGCCCACCAACGGAATCCGCTTCCTGCGCAGGAAGTACATCGACCCGACCACCGGCAAGGACGAGTGGCGGCCCATCCAGCGCGGCCAGAACAAGGCCCCGACGGCGATGGGCTTCTTCGGGCAACCCCTCGGCGGCTCGACGCTGGGCGGAACCGGCGCCGGCGGCGTTACGGGAGCCAACTCGCTGATTCCTCCGCCGTCCACTTCCGATTCCAGCGCCGCCGCGCAGAACCCGCCTGGACAAGACCCCAACAGCGGCGGCGCCAACCCCGCCCCAGGCAGCATCGCCGGGAGCACCGGGCCAACCTTCGGCGGAGCCGGCATCATGGGTTTTGCTCCCACCAGCCCCAAACAATCTCTTATGACCTACAAGAAGAAGAACCACTACAACGAGTGGGAGTTCGTCTACGATCCGCTGGCGGAACAGATGAAGTCGGGCGGCAGCTCCGGCCCCAGCGGCAGCCAGCCCATTCCTACGACGCAGCCACCCGCGCCCTCCTCGCAACAATAATCGAGATCGCCCCAACGTGAGCGGTATCCGAGACCCCGTGCCCATGGGAAAGGCCCGTGGAGAGGTGTGCTTTCAGAGCCATCGACTCCGATTCCGCTCGCACGGGTCAGCTTGCAAGGTTTGGCTCGCGTGGCTCCGGTGCTAGAGTGGTTTCGTATTCACTCTCTCTGGGGAGTTCATCTTCTTGCCGGGTTTTCGCGCGCTGCTCGTGGCCATTCTCGCGTTTCCCGCGGCCGCTTATGCCGCCCACCGCGTTCAGGCCGCGCCGGTTCCCGCGGAGATGCGCTCGACCGCCTTTACCGTTACCGTGAACGGCCAGTCCGTGGATGTGGCGCACGCCGCGGCGAGTTATGAATATGTCAGCTTCGATGTAACCGGCCCCGTGGAGGTGGCAATCACCGCCGCCGAGCCGGGCTTCTGGAATCGCGGCGTCGATCTTCAGCCCTGGCGGCTCGGCCTGCGCCCCACACGGCAAGGCCAGACCATCCGCTTCCGGCTCCCCGGTCCGGCCAAGCTCTCCATCTCCCGGCCCGGCGACTTTCTGAACCACGCCCGGATGCTCTTTCTCTTTGCCGGCGCGCCGCCGCCGCCATTGCCGCGCGACCCGAACCTCCGCGCCTTTCAGCCGGGGGTCTATCGCCAGGGCCTGAATCCAAAAAGCGGCGAGACCTTGTACCTCGCTCCAGGCTCCTACTTCTTCGGCAGCCTGAACCTGTGGAAGGTGCATGATGTGAAGGTGCTGGGCCGCGGAACCATCGTCTATGACGGCCCCCAGGACCCCAACAGCGACGAAGGATGGATGCAGAAGCCCGACTGGCACTGCATTGGCGCGCTGGAAGCCCGCAACGTGGAGATCGACGGGTTGACCTGCATCGTCCGCTCCCGGACCTGGTCCATCCAGATGAAGGACAGCACCGGGTTCGTCTACAACGACCTGCGCGTGATCGGCGGCAACCCCGGCAACGCCAACCAGGACGGCATGGATTGGCTGGGCGGCGGCGACACTGTTGTGCGCGATGCCTTCCTGCGGTCGTCGGACGATGTCTTTGCCATGCAGGGCAACTGGGACGGCTACAGCGACGAGGATCTGGTGCGTCCCGGCCACGACGTCCAGAACATCGTTATTGAACATAGTGTTCTGTCTACCAGCATCTCCAACATTGTCCGCACCGGCTGGCCGCGCAAAAGCTTCAACACGCGCAACTTT
>Ga0182011_10002505_pt1 | contig 15425 bp, 10 predicted proteins | sample 711E1DmetaG_FD_120481 | JGI IMG/M metagenome (GOLD analysis project Ga0182011, IMG submission 120481) | Permafrost microbial communities from Stordalen Mire, Sweden - 711E1D metaG | ecosystem: Environmental > Terrestrial > Soil > Wetlands > Permafrost | place: Sweden: Stordalen | collected... | reverse complement strand
CCGCCCTCGACCGCCACGGCAATCTCGCCGCCGGCACCTCCACCGGCGGCATGACCAACAAGCAGTATGGCCGCGTCGGCGACTCCCCGATCATCGGCGCCGGTACGTATGCGCAGAACGCGACCTGCGCCCTGTCGGCGACCGGCCACGGCGAATACTTCATCCGGACGGTCTTCGCGCACAATGTTTCCGCACTCATGGAATACATGGGCCTGTCGCTGGCGGAGGCCGCCGCGGAGGGCCTGCGCCGGATGGAGGCGTTGGGGGGCTCAGGCGGTCTGATCGCCATCGACCGCCACGGCCACGTCGCCATGCCGTTCAACACCCCGGGAATGTACCGCGGTTACCACGTCGCCGGCAGTCCGCCCCGCGTCGCGATCTTCGGCGAAGGCGAGCCCGTCTGAGGCGGGATCTTGCAGCCGTAGGAAGCGGTACCGAGCGAAGCGACATCCTCACTTGCTCGCGATCGGACGTCCGCCATCGCGAGCAAACTCGCTTCCTACAACAGCCTCAATCCGGCTGAGGCATGCGGCGCCCTGGTAGGGCGGGTTATCCCTAACCCGCCGAAAGAGCGGCGCGTTACGGAAAACGCGCCCTACCCCAAGAAACCAGTCATGGATTTGCGGCACAAACCGCCCTGGGTGATTCCCGCATTGCGCGGAATCATTCTTGCCCTCAGCGAAAAATCGGGTGTTTTTACTACGACCTCCGGCTATCCATCATGCGTGTGGACACCGGGCATTTGGCGCCCCGCATTACCCAACCCTTCATGAATACCTGGAACAGAATCCCGAGAGCCGCCTTGTGGCTCATCGCCCTCGCCTCGGCCGCCAGTCTGCCGCTGGCCGCCGCGGTGGACCTATCACGTGAAACGCCCGTCCCGGCGAACCAGCAGGTGCCGATCGTCGACTTCTTCCGGCCGCCCATCTTGTGGGAACCACAGCTGAACCTCGCGGGCACGCAAATCGGCGCGATCCTTAATACGGCCGAGGATCACACCGAACTCATCGTCTATGACATGCAGACCCAGAAGTTCGACCGGATCGGTGGCCATGGCCAGGATGATATCGCCACTTTCGTCTGGCTGGACTCCAGCCGTCTCATGTATTCCGTGCGGAGAAAAGCGGCAGGCGGTCTCCAAGGCTGGATTGCGGCCGACGTGGGTTCGCTCAATCTCGCTTATCCCGTCATCCAATTCGTCGGTTCCTACTTGATCGCCGTGCCGCCGGGCGACCGTTTGCATCCGGTGGTGCATCTCTCCGCCAACAGTTTGAATAGTGGCAAATATGGCGAAGTGGCCGTTATCGGAACCGACCGTTTCCGCGGCCAGATCGTGGAGTTGGCCGGCGATTTGCCCAATGACGTGCGCGATGTCATTTATGAGAACAACGTCAGGCATATCGTACGCCGCTACCCGGCCCTAAAAACGGATACGGACTGCGATTATAGTTACCTCACTGACCGAGATGGGAAGCTCGCTTTCGGCTTCAAGAATCAAGACGGCCATCTGTCGCTGCACCAATTGGTCGGGGACACCTGGCAGCAATGCCCGGAGGATCTCGAAGAGTTCGAAGTCTTCGGTACTGGCGACAATCCCGGCGAGATCGTGGTCCTGGGTGACCGCAAGGATGGGAAACCCCGTCCTCTAGAAGTCATGGAGGCATCGTCCGGCAAAGTGCTGGATACGCTTTGGCAGGATCCGGTCTACGAATTCGATGGCTGGCTCTATCGCGATCCCAAGTCGAATCGGATCCTGGGTGTCATGGGCAATCGGAGCGCTCCCTTTTCCAAGTGGTTCGATGAGGGTTATGCTAATTTACAGAAAAATCTGGACAAGATGTTCCCGGGGCAGGTGGTCCGCATCATCGGCACGGACGAGACGGGAAAGGTGGTTCTTTTCAGTTCCTTCTCCGACCGCCAGCCCGTCATTTACCATTGGGCAAACATAGAGAAACACACGGCCGGCATGTTCAAGAACACGCACCCTTGGATCGATCCGCAGCGGATGCAGCCCATGGGCGTGATCAAATACAAGAATCGCGATGGCAGACAATTCGACGCCTACGTGACGATGCCCAAGGGCGCCACCAAGCAGAATCCGCCGCCGCTCGTGGTCCTTCCTCCCTACGAGTGGGGCGGTCGTCAGACGTGGGGATACAATGGCGAGGCGCAGTTCCTAGCCAGCCGCGGTTATGCCGTCCTGCAACCTAACATTCGGGAGGCGCTCGGTTTCAGGTGGGCGTATCCGAAGGAGAGCGAATGGGCGTTCCGCCAGATGCATGACGATGTGACCGACGCCACCAGGACAATGGTCGCCTCCGGTTTGGTCGATCGGAATCGCGTGGCGATCGCAGGCTTTGGATTCGGCGGCTATCTCGCCCTGTGCGGCGTGGCGTTCGAACCGTCGCTCTATCGCTGCGCCGTGGCCGTTTCTCCCGACTGTGTCGACTGGGGAAAGCTCATCGAAGATCAGAGATACTTCAAATACGATGGTGGCCTCTTCTTCTTGAGAGCATCGCTCTGGCTGGGCGATCCCAAGAAGGATCCGGAAAAATTCGACGCGATTTCTCCGTTGAGACATGCGGGTGACATCCGCGTCCCCGTGCTGGTTTCCGACGGCGAATATGACCTAAGCGTGAAGATCAGCATGGACAAGGATCTGGTATCCACCGTGCGAGGAAAGGGAATCGCTGCTGAGTCGCTCAAATTCCTGAATGAAGGTAGCGGTGTGCGCTTCCTCGACCACCGGGTGGAGCTTTTTGAGCACGTCGAGGCCTTCCTCGCCAAGAATCTCGGCACCTGGACGCCCTGAGCGGGATCTCCTGCAGACTTCACACCAAGATCGCCAAGCACGCGAAAGAAGTTCTCCCAAAAGAAGTTGGGTACGTGGCGCCCTTTGCGACCTTCGTGTGGAAGATCCGGTTCCTTATGGGAATTGGAATTACTCGTCGGCTACGCGCCGGTCAGCCGGCGCTGCGCCGGGAAGACATCGCGCAGCGCGAGGCTGAGCTTGTCCTGCAGCGCCTGTAGTTTGCGGTAGCGGGCGACGTTGGCCTGGTCGGGCACGCACCGGGTGCTTTCGTCGACCGCCACCACGCTGTCCGTGAAATCCATCAGGCGCGCCTTGCTGCCGCCGAGCCGCGCCGTGCACCAGGCGGCCTGCAACGCCCCGCCGAGCGCCGCGCCCTCGTCCTCCACCATCGCCACCACGGGCACGCCAAACACATCCGCCACGATTTTCCGCCACACCGGCGACCGGGCTCCGCCACCCGTCAGGCGGATCTCCTTCGCCTTCACGCCCAGCGCGGCCAGGCGGCGCAGCCCATAATTCATGCCCATCGTCACGCCCTCCATCGCCGCCCGCGCCATGGGCCCGGGCTGGAACGTGGCGCGATTGAGCCCGAGGTACACGCCCGAGCCCTCCGGGACGTTCGGGGTGCGCTCGCCCGCCAGGTACGGCAGCAGAATCAGGCCGTCCGATCCGGGCGGGATCGAGGCCACGCAGGCATCGAGCAGCGAATGGTCGAACTCGAACAGTGCGCGGACCTGTTCCGTCACCGTGGTGACGTTCATCGTGCACAGCAACGGCAGCCAGCCGCCGGTGGAGGAGCAGAACGCCGCGATCTCGCCCTGCGGGTCGACCACCGGCTGGCGGGCGAAGGCGTAAACCGTGCCGCTCGTGCCGAAGCTCGCCGTGACCACCCCGGGTGCGACGTTGCCGGTGCCGATCGCCCCCATCATGTTGTCGCCGCCGCCCGCGCTGACGACCACCTCGGTCGTCAGTCCGTATTTCCTCGCCAGCTCGGGACGGAGCAGACCGGCGGGCAGGTGCGAATCCGCGAGTGGCGGCAGCCAGTCGGCCAGATGAGGATCGATCGCGTTGATCGCCTCCGTCGACCAAACCCGCCGCCGCACGTCCATCAGCGCCGTGCCCGAGGCGTCGCCATATTCCATGAAGAAGTTTCCCGTCAGATAGAAATTGAGGTAGTCGTGCGGCAGCAGCACGTGCCGCAGCTGCCGGTAATGCGAGGCCTCGTGGCGCTTCAGCCAAAGGATCTTCGGAGCGGTGAAACCCGGCAGAAAAAGCAGACCCGCCTTGCGGATGACCGCTTTGGCCCCGCCGAGCTTCCTTGTCAGCAGGGCGCATTCCGCCACGGTGCTGGTGTCGCACCAGAGTTTGGCCGGGCGGATCACCTGCCCCTTTTCGTCCAGCGGCACGAATCCATGCTGCTGGCCGGACACGCCGAGGCCGCGAACGCGGCTGCGGTCGACTTTCCCGAGGACCTCGTGGATCACCTTGTCAAGCGCGACGGCCCACTCGTGCGGATGCTGCTCCATGTGGCCGACCGGCAGGCCGGCGATGAGTTGGTGGGGCGCGCGGGCTTCCGCGATCACCTTATTCTGTTCGAGGTCGAGCACCACCGCCTTGGTGCTTTGGGTGCCGGAGTCGATGCCGAGGTAGAGGGACATGGAGTGAAAAGGCCGAGGCCGAGAGTGGAAGACTGGATGCCGGGGGCGGCAAACCCGAAAACGCCGTGGCCGGACACGCCGGCAAATCGGCATCGTTTGAGCCAATGCCGGGCATCAGGTTTTTCGATTAACGGCCGCGCGGCCCGCCAGCTATACTCGTCGTCCGTCTTTGAACGTCATCCCAAAACGGTCGCCAGCGGCGACCCCCGTGTCTTCCATGCGTCCAGCGCCCCATCTGATGGCCCCGGGGAAACCCGGCCCGGCCGCAAAACCATGCGCATCGAAAAATGGTACCTTGACTGTGTGACCGCCGACGGGGCGGGCTTGATCGGCTACGCGGCCCGGATGGGCTGGGGTCCGGTTTCCCTGCGCTGCGCGGAAACCCTGCAGTGGCGCCCGGGCGATCCCGCGGCCCGGGAGCGGACCCGTTGGAGCGGGGCGTTGCCGGCGACCGGTCCGGACGGAGTAGCGTGGCGATGCCGCGGCCTCGATACGGGCGGGCGGTGGCAACCGCGCGAATCAGGCATCGCGACCGTCACGCTGCTCGAGGAACCCGCCGGGCGGGTCGAATGGACCTGCCTCTGCCCCGCCGCCCGGGTTTCGGTGAATGCCGGCGGCCGCCCGTACGATGGGTGGGGTTACGCAGAGCGCCTGGTCATGACCCTGCCGCCCGCAAAGCTCCCCATCCGCGAACTTCGTTGGGGCCGATTCCTCGCTGATGCCCAAAGCTGCGTCTGGGTTCGATGGCGGGGCCCCGTGGAGCGCAACTGGTGTTTCCACCAGGGGAAACCCGTGGACGCGGCCATGCCGGACTCGCACCATCTCGCGTGGGGAAGGCATCGCCTGCAGCTCGAACCAGGCACCACGATCCGCACCGGCCGCGTCGCCGACACCGCCTGGCACGGCGCCGGCGTGCGGCGCTGGCTGCTGCCCGAGCGGGTGCGCGGCATCCAGGAGACCAAATGGTGCAGCCGCGGCACGCTGATCGACCCGCAGGGCCGCGCCCATCCCGGCTGGGCGATTCACGAAGTCGCGACCTTCCCATGAAAACCGCACTGGGCAAGCTACTCTATGGACTAGCCTTCTGCGCCGTCCTGCCGGCGCTCCTCCTTCTCTGGGCGCACGCGCTCGGCGACAAGTATCCGTCGCTTCCGCCAGCGGGCGGTTGGCCGCTGGGTCTGGCGCTGATTGCCGTGGGCGGCGGCCTGCTGCTGCGCGCCATGTGGGAGCTGTGGCACTGGGGTGGCGGCCTGCCGATGAACGCGTTTCCTCCGCGGCGGTTTGTCGCGCAAGGTCTGTACGGGTGGATTCCCCACCCGATCTATCTCGGCTTCGCCCTGCTGATGCTCGGCGCGTTCATGGCGGCCCGCCTGCCAGCTGGCGTCTGGATGGTTTCGCCGGTGCTCTGGCTCGCCACGACCACGCTCGTCGTCGGGTACGAGCGGCTCGACCTGCAGCGGCGCTTTGGCGGCGCGCTCGCGGCAGCCCGGCTGGCGCTGCCGCCTGATGCAACCGCGCCGCCCGGATGGTGGCATCGGGTCGCTGTCTACGGGCTCGTGCTGGGACCATGGCTGGCCGTCTATGAGGCGATGGCCGGCCTGCTCCGCGGCCGCGGAGGCGACACCTATCTGCCGTTTGAGCAGCGTTGGGCTCCGATGGAGTGGACCGCTCTGATCTACGCGGCAGCCTACGCGTGGGTCGCCCTCGCGCCGCTGGCCGCGACGTCGCAGGCGGCGCTCCGACGTTTCGTGCGCGATGGGTGGGTGGGCTCCGCCGCCATTTTTTGGTGCTTCCTGGTCCTGCCCCTGACCGCCACGCCAAGGCCGTTCGCCGCGGCGAGCGGCCTCGGCCGGCTGCTCGAATTCGACCGCGCCCATGACACGGCGTTCTGCGCCTTTCCGTCGTTCCACGTGTTCTGGCCGTTCCTCGCGGCGCGGCTGTGGGCCGGGCGGCTGCCGGCGGCCGTGGCCTACGCCATGGCGGCCCTGATGGCGGCCAGTTGTGTGACGACGGGCATGCACTCCCTCGCGGACGTGGCGGCGGGGTTTGTCGTCTTCGCCGCGGTCAACCGCCTCGACGTCCTGTGGAGCGGCCTGCTGCGCCTGACCGAGGCGATCGCGAATGGGTGGCACGACTGGCGCGTGGGCGGCCTGCGGATCATCAACTACGGCGGATACGTCGGCCTCGCCTCCGGTGCGGGGTTCTGGATCATCGGCCTCCTGCTTGGGCCGGCGCACGCGGGTTCCATTCTCCTCGTGGCCTGTTGCAGCCTGCTCGGTGCCGGGATCTGGGCCCAGTTGCTCGAGTCGTCCTCGGGCCTTTCGCGTCCGTTCGGCTACTACGGCGGCATCTTCGGCGGCTGCGTTGGCGTGCTCGCGGCGCAGTTCTGGCGGGGCGACGGCTGGCTGCTGTTCGCGGCGTTTGCGACCGCGGCACCCGTGATCCAGGGCGTCGGGCGGCTGCGCTGCCTCGTCCAGGGTTGCTGCCACGGGCGCCCCTGCGCCGATCACCTGGGCATCCGGTACCGGCAGCCGCTTTCGCGAGTGTGTAAAATGGCGCATTGGGCGAACACGCCGGTCTATCCCACCCCACTCTACTCGATCATCGGCAATGCGGTGATCTTCGGCTTGCTGCTGCGGTTATGGCTGTCCGGGGCCGATTGCGGCCTCGTCGCCGGCGCCTACCTCATCCTGAGCGCCTGCGCCCGGTTCATGGAGGAGGCCTACCGCGGCGAGCCCCAGACGATGCGTTTCGGCGGACTGGCGATCTACCAGTGGCTCGCGCTGTTGTTTGTCATCGCCGGCGCCCTGTTCACGGTGCTGCCGAGCCCACCGGCACCGTCCTTGGCCGGCCTCAGCGCGTGGCCGCTGGTCTATGCCGTGCCCTTTGGACTGCTCGTGTGGTTCGCCATGGGCGTCGATTTTCCCGAATCGAACCGGCGCTTTTCCCGCCTGGCGTAAGTCGCCCGTTGGATGTCATTTAATAGATGACATCGGATCGGGCGAAGAAACACCGTGGAACCGGGGAAACCCGCGGCGGGCGCGCGTCGTCACCATGTGGTTACGATGGCCGGACGCGGCGGCGGCGCCATGCCCTCGCCGAGGTAGAATCCGGTGTGCGGCGGCTGGTTGTAGGCCACGCTCTGCCACGCCACGCTCAACCGGTAAACCGGATCGTGCATCAACGTGTACATGCGGTGCTCGGTCGGGATGGTCGTGGTGTAGATGCGCAGTTCCTTGTTATCCGCCGTGCGCCAGATCACCTCCTCGCGCCAGTCGCCGAGGATGTCGGCGCAGAGCACCGGCGTCGCCTTGGTGCCGTTGTTGGACACGCAATCCTCTGCCGGCTTGCAACGCGCCCTCCCCCCTCGTCCGTTCCGGCCATTTCGTAACGTAATACGTTACAAACAGACCAGGCCGCCCGATCAGCCCGCCGCGGCCTCGCCTTCGCCATGGCGGCTCCGGCGGACGCAGCCAGCGTTGGCTCGCCCGGCAACCGTGTCGCTCGCCCGGCAACCGTGTCGCTCGCGCCCCAGAATTCTGCAATGCGCGGGGAACGAGGAGTTGCGGCGCGAGTTAGGTTCATTACGATACCGCTCCATGATGTTCTCTCAACACCTGCCTTTGATGGCCGCTTTGCTGGGCGCCTTTTTCGTTCGCGGGCTCAAGGCCCAGACCCCCGTCGCGTCCAAACCACCGCTGGGCTCGGGCGTGTTCGATTGGAACGCCCTCGAGGTCAAGCCGACCAAGGTCGGCGCGCGGCGGGACGTTTTTGACGCGCCCACCGCCACGCTCAGTAACTTGGAATGCCACATCACGACCCTGAATCCAGGCGAAGTGCCGCACGCGGCACACCGGCATGTGGACGAGGAACTGATCATCGTGAAAGAGGGAACGCTGGAAGTGATGACGAACGGCGTCACCCGGCCGGCTGGTCCCGGCGCAGTCATTTTCCTCGCCTCGAACGAGCTCCACGGCCTGCGCAACGCTGGAGCGACGCCCGCCACCTACTACGTCGTTCGCTTCGTCCCGCACGACCTGCCGCGTCCCGCCACCGCGACCCAATGAACGAGCGGCGCTCAGCCCCCGATTGACGGCTGCGGTTGGAGTTCGCAGTGGCACGGGTGCCCGGCGCAACGACCGGGGTGGCCGTCATTGGCCTTGCCGGCGCGGGCGACAGGCGCATAACCGTTGCCCTCCGCCATGAACATCCAACCGAGCCAGGAAAGCTTCCTGCGGCTGTGCGAGCAGGGCAACGTGGTGCCGGTCTACGCCGATCTCATGGCCGACTTTGAAACGCCGGTCTCGGCCTACGCCAAGCTCAACGCCACCGGTCCGGCCTATTTGCTGGAGTCGATCGAGGGCGGCGAAACGGTCTCGCGCTACAGCTTCATCGGCTGCCGGCCGCGCAAGGTCTTTGCCTGTTACCCGGAGGTCACCGAGATCCGCGAGCCGGGCCGCCCGCCGCAGCGGATTCCGACGCCGCGCGATCCCCTCACCCTGATCGAGGCCGAGATCGCCGGATTCCGACCGGTGCCAGTTCCGGGGATGCCGCGATTCATGGGTGGCGCGGTGGGTTACCTCGGGTACGAATACATCCACCGCGTCGAGCCCACGGTGCCCGCCGCGGCGCGCGACGAACTCGGCCTGCCCCTCGTCTATTTCATGTTGTCGGACTCTCTGCTGATGTTCGACCGCGCCAAACAGACATTGCGGCTCTGCGTCAACGCTCACGTGCGGCTGGAGCCTGGTTCAGGGCCGGGCCCGGGGTCCGGCTCGAGGCCCGCGGCGCTCGCGGCCTACGAGGCCGCCGTGGCCGAGCTGCACAGCCTGTACGACTTGCTCAAGCAGCCGCGCGCACTGGCCTCCTCCGCTCTCGTCGAACCGCCGGGGGTCGAGGTGCCGCCGTCCAACTTCACCCAGGCCGCCTTCGAGCGCATGGTGGAGGACTCGAAGGAGTACATCCGCGCCGGCGACATCATCCAGGTTGTCCTGGCGCAACGGTTCGCCCGCGAGTTCCGCCGCACGCCACTGGATCTCTATCGCGCCCTGCGCACGGTGAATCCGTCGCCCTACATGTTCCTGCTCGACACCGGCGATTTTGCGCTGGTCGGAGCCTCGCCCGAGGTCCACGTGCGGCTGACCGACGGCCGGGTCGAGATCCGGCCGATCGCGGGCACCCGGCGGCGCGGCGCCGCCCTGGCCGAGGACCTCGCCCTGGAAAAGGAACTGCTCGCCGACGAAAAGGAACGCGCCGAGCACCTGATGCTGGTTGATCTGGCGCGCAACGATATCGGCCGCGTGTGCGCCTTTGGTTCCGTGACGGTGCCCGAATTCATGGTGGTGGAGCGGTATTCCCACGTGATGCACATCGTGTCGCAGGTCGAGGGCCGCCTCGCGCCGGGCCGCAACGCCTTCGATCTGATGCGGGCCACGTTCCCGGCCGGCACGGTCAGCGGGGCGCCGAAGATTCGCGCCATGCAGATCATCGCCGAACAGGAAAAGCTGCAGCGCGGCTGCTACGCCGGCGCGCTCGGGTATTTCAGTTACGACGGGAACCTCGATTCGTGCATCACCCTGCGCACGGCGCTGGTCAAGGACCGTGCGGTGTACATCCAGGCGGGCGCCGGGATCGTCGCCGATTCCGTGCCCGCCTCGGAATATCAGGAGTGCATCAACAAGGCCTCGGCGCTGCTCAAGGCCGTGGCCATCGCGGAGAACCTCTGAATCGGGCCCAATCCGGTCAAGGCAGGGCGCGTTTTCCCACAACGCGCCGTCATCGTTGCCTCGGATGCCGGAACATGCTCCCGGGCGTAGTGTCCCCGTGCTGGGAGCCGGGAGGGGGGCAAGTCGCTCTGAAATACCGGCTAAGGGCATTAATTCAGAAAATGCCGATAGTGTCCTGTGATTAGATGGCGTCATACTTGCTGTAAGAACTGATCATAAAGCTTGGATCAGGCGTCTTACCACCATAATCCCTAGTTTATTCGTCTTACTCTTTGAATTATTCCTCACATGGAAGCACTACGAAGATACCACCGACATGCGGATGCCACCGCGGCTGCTGAGATGTCGTCCGTTCAAACCGAAGTGCTGGTCGCGCCGCCCCTGGCGCCGAGCGCGCCGCCCTCGTTCCTCGAAAAACCCGAGTCTCCGCCCATTGAGCCGGATCCGCTCGAACGCAGCGGCCTGCAGCTTTACCTTCAGGAGATCGCCAAGACTCCGCTCCTGACCATCGCGGAGGAGATCCAGCTCGCCCGCCGCATCCGGCGCGGGGACAAAGCCGCCCGTGATCACATGATCTCGGCCAACCTGCGCCTCGTCGTGAAGATCGCGCACGACTACAAGGATTTTGGTCTTCCCCTCCTGGACCTGATCAGCGAAGGCAACATCGGCCTGATCAAGGCGGTTGAACGATTCGATCCCCGCAAGGGCGGCAAACTGAGCACGTACGCCGCCTGGTGGATCAAACAATCCATCAAACGCGCCCTCGCCAACCAGTCCAAGACCATCCGTCTGCCCGTGCACCTGGTCGACAAGATTTCCAAGATGCGCCGCGCCGCCATGGCCCTGGCTGAGGAACTCGGCCGCGAGCCGTCCGATGAAGAGGTGGCGTGGGAGTTGGGGATCCCGGTCAACAAGGTCGCCCATCTCAAGTCGGTCAGCATCCGCCCGGCTTCCCTGGACGCCCCCATCGGCGAGGACGGCGATTCGGCCACGTTTGGCGACATTGTCGGCGACGAAAACGCGACCAGCCCTTACGAAAACGTCCGCGAGCGCAACCTGAAGACCGATCTCAACCGCATGATCGAATCACTCGACCGGCGCGAGGCCGACATCCTCCGCATGCGCTTTGGGCTGGACGGCCATGACGAGCTGACCCTCGAGGAAGTGGGCCGCAAATTCAAGGTGACCCGCGAACGGGTGCGGCAGCTGCAGAACCTCGCCCTCCAGAAAATCCGCAAGCTCATGACGAAAAATGAGACTCAGCTCAGCCTGGAGGAAGTCGAACAGGAAGAGCGCCTCCGCAAGCGCATGGAGATTTTACGCGAGTTTTTCGAGAGCAAATCGACCAGGAAGAACGGGAAAAACTGATCCTCCCCTCTCGCCCCAAGGCCGGCAGCATCCTGCCGGCCTTTTTTATGTCTGGAGTGCGACGGGATCGCGACTTCCCCGAAGCATCGGGCTTCGCTTCGCCCTACGCCAACTCTCCTCCCGTCCCGCCTGGGCCCCAGTGGGCTCGCCTATCACGCGGCTGCGGCAGGGCGTTCTACTGGCCAGGAGAACGCCACGATTCAGCCTTCAGCGGGTCGGTCACCTCCGAGGTGTTTTCGGTGGGTAGGGCGCGTTAGCCTTAACGCGCCGTCTTTTTCGTTCGGCGGATTAGGGACAATCCGCCCTACCCGCTGACATCCCATGGTAGGGCGCGTTTTCCGTAACGCGCCGTCCGTTCCGGCGGGTTACGGATAACCCGCCCCACCGGTCGGTCGGCCATTTTGCGAGACGGTCTCGTGCGGATGCCAATAGACAGGTTATTACGGGAACCCCAACAGACGCCGATAGGGACAGGTTATTGCCAGTGGCTCGACAGCCCGCACGGAACATTTCACATTGCGCGCCCACTCATTGCGTCATGCTCCGTTGCCGTGGTCTCATCGTCTTCTTCGCCGCCATTGGCTGGGCGGGCGCGATCCGCGCCACCACCCTGGCTGAAGCCCAAGACCTCTACCAAACCAAGCGCTACGCCGAAGCGCGCACCGCCTTTGAGCAGGTCCTGGTGGCCGAGCCCGGTAACGCGGAGGCGGCCTACTGTTTGGGCACGCTGGCTCTGATGCGGGATGACCCGCCCGACGCGGTCAGGTGGTTGGAAAAGGCCGCAACGTTGGTGCCGGACTCCTCTCCGTACGCCCGGACGTTGGGTGACGCGTACGGTCTTTCCGCCGGAAAAGCAGGCCTGTTTTCCAAGTTCGGTTTCGCGCAAAAATGTCTGGCGGCCTACGAGCGCAGCGTGGCGCTCGACCCCAAGAGCATCAGCGCCCGCTATTCCCTGTTCGCTTTCTACCGGCAGGTCCCGGCCATCGCCGGTGGCGGGCTCGACAAGGCGCGGACCCAGGCGCTGGAAATCAAAAAACTCGACCTCGTCCGCGGCACCCTGGCCCTGGCCGAACTGAGCTTTGCCGAAAAGAAATACGATGAAGCCTTCGCCTCCCTCGAAGACCTCCGGCGCCAACATCCCGAGGCGTTGGACGCCGATTACCAAATCGGCCGTGTCGCCGTCGCCAGCGGTGCGCGGCTCGACGTTGGCGAAGCGGCGCTGCGCGAATACCTCGGCCACACTCCCCGCGACGATCAGCCGCCCCTCTGGGCAGCCCACTGGCGGCTGGGGCAGATCATGGAAAAGAGAGGCGACCCGGGGAGGGCGCGGGTTGAATACGAAGCCGCGCTCAAGCTGAATCCGACCCAGCCGCAGCTCATCGATGCCTTGCAGAAGCTCCCGCCGCCATCGGTCGGCCGCTGATTCCCCGGAACGCTCGGCGGTCGCGGCCACCGGCAGAATTAATCCCCTCTCGAGAGGGGTGGCCGAAGGCCGGGGGGGTGTCCTCCGAATTCAGGCCGCGTCAGGTCAATTGCTGTTATTTCCTCGCCCTCCTTCCCGGTCTGCCTATGCAGGCTGGAGCCATGGCCGACCCTCTGCAGGAATTTCTCCGTCGGCTGCGCGTGGCCGCTGCTGCCGGCTCCCTGGTCAAACTCACGCTCGGGCGCTACCGTGGGAGCGACGCCACCCTGCGCAACCTCTACGTGCGACCGGTCACGCTCCGTGCCGGGCAACGCCTGTCCTTCCTCTGGCGCCACGCCACGCGTGACGTCACCAAGAACCATTCGCCCGAGGCCGCCGTCGACCTGCTCGTCACTCTGATCGGCGGCGACTTCGGCAGCGCCCACCTGTTCACGACCACGGAGGACGCGCAGTTGGAGATCTCCGCCGAGGGCGCCCCCCGGATCAAGATTCTGCCGCCGGCGCATGCCGCGCCTGCGTCCGGCGCCCATGACCACCGCAAGGAGCGGCCGATCCCACCCGAGAGCCGTTGGCTCCGGCTGGTGGGCGTCACCACGGAAGCCGGGGCCGTCCGCGAGGGCATGGCGGCGAAATTCAAACAGATCAACCGCTTCGTCGAGCTGCTCGCGTCGCTCGTGCCGGAGGCGCCGCTGCCGGCCGACCGACCGGTCGAGGTGGCCGACATGGGCTGCGGCAAGGGTTACCTCACTTTCGCCACCTGGCAGTACCTGCGCGAGATCGCCCGGCGCCCGGCGCGGATCCGCGGCATCGAGCAGCGTCCGGAACTGGTTGACGGGTGCAACCGCACCGCCCGGGCCTGCGGTTGCACCGGCCTTGAATTCGTCTCGGGCGCAATCGCCGAAACCGCGGTTGCACCGCTGGACGTGCTCATCGCGTTGCACGCCTGCGACACCGCCACCGACGACGCCCTGGCCCAAGGCGTCGCCGCCGGGGCCGGCCTCCTCGTGGTGGCGCCGTGCTGCCACCAAGAACTCAGCCCGCAGCTGGTGGCGGCCCCGGTTCTGGCACCGGCGCTACGGCACGGCATCTTCCGCGAGCGCCAGGCGGAGTTCGTGACCGATGCGCTGCGGACGCTCCTGCTGGAGTGGGCCGGCTACGACACGCGCGCCTTCGAGTTTGTCTCTACGGAGCACACGGCCAAGAACCTCATGATTGCGGCCGTGCGTCGCCGGGTGGCCCACGACCGGGAGGCCTGCGCCGCGCGGGTGTGCGACCTTGCCGCCTTCTACGGCATCCGCCACCAGCACCTGGCCTCCCGCCTCGGCTTTCCCCTCGCCTCGTGATTCCCCTTCTCTCAGTCCGATGTCATTTATTGGATGACATCCGTCGGGTGACCCTGCGCGGCGCGCGCGCTCCCGGGCGTCCGCACGACGGGGGCCGCGGCTCACCCTGGGGCGGGATCCGGCGGCGCCGCACGCCATGAACTGGGATGAGCTGGACTGGGCGGCGCTCGACCGGCTGCGCAGCCTGTTTCTCGCCGGCGGCGGGACCCAGGGGCCGTATTGGCGTTCGCGCGGGGAACTCGCCAGCTACGATTTCACCTACGGCGAACGGATCGGCTGGAAATGGGATGCGGTCCTGCGCGAACTCGGCCAGCGCGGCTGGAAACCGCCGGGCCCGCCGGCCCATCCGGGGAGGCCGGGTCACGCCGCGGGGGCGGCGACCGGGTATGCCGTGCTGGACTGGGGTTGCGGCAGTGGCGTGGCCGGGCGGCGCGTCGTTCGCTGGCTCGGCGCGGATCACATCGCCGCCCTGCGGTTGTGGGATCACTCGGCCATGGCCGCCGACTATGCCGCCGAGGCGGCCAGCCTCGCCTTTCCCGGCATGCCCGTGGAAAACGTGACCCCGGGGTTCCTCGCCGCGGACGGACCGGTCGGCCTGCTGGTGATCAGTCACGTGCTCAACGAGCTGCCGGCGGCCGAACTCCTGGCCTTGCGCGGCCTGGCGGCGCGGGCCGATGCCATCTTGTGGGTCGAACCTGGCACCACCGAGGTCAGTCGCGCGCTGATTGAGGTACGGGAGCAGTTGCGCGTCCGATTTCGCGTGGTGGCTCCCTGCACTCACCAGGCGGCCTGCGGCCTCCTCGCCCCGGTCAACGCCCGCCATTGGTGCCACCATTTCGCGGCACCGCCGCCGGCGATCTTTGCCGATTCCCACTGGGTCAAGTTCGGGCAGCGGGCCGGCATCGACCTGCGCAGCCTGCCCTACAGCTTCCTGGCCCTGGAGCGGCGGGTGCCCGGCACGGACGCCGCGGCGGATTCCGGCTTCGCGCGCGTCATCGGTGCGCCGCGCCTCTACAAGGGCTTTGCCAGGGTTCTGAACTGCGAGGCCTCGGGAGTCAGTGAACTCATGATCCAGAAGCGCGACGCCCCGGCCCT
>Ga0182011_10002503_pt1 | contig 15432 bp, 13 predicted proteins | sample 711E1DmetaG_FD_120481 | JGI IMG/M metagenome (GOLD analysis project Ga0182011, IMG submission 120481) | Permafrost microbial communities from Stordalen Mire, Sweden - 711E1D metaG | ecosystem: Environmental > Terrestrial > Soil > Wetlands > Permafrost | place: Sweden: Stordalen | collected... | reverse complement strand
GAGTCTCGCTTCCAAGCCCGCCGTCTCGCTGGACTTCGCGAAACGGCGAGATCAATGGGCTACTCCCTCACACCGGAGCCCACCGCGACCCCGGCCTCGGCTGGGTAAGTTTCAGGCTAGAGGACACAGAGGCCGCAGAGCCGGACCGGAGGGGGAAGGGTTGGGCTAGCGAGGTCCAACCCCCTTCTTCTCTTCTGACCTCTGTGTGCTCTGTACTCTCCGTGGTGAAATAGCTAGCCTTCCCTCCGCTCTCACGCGCGTGTTTTGCCTCGTCCGGGTGAAGCGTGCACCCAGTCCCCGACCGCGTCTTCGGCCCGGCGCTCAGTCTGCTTGTGTTGGTCCGCTTGTTGGCGCGCTCTCAGCTTCTCGACGGCCTGGCGCTCCTGTCCGGCCTGGCGGACGCGCGCGGCAGCCGCATGTTCGGCGGTCCGGGCCAGCTCGAGCGGGCCTAGCCGGTGCTGCGCCGCCTTTCCCGCAGCCCGCGCGAGGGCTGCGCTCAGGCGCTGCCGATAACGTTCGCGGAGGAGGCCGTCGGCGACGACCGCCGGAGCAGTTGCGGACGCACGTTGTTTCGTTTCTTGTTCCAACGCATGGCGCGCCCGTTCGGCCGCGGAATCCAGGCGCTGCTGTTCTGCCTCGGCCCGCAGGCGTGCCGCTACCGCTACGGCCCGGGCCTCTTGGGCCTCCTCCTCTGCGGCGCGGCGCAGGTTCAGCAAGACGGCCAGGTTGGATGCCATGGGTGGTAGGGTGACGTTGCGTCTGTTGACGGGTGAGCTTAGTGTTCGGGCAATGGTGGCACAGGTCCCCGCGAGAAAATACCGCATCGAGCGGTATCTGGCCGAGGGAGGCATGGGCGCCATCTATGTCGGCAAGAAGATCGGGGCAGGCGGCTTCGAGAAGGAAGTCGTACTCAAGCAGCTTCTGCCGGAATTCACCAGCCGGCCTGAGTTCCGAGATCTCTTCTTCCGCGAAGCCAAGATCTCGGCCACCCTGGACCACCAGAACATCGTGCGCACCTTCGACCTGGTGACGTCGGAGGAACGGCTGTTCATCGTCATGGAGTATGTGCGAGGCGCAGACCTGCGCTCCATTTCCTGGCGCGCGCGCCGCAAGCGCCCCCTGTCTGCCCAGGCCATCCTGCACGTCGCCCTGGAGATCCTGGCCGGGCTGGCCTACGCCCATCGTCGTCGTTCGCCTTCGGGCGAGCCCTTGGGCATCATCCACCGCGATCTATCGCCTTCCAACATACTGTGCTCGGCCGAAGGCGAGGTGAAACTGTCCGACTTCGGCATCGCCAAGGCCGTGACCTACTCCTCCGCTTTCTACCGGGTGCGCGGCAAGGTGGGCTACATGTCGCCCGAGATGGCGCACAACCAGACCATCGATGCGCGCAGCGACTTGTTTTCGCTGGGCGTGAGCATCTACGAGACCTTGATCGGTGAGCGGGTGTACGCGGGCGACCTCAATACCCCGGCTGACCAGATCTACGCGCAGCCCGTGCCGCCACTGGCGGGCAAGTGCCCGGGCCTGCCGCCCGAGTTCCAGGGCGTGTTCGACAAGGCGCTCGCTCTCGATGCCAACCTCCGCTACCAGGATGCAGAGTCGTTCGCCGATGCTCTACGCGAGGTGGCGCACCACCACGGCCTGCTCTACTCCGCGCCGCAACTGGCAGCCGAGCTGCGCGACTTGCTCGGTCCCAATCCCGACAAATGGCTTCGCGACGACGGCGATCCGCAACGCGCAGACACGGATCGCCCGGCCGATCGCGCATCCGATCTCGAGGGTCAGGAGGCGTCGTCAGTCGCCAGCGACAGCGCGGCCGACCTCGGGCCGCCGACCTTGGTCGAGCGCTCGCGACCACGCACAGCCCGGCCGGCCGCAGCCAGCGGGGACGTGGCAGCGGAGCAGAAACCCGCCGCGCGCAAACTGGCCGCCCCGGCTACCTCCGCCGCCGGATCGCCCGCCGCGGGCTCAGCCGCCTTCCCTGGTGGCGTCAGCAAAGCGGATCTGCCTGGCCCCGCGACGCCTCCCCTGGCGAGCGCGTCGAAGACCATCAGCCCGCCTTTGCCAGGGTTGTCGTTCAAGCCGCCTATCCGAGGCGGCGTGGCCGCCATCCGGCGCTCGCGAGCAAACCTGTGGATCATGCTCGCGCTGGCCACGCTGGCGCTGCTGGCCGCCGGGGCGCTCTTGCTCCGGGGCGGCGTGCTCCGACCCAGAGCACCGACTATCCAAGGGATGATCCCCGACGCCGCGGTCTTGCGACCACAACCTCACCGGTAGCTCAGCCGTCGAGGTCCGTCCCCCACTGCCACCACCTTGGGCTGGAGCATGCCGTTGAAATTGGTGGCGCTGGCCGTGGTGTACGCACCGATGTTCTCGCTCCTGAGCAAATCGCCGAGGTCCAAGTTGATCGGCAACTCCTCGGCCACGGATACCACATCGAGCGCATCACAGGTAGGCCCGAACACCGCCGAGATCTGGCCGGGCCCGCTCTTGAACGCCTTGAAGTGGTACTGGCAATGGTCGAAGAGCACGCCCGAGTAGGTGCCGTACACGCCGTCGTTGATGGTGTAGCACTGCTTGCCGCTGCGCACGGCCTTGCCGATGATCTCGACCACCAAGGTGGCCGCGGTGGCGACCAGGAAACGCCCCGGCTCGGCCAGGATTTCCATGTCGGGCGGAAACAGTCGCTCGAATTCCGCGTTGAGCGTTCTGGCCAGCTCGGCAAAGGGCCGCACATGCTGGTCATAGGGGGCTGGAAACCCGCCGCCGATGTCCAGGATCTTGACCTTTTGGTAGCCGCGATCCCATGCCTCCTTGAAGATGCTATCGGCGATGCCGAGGGCCTGTACATAGTTCTGGAAATTGGTGCACTGACTGCCCACGTGAAAGGACAGGCCCTCCACCACCAACCCGGCGTTGAAGGCGGCTTCAATCAGATCCACCGCCTCGCCCGGCGAAGCGCCGAACTTGGACGACAGCTCCACCACCGAGCCGGTGTTGGGCACGTTGATGCGCAGGATGAGACCCGCGTGCGGGGCGTGGCGCTTGACCTTGCCCACCTCGGCCAGGCAGTCGTAGGTGACCAGAGGCTTGTAGCGATCCAGTTCGGCCAAGGTGCGGTTGTCCTTGACTGGATTGGCATAGATGATCCTGTCCCAGATCCAATCCTGTCGCTTCTTAGCAGGCAGCGACTGGATGTTCTCGTGCGCGATCATGAACTCGGACATGGATGCCACGTCGAAGCTGGCGCCCGCCTTGAACAGGGTACGCACGATCCCAGGGTCGGGGTTGGCCTTGACCGCGTAGTAGGCTTGCACGCGCGGCAGGTGCTTCTTGAAGGTGGCGTAGTTGCGTCGAATTTCGCGATGGTCGACCACGAAAAGTGGGGTGCCATGCTGCTCGGCCAGTTGTCTGAGAAGCTTGGGTGAAAGCACGCAGGATCTCCTTGGGAGGGAGTAGTCTACAGGCGGTCGCGAGCTATGGCGCAAGAAAGGCTGGCCCACACCCAGCTGGATGCGCGATGCTTGGGAAGCGCGTTTGAAAGACAAAGCGCCGGAGCGATGAGTTGAATCAGCTTACATCCTGGAGACCGACCGAGCTTCCCGATTCATGGGCACCGACCCACGGTTGGGCGCTGGCGCGCGTGCTGGCGGTGGTCGCGATCCTAGTGGTGGCGGGCTTTGTCGCGCTCGAACGCCCCTGGGTGGCCCGCCGACTGTCGGCCGCAGGCCGGCGGCTCGGGCGGCGCTTGCTGCTCGGCGTGCTGGGCGTTGGAGCCGTGCTGGCGGTGGCCACCTACCTCGACTTCGGCGTGTTTCGCTACGGCACGTACCTGAACGAGTGGGACTTCTACCACTACTACGTTGGAACCAAGTACGCCCGCGAGCTGGGCTACACCAACCTCTACGGTGCCACGCTGGTCGCCGATCAGGAAGGCGGTCTGCGCTACCACAACCCGCGCAACGTGATGCGCGACCTTGGCACCGCGGAACTCTGCGATGTCGGGAAAGTGGAGGCCGAAAGCGCACGCTATCGCGGCAGATTCAGCGATCCACGCTGGCGCGAGTTCGTCGCAGATATCACCTGGTTCAAGATGCAGCTCCCCGCGCATCGCTGGAGCCTGGTTCTGGCCGACCATGGCTACAACGGCACGCCGGCCTGGTCGTTCGTGGTGGGTGGCCTCTTCAGCCGCCATCTTTCTGTGCGGAACCCCTTCAGCCGGTGGCTCATGCTGGCGTTGGATCCTCTGCTGTTGCTTGCGGCCACGATTGCCGTGGCGTGGGCCTTTGGCCTTCGCACGGCGTTCCTCATGGTGATCTTCATCGGCACTCACTACTTGTTGTCATGGGGCCATCTCAAGGGCGCGCTGCTGCGTACCGATTTCGCCATGGCCTGCGTGCTGGCGGTGTGCTTGGTCAAGCAGCGCTACTACAAGATTGCCGGTGTGCTGCTCGGCTGGGCAGTTCTGTCCCGCATTTTCCCGGCCTTTCTGCTGGTCGGACCGACCGTGCTCTTCCTGTGGCGGCTTGTTCGAGACCGCCGCGTCGATCGACAGCTCGTCGGGCTGCTCGTCGCCTGCGCCGCAACCGTGATCCTGGTGGTCCTGGGGTCCTGTGCGTACTTCGGCACGACCGGGATCTGGCATGACTGGAACCTCAAGATTGCCGCGCACTACTCGGGCGGCAGCGACTGGGATCTCGGCTATCGCACCATCGCCGAGGCGAGCTTCCTGCACGGCGTTCCCATGCGGACGGTTGCCAACGCGGCCGCGCAGCACCCAGTCCTGTTCCTGGGCGTGCCCGGCACCATCGTGGCACTGCTTTTGGTCTTGCCCGCCTTGACCTTCATCCGCGGGTTGGAAGATCACGAGGCCCTAGCCTACGGCTTCGTGTTCGTGTTCTTGCTTGCCCTGGCGTCCTACTACTACTACCTCGTGCTCTGCGTGCCCTTGCTCTTCTTTGCTCCGCAACTGGAGCGGCCGCAGCACGCCCTGGGGGTGGCGTTCATGTTTTTCACCGGCATCATGGGGTATGTGCTCTTCAGCGGATGGAACCCGCTGGCCGCCTCCTGGGTCATGTTCCGCGGCTGGCACCAGACCTTCCCGACCTACTACTTTCTCTGTTGCTTCATCACTGTGACAGTCGCGCAAATGATCCTGCTGGCCGGGACCAAGACCCTGGGCGCCGAGCGGAGTCCGGCACGTGCTACCGAGCTGCTGGTCAAACAATAGTGAACCGTCCGCACTCGGCGGCGTTCGAACGTGACTACGTCGCCTACTCCGGGGCTTTTCGCAGGGGATTGGAATCGAGCAGGCCTCGCTCCTGGGCGCGGGTTGGGCGCAAAGCGGGCGGGGCGTGGATGGGCTCCTCGGCCTTGGCGGGCACGGGTGGGACTTCCTTGGGTGCAGCAGCAGGCAGCTCGGCGGGCGGGGCTGCTTGGGCGGCCTGCGCGCGCGCTTTTGATCTACGCGCCGGCTCGCGCTCCTCGGGCTGCAACGCCACCGGAATCTCCAGGGTGCCACCCGGCGACAGCGTGAACTCGTGCACGAAGGGCTTGCGCGAAGGCGCCTCCACCACCAGGCGGCGCGGCTTGCCGGCTTCCAGATCCGCCAGCTCCACCGTGCTCTGTCCACGAGCGATCTCTTTCCCGTCGAGCAACATGCGATTGTTGGGGCCGTTCTCCACGGTCACGCGCAGGCGCGCGAAGGACTGCGGCGCGGGCGGGGCGGCTTTGCTCGGCGGCGCGGGCTCGGTCTTGAGCGACGGGGTTGGCGCGCTCTCGCGCCCGGGTCCGCTACGCAGCGCGAACACAGCGCCGGTCACCAGCACCACCGCGCCCAGTCCCAGCAGCCAGCGGGACTTGCTTCTCCGTCGGGCAGAGCCCATGGCAAGGGGCTGCTCTTGCATGGGCGGCGAGGAATGCGCGACCGCAGGTACCGTGGCAGACAGCAAGGCCGAGCCTCGAACCGCTGCGCCCGCGCTGGCTTCCGACCGCGTGTCGAGCGCGGCCTCCAGCCGTTCGCCAAGCAGGCGCGCACTTTGCGGCCGGGCCGCCGGATCCTTGGCCAGGCAGTCGAGGATGATGCGCTCCAGATCGGGCGGCATATCGCGGTGGCGCGAGGGCGGCGCCGGGGCATCAGCCACATGCTGATAGACCAGCTCGGTGATGACCGTGCCGGTGAAAGGATACTGCCCGCTGAAGATGCGATACAGGATCACGCCCAGCGCGTAGATGTCCGTGCGCGCGTCCACCAGGCGGCCCAGGCACTGCTCGGGCGACATGAACTGCGGCGTGCCCAGCATGGCCCCGGTCTGGGTCACATTGGTGCGCGCGGGATCGAGCAGCTTGGCGATGCCGAAGTCGAGCAGCTTGACGTAGGACTCGCTATGCGGCGGTCGGGCAATCCAAATGTTCTCGGGCTTGAGATCGCGGTGCACGATGCCGGCCTGGTGCGAGGCCTCGAGCGCGCCGCAGATCTGGCTGAGAAGGCGCCGCAGCTCGCCCGGCTGGAGCGACTGCTTGTCGATGGCCTCGGCCATGCTTTGGCCCTCGAGAAACTCCATGACGAAGTAGTGGCGTCCGTCGGGAAGCTGGCCAAAGGAGAAGATGTCGATGATGTGGGGGTGCTGGATGCGGTTGGCCGCGCGCGCTTCCTCGACGAAGCGCCGGACCAGATCGGGCTCGCTGGCGCAGTGGGGGGCCAGCACCTTGATCGCCACCCGCTTGCCGATGGTCGGCTGCTCGCCCGCGTACACCGCGCCCATGCCACCCTGGCCCAACTTGCGCAGCACCCGGTACTCGCCCACGGCAGTGCCCGTCGCCAGCTCCACCGGTATGGGCTGCGCCACAGGCACCTGCGGCGCCGTTGCAGTCGGCGCCAGCGCTGGCGGAACCAAATCCGTCTCGGCCCGGCCCAGAGATCCGCCAGCCGCCTCAAGCGGACGACCGCGGTCGTAGGACCTGGTTTCGTCGGGCATGGCTGGGCCGATTATGCTGTGCCCAAGGGCGCGCGTCCACGCGGACTCGCGAACTCGCGAAAGGCGCAGAAAGTCGTGGCCATGACAAGAGCGAACCAGTGCCGCCCAAGGACGCCTTGCCCAATTGTGCTACCTGTAGCACAATTACATGGTCATGAAGACTGCGGGCATTCGCGAAGCACGGCAGGGGCTGTCCGGGCTGGTGGCAGAGGTGCGCAAGGGCCGCGAGATCGTGCTGACCGAGCACGGCCGGCCCGTGGCGCGGCTGGTGCCCTTGCGCGACGAAGCCCCCAGCGCCTTCCGCAGCCACCGGCGTTTCCGAGCAGCCGTCGGCCAGGCAGGGGCGCCTCTATCGATCGTGATAGCGGAAGACCGTGCGGATCGAAGCTAGTCCGCTCTACCTAGACACCAGCGCGCTGGCCAAGATCTATGTCCAGGAGCCAGACAGCGATGATCTCGACGCGGCTTTGACCGGCCGGCGCGACCTCCTGATTGCGGAGCTGGCGCTGACCGAGCTGACCTCGGCGCTCGCGCGCCACGTGCGTGAAGGGCAGGTCGACGCTGCCGCCGGTCGGCGTATTTATAACCAGCTTCTCCGCGATGTGCGGGCCGGCGAGTACCGGCTGCTCGATCTGACCCCAGCCACCCACCGCGAGGCAGAGCGCCTGCTCTTGACCCTTGGCCGTCACGTACCCCTGCGCGCGGCGGACAGCTTGCACTTGGCCGTGGCCGCTCTTGCTGACACCCGCGCCCTGGTCACGTATGACCGCCAATTGCACGCCGCCGCACTGGCCTTGGGAGCGTTCGAAGTCGTCCCGGCCTCGTTGGCCCGGACCGCGTAGTCCTGGGGCCGCAAATCACTAGGAGAGTGATACTTGAGCGGCCGAGCGAAGCGTGGCGACAGCACTGCCCTCGGGTTGGGCTGGCAGTTTGCCCTTTCCCTTCCCGAGGCGGTAGACTGCTTCTGTGAGATCAGCATGCAGGGAACGAGCCGCCGTGCTTCGCCGCGTTCGGGGCTGGCAGGCTGCGGCCGTGCAGGAGCGGGAACTGACGCGCCGCCAGCCGGTTCTCAGCCCAGCCGCTTCGCTGTCTCAGGCGCTGGAACTGCGAGACCTGGCCGGCTCCGTCCTGCTCAGACCCGATCCGGTGCGCGACCGCGAGGTTGAACAGGTACGCGCTCTGTGGCGCCGGTTGCGGGCCGCGCAGCCGTGAAACGTCAGCCCTGCCCCACAGCCTAGTGGGAAGGAGTTTCGCCATCGTGGCGCAATTCCGTTAAATCGATGTCCTGGGCTTCGTCCAACATGCGGTACAGGCGCTGGCGGCTGATACCCAGGGACTGCGCCGCTTGCTTCACGTTGCCGTGGGCTGCGCGCAGGGCCGCGAGTGTCGTTGCCATGTTTGGTTCAGCAACATCGGGGCCAGGTTCAAGCGAGACCGGCGCGGTCATGGTCGGTGCCGGGCGGGCAAAGCGCGGCGGCAAATGCGCGGCCAGCAGGGTGGACTCGTGACTGTGGAGCGCCCAAAGCTGGCGGGCCACGCGATCCAGCTCGCGCAGGTTAAAGGGCCAGTCGTACAGGCACAGGGACTCGACCAGGGCCGCATCCACCACAGGCATAGGCCGGCCCTGCGCCTGGTTGGAGAGAAAGCGCATGAACAGAAAAGGCAGTTCCTCGATGCGCTGGCGCAGCGGCGGCAATTCGATGGTCAGGCCGTCCAGCCGGGCGTAGAGGTCGGCGCGAAAACGCCCGGCGGCCACGGCCTCTGACAGGCGCGCTTGGGTCGCGGCCACCAGGTGTACATCGATCTTCACTGGGTTCGACTCGCCCAGCGGAATCACCTCGCGCTGCTCAAGCGCGCGCAGCAGCTTGGCCTGCAGGCCGAGCGGCAGTTCAGTCGCTTCATCGAGAAACAGGGTGCCGCCGTCCGCGCTACGCAGGTGGCCGGGACTGGCGCGATCCGCACCGGTGAACGCGCCCTTGCGATAGCCGAACAGCTCGCCCTCGGCCAGTTGCTCGGGCAAGGCCGCGCAATTGAGCGCCAGCAAGGGCCCGCGCCGGCTGCTCCATAAATGCGCCGCCTGCGCCACGCCTTCCTTGCCGGTGCCGGTTTCGCCCTGGACAATGACCGGCAGATCCGCGGCGGCTGCCCGTTGCAGGGGCGCAAGGCACGGCGCCAGCACCGGGCCGGCCCAATAGCCGGGCAGAATTTCGCGGCAGAACGGGTCCGGCAGGTCGGCCTCGGCTTCCAGCATGATGACCAGCCCGATCCACTCGCCCACCCGCAGCAGCGTGCCTGGCCGCAGCGGCGCTTGCGGCACGCGCACACCGTTGACGTGCAGGCCATTGCGGCTGCAGAGGTCGCGAATCATGAAGACCGCGCCCTCGCGCACGATCTCGGCGTGGCGGCGCGAGGCCTGCTCGCCCTCGACCCGGATGTCACAGGCTTCGTCGCGGCCGACGGTGATGGTGCCGCGCGGAATGGGCGACACACGGCCGTCGAGCACGGGATAGAGCCAGCGCACCGCCGGCGCGAGCGGACCGGATCCGGCCGCACGGCTTGATGGCCCAGGCACCGTGGTTTTCACGCTGCTCTTCACGAAGGCCCAGAATGCACCAGGCAGGCCGGAAGGACAACGGCGGGTATAGCCGAGCCAGGCGAGAGTCCGGCTTGGGCGGGGCCGGTTGCACATGGACCCAGCGGACTGCAAGCAGCGGGCCGGGGGAAGAGGGGCGCAAGTACGAGCGAGATGGCGGTCGCGGACATGTCCGGACAGGGCCGCCCGTGTCCGCGGACACACGGTTCCTGTGTCCGGACAGTCCAGAATTTGCACGCCGGCTGTGGTATTTCGCGGGCCGCAGGTCGGAACGATGTTTGCACAGTACCCGGCTGGAAAGAATTGACGCGCTCACGATCTCATTCTGTGGCACACTCGGCCACCAAGTCAGTCAAGGGAGGGCAACATGAACCGATCCAGCTTTTTCATCAGCATCTGTTTGGTCGCTATCGCGGCGGCTTCCTGTAGCAGCGAGAAGAACCTCGCGCTGGGCGGCTCGTGTAGCCTGAACAGCGATTGCACCTCACCGCTGGCGTGCAAGCTCGGGAGCTGTCGCAAGCAGTGCGTGACATCTGTGGACTGTGACAGCGGCGGGCACTGCGTGACCGTGGACGGCGTGTCTGTCTGTCAGGCGCCGGCGGAATCTGCCTGTGGCACGGGCGCGACTTGCACGTCGCCGCTGGTGTGCCGCAACGTCGACAACACCTGCCGAACCGCGTGCACCATCGGCAGCGGCTGCCGGACCGACCAGACCTGCACGGGGACAGTGTGCGTGGACAACACGGAACTCGCCTCGGGCAACGATGGCTCGGCTGGCGCGGGCGACGGCGCGGCCGGCTCTGATGTGGGAGCTGCGGGCGCCAGCGGCGGCACTGGTGGTCCTGATGTGGGAGCTGCGGGCGCCACTGGAGGCACGGGTGGGGGATCTGCGGGCGTGGGCGATGCAGGGACTTCGGTGGGCGGGGATGCGAGCCTTGGCGTCGACGCGCCCGGCACCGGCGTCGATGCCCCTGCCACGGGCAGCGGCGGCAGTGGGGGCTCGACCGCCGACGGCGGCCCGACAGACAGGGCCGGCGGTGTGACTGGTACGGGCGGAACCACGGGAAGTGGCGGCCAAACCGGGAATTCCTGCCCCAGCCCGCAAACCCAGTTCGGTAACGTCGCCCAAGGTGAAACCAACTCCAATTTTCAATCCGGCTTGGGCGTGCGCACGGCTGACGAAATGCTCATTTTCGATGGGTATCTCGGCCCGGATCCCGTGGCACCGGCAGGCGCCACTGCAGACGCCGCCAGTCCACCCCAGGTCTATTATGTGTACGTCCAAGCGTTCGATCCCGCGAATGGCAAGAGCAAAGGTCCAGCAACACCGTTCTTCAAGGCGGGTGACTATGTTGGCGGTCAGTTGATCTGGCTTGAGACCGCAGCCATCGCTCCCACTGGCGAGATAATCGTAGTCTACTACATCGCCAACGCCCAAAACCCGATTGCCACGGGGACTAGCGCCGCCTTCCTCAGCCGCTCTACCACGGACGCGGGGGTGGGAGGGCTGCAGGTGAAGCAGATCGTTCAGGTTGAAGTTGCACTGCTCGGGAACCAGCCTGATTGTATCTGGTCAGTCGCGAGCAAGGCTTTCGTGTGCTCCTGGCAATACGAGACTGGGGCCGGAAAACTGGTGAGAATGCGAAAGTTCCTTCCCGACGGTCGCTCAGCGGGAGGGGACACGGATGAAGTACCGACCGACCGCACCGACAACAGAGTGCAAGATAACGTCAACAACGACGTAGGCGCTTCAGGAATTCTGTCTGGCGTGGGGTACCAGACTTATCTCTATGGCTATCCAAAACTCACGGTGATGGACAAGCTAGGTAACCAAGTGGGTTCAACAATTACGCTTCAGCAGACACCTGCAGGGGCCAAGTGGCTGACTGTTGCAGGAACTTCGGCCGGTTTTGTGACCTTCTACGATCAGTCCGGAGTGGCCGAAACCCTGGTCCCGGTCGATTCAAGCGGCAACGTTGCGGCCGCCACGAGTGCAGATGCCGGCGTCTTGCCCGGCTTTCACTTCACCGGCACCAAGACCGCCGAGTACGGGCGTGCCATCAACGACGACGTGGGCGGCGTGGGCGGCGTTGGCCTGGCGCTACTCTTCGATGACAGCGTGGCCTTTGCCTACGTGGAAGCCAACGGTTCCACACACGAGGGCCCGAGTACCGTCATCTCCCACAGTCATGCTTCCGGGGATCTCATCAACGTCACGAATTTCGCGGGCAGCTTTGGCGTGTCGCTCTACAGTGCCGCCGACCATTCGACGCAAATGGCGGCCTCCGGCTGCACGCCATAGGCTTCTGCAAGATACGGGCATCGGGGCGACCTGTGGTCGCCCCGGCGCCGAGGAACACCCGCGTTCCCGTCACCAGATAGGACGCTGCGCCGCGCAGATCGCTGGGATATCGGCCGCCGGAGGTGCGAGAGGCTGCGGTGGCTCACCGTCGTCGGGGTGGTTCCGCTATCCTCGACCGCCTCAGCTCCTCGGTGCGCTCTTTGAGGTACTGCTTCCAGATCCTTTCCGCCTTCGGAATGATCTCTTGGTAGAAGCGTGGATTGCCTGCCTTGTCGCCGGCGATCAGCAATACCGCATTCTGTTCTGGGCTGTAGGCGTAGATGACTCGCAGCGCGGAGGCGTATCTCTGCGACCGCAACTCTCGAAACGGGTAGCGCGAGCCCTTGATGGCTGAGCTGTATGGGTGCCCCAGGGTGGTCCCTTTGAGACGCAAGATTTCGACGACGTGGACGATGGCCTTGGCCTGGTCGTCACCGAGCCCGCAGAACCAATCGCTGAACTCGTCGGTAGTGATGATCTCGCCCATCGCAGGCTACCTTGGCAGCAAGGTGTGTCTATTCACTCAAGTCAATAAGACACTTGACGATATAGGACTTATTAGACATACTCTCCTTGGTCGCGAGCACGCCGCTTGGACCCTGGGTGTGCCAAGGCGGCAGAATTCTACACCACGATTCACAATTAGGAACCAAACTGGAGACGAACGCCATGATCCATCGCTGGGAAGACGTGAAGCGAAAACGCCTGGGTGCTGCGCAGATCGCTGAGGTCGAGGCGGCGGCAGAGCGCGACGTGCTGGCGCTGGATCTGCGAGCCTTGCGCGAAGCTGCCCAGATGACCCAAGCGCAGATGGCGCCGCTGATCGAGATGAGCCAGTCCGAACTGTCTCGCTTGGAGCGGCGGAGTGACCTCCGGCTTTCGACTCTGGCCCGCTACGTTCGCGCTATCGGTGGGCATGTGAAGATCGTGGCCGAGGTCGGCAAGAAGAAGATCACGCTGGCCGAGGGCTAGGCTACACGAGGAGGCCACATCGCGCACGGGCGACCTGTGGTCGCCCCGGCGCTCAGAAACGACCGAGGACGCCGAAGCCGCCGCCTTGGGGCTGGGCCCAGGCAAAAGGCTGAAGGTGCGGGCCAGCGGCTACGGTGACGTTGTCCGTGTTGTTGGCGACGATGCGCAGGATCACGCCGGTCACCAGCACGGCCGCTCCCAGCCCGGCCGTGCCCCAGCCGATCCACTTCTTGAGATTGGCATCGTCCTGCATCTTCTGCCATCGGTTGATCTTGTCTTGGCAGCCCGCATAGGCGGGGTCGGTCGGGGCCACGTTGTAGCATGAACCACTCACCTGATGTATCTGCGGGTATAGTTCGTTGTACGTCGCATCGGCTGCGTTTTGATCGCTGTGCGCCTGCAGGATCAGATACGTGGCCACGCCCGCCACTACGACGCCAGCGCCGATCGTGATCCAGGCGTTGCGGCGTCGCCGGGCCTGGGCGTTGCGCAGCTCTTCCTTGGGCTGCAGCGAAATGCGCACGGTCTTGGACAGGCCCTTGTCCACGGTCAGCTCGCGTTCGAAGGGCAAGAAGCCGGCGCGAGTGACGCTGAGCCGGTGCGGGCCGGCCGGCAGGCTCAGGTCGGTGCGGAATCGAGGAACACCGTCAACCGTGACGTTGGCGTCCGCCTGGTTGATGTCGAGCTCGATCTGTCCGCTGACCAGGGCCGAGTCGTCTGGGTTTTCCGCTGCCTCGAGGGTGACCTCGCCGGTGGATCCGTCCGCCAGGGTGATATCGGCCGGGATTGCGCGGTAGCCAGGCCGGCGCAAAGTGACGTCGTGGTGTCCAGGCGGCAGCGACACCGACGCGGGCAAGGGCGTGCGACCGACCAGTTTTCCGTCGACCAACACATCCGCGCCGGGCAAAGCGGAATGCACCACCAGGTGGGCCAAGGCGCCCTGCAAGGGCATAAGCTCGACCGCGACTTCGGCCTGCTGCCCGCCCGAGATGGCCACCTCCTGATGGACCGGAACCTGGCCGGGCGCCACCACGGCCAGCAGCCGAATCCCACTGGCTACCGGGATGGGTGCGGTCATGGGCGTGCGGCCCACTACCAGATTGTCGATCTCGATCTGGGCCGGAACGTTGGTGGTGACCAGCAAGCGGCCGATGCGGGCGCTCTGCTCGTCGCGCACGTGCCGGCCTCGTTCAACCTGGGCGTCGGGGATCCCGGCCGGCTGGGCCAGGGCTTTGTCGAGCGCCTCCACCGCGTCCACCGGGCGTCCCATCTCGGCGTACACTAGGCCGACGTTGATCAGGATGGAACGCTCGCCCGACAGCTCGTAGGCGCGCTTGAATTCCAGCAGGGCGCCCGGGTTGTCACCCTCGTTGAACAGGCGCAGCCCGTGGTCGAACCGGTCGGCTGCCTCCGTGCGCACGTCGCCGGCAACCGCGGCTCCCGCCACGGCAAGAATCATGCAGCAACACAAGATGGCTGAGATTTGGCGCATTGGCTTGCTGCCAAGCAAACACCGGCTCGACGCGACCGTCAAGCCAACTACATCTTCTTCGCCGAGCGGACCTCGCTGGCGAACACAGACGACAGCGCCATGGTCTTGCTCGAACGACCCGCCAGCGCATCCTCGGCGGCATGCACCACGTCCGGATCTGGGCTCTTGCTGAGCTGGCGCAGGACCTTCTTGGCCTTGGCCGATCCCAGTCGCCCGAGCGCCGAGATGGCGGTGACCAACACGTCGGCCGGCGGGGTACGGCGGCCGAGCAGACGACCGAGCAGACCAATGGGCCTAACCAGCCGACAGAGCGCATCGTCGGCGTCGACGCCGGCAAGTGCATTGTTTTGCCGTTGGCTCACTACCACTTCGATGGCCGCGCGTACCACCGGAGGCGAGGCCCCGCGGGCGTCGTGCGAGATGAGTCGAATGGCCTGCGGGACGATCTTTGCGCTGCCCAGGCCGGTGTTGGCGCAAAGGAGCAAGGCCCGGATGCGCACGCTCTCGTCGGGATCCGACAGGGCCTCGGCGACGTGGCTCTCGGCCACGGCAGGGTTGGCCTCGGCCAAGGCGGTCAGAGCATAGCGCCGCACTTTGGGCGACGGGTGCTTGAGCTGCTTGATGAACACGGGCGCAGCCTCGGGCCCGGCGCCATCTTCCACGCAGGCGAGGAGCAGGTAGGCTGCTTCTTCCTTTTCCACCCCCGCATCGAGCGCGCGCAAAGCCGCCGCCACGCCGCGTGCCTTCATCTCGGTCAGGACCCACGCCCCGGCCTCGCGTAGCTTGGGTTCGCCTTGCGCGACCACCGCAGCGATCGAGTCGGCGGCCATGTCTTCGCCTTCCGCGAGCAATGCGACGATGCCGTGCCGCCCGTTGGGATCGTCGGGGAAGCCGCCCAGCATGGCTTCCATGGTGGGCTCGTCGAATACCCCGGGGATGGCCTTGGCATCGGCAGTGCGCAGGCGCATGAGGATGGCGTTGGCCTCGACAAAACGATGAATGGAAAGGGCGTAGCGCATCGCCTTTTGCAGCAGTCGAACTGGATCGATGTTGG
>Ga0182011_10002502_pt1 | contig 15438 bp, 11 predicted proteins | sample 711E1DmetaG_FD_120481 | JGI IMG/M metagenome (GOLD analysis project Ga0182011, IMG submission 120481) | Permafrost microbial communities from Stordalen Mire, Sweden - 711E1D metaG | ecosystem: Environmental > Terrestrial > Soil > Wetlands > Permafrost | place: Sweden: Stordalen | collected... | reverse complement strand
GTAAAGAAGGCGATCCGGCCGAATACAAAACTGATCTACCTCGAAACCCCGGCTAATCCTACCATAGGGATCTCCGATATCCCGGCGATCTGCGACATTGCCCACCGGCACGATATCCCGGTTTGCGTTGACAACACCTTTTGCAGTCCTTATCTTCAGAACCCGCTCAAACTTGGCGCCGACATTGTTATTCATTCCATGACGAAATTTATCAACGGACATGCGGATATCGTGGGGGGAATGATCATTGCAAAGAAAGAAGACGATTACAGGAGACTCAGGACGATGATGATCAACCTTGGATGCAATATGGATCCGCACCAGGCTTTTCTGACCCGGAGGGGATTGAAAACCATGGGTATCCGTATCGACAGGGCCCAGGAGAATGCCATGAAAGTCGCTGCTTTCCTGGAGGCACATCCTAAAGTCGCTTGGGTCCGTTATCCGGGATTAAAATCCCATCCCCAATACGAACTCGGGAAGAAGCTGATGAGAGGCCCCGGCGCTATGATCAGTTTCGGGTTGAACGGCGGACTTGAAGCCGGTCGTAAGCTCATGAACAGCGTCGAGCTCTGTGTCCTGGCAGTATCCCTGGGTGGTATCGAAACCCTCATACAGCATCCTGCCTCCATGACCCATTCCAAACTTTCCGCCGAAGCAAAACAGCAGGGCGGGATTACCGACGACCTGGTCAGATTATCAGTTGGAATTGAAGAGGTTGAGGATATTATCGGGGACCTGGAGCAGGCATTGGAGAAGATCTGATGAAGATGGTTCATTCCTCTGCTCGATGATTTTTTTTACCTCCGGTCTTGGTATCCAATGACCCCTGCCTGACCTTCCCCTTATAGAGGAATGAACAGTGTCAATTGAAGAGTGAACAATGAGAATATTTCAGATATCCCGGATAAAAATATTCCCTCCCCTATAAGGGGAAGGTCAGGCAGGGGTCATTGGAGACGCGGGAGCGCCAGAAAGGGGACATTGGAGATACCGGACGGCATCAATCTCTTTGATAATTTCGCCATTTTATCGTAAGTTTGGGCGCTATTTTCAAGACTCATGAAAATCCTACGATATATATCCTTCTCTATCCTGTTTACTTCCTGGTTTATACTTTTTCCATCTGATCCCGTGGCCGCGCAGAAGGTCGCACTGGTATTGAGCGGAGGCGGTTCACGCGGAGCCGCACATATCGGCGTTCTCAGGGCACTGGAGGAACACAGGATACGCATAGATTATATCGTCGGGACATCCATCGGGGCGATTGTGGGGGGGCTCTATGCCAGCGGTTATACTCCCGATGAGATCGAAACGTTGATGGATTCCGAAGAATTCAGGCGATGGGCCGGCGGGATCATGAACGATAGCTATGTTTATTTTTACCGGAAAGAGGATCCCAACGGATCATGGATATCATTGGATTTCGACTTTAAGAAAAAACTGACCTCCCAGCTGCCAACCAACCTGATTTCTCCTTATGAAATGGATTTTGCCTTTATGAAAATCTTTGCCCCGCTCTCCGCAGGTTGCAATGGGGATTTTAATAAGCTGATGATCCCTTTCCGTTGCGTGGTTGCGGATGTGGATTCCACTAAAAAAATGGTGCTTTCAAATGGAGACCTCGGCAGTTCTATCCGGGGGTCGATGAGCATCCCCTTCGTCTTCAAACCCATTACCATGAATGGTAAACTTGTTTTCGACGGAGGGATGTATGATAATTTCCCAACGGATGTTGCACAAAACGAATTCCACCCGGATGTCATCATCGGAAGCAGGGTAGCTGAACGCTACAGCAAGCCCGACCGGGAAGATCCTGTTTCCCAGCTGCTGAGTATGCTGATGGCCCGGCAGAGCGACAGCATTCCCTACCCCAATTCGGTAATGATCGTACCCGATATACCACATATAAGTATCATTTCATTTGAAAAAATCCGTTCCCTGATTGACAGTGGTTATTCGGCAGCAAACAGAAAAGTGGCAGAGATCAGGAAACTGGTAAAGGACTCACTTGATCCCAGTGACCTGGAATTAAAACGCGCAAAGATCCGGACGAACTGTCCCCAGCTTGTCTTCGATTCTATCCATATCACCGGGCTCAATGCGGTTCAGACAAGGTACGTGATCCAGATACTGAAACATGGCAGAAGGCTGGTGAGCGCCGATGACCTGAAAAAACAATACATGCGGTTTATCAATGAAGGTTTTATCAAAGGCATTCATCCCATCGCAAAATTCAACAAAACAACAGGATACTACGATCTTTATCTTGACATTCAAAAAGCCGAACATTTCAACCTCCAGGTTGGCGGGAATATCTCATTGGGAGCCAATAGCCAGGGGTTCCTGGAACTTCAGTACAAATACCTTTGGACCAAGGCCCTCCGTTTCATGGTCAATGGCTATATCGGCAGGTTTTATAATTCGGTGAAGGCGGACGCCCGGATTGATTTTAATTCGCTGATCCCCTGGTTTATGGAAGCGGGTTATACCTATAACCATTATGATTATTTTTCGACCACGACCTACTTTTTCGATGACAAGACACCTTCCTATGTCAGGCAACGGGAATACTATGGCGATCTGTGTATCGGGATGGCCGTTACCAACAAAGGCAGACTAGATTTCCGGACCTCCTATGCTTTCACCAACAGTAAATATTACCAGGATAACCTCTTTGCAAGGCTGGACACTGCCGACCAGACCAGCTTTAATTTCGTAAACCCGCAGTTTTCATTCGAGCTGAACAACCTTAACCGGAAACAATATGCCAGCGCCGGCGCCAGGCTCAGGTTTTCCACCGGTTATGTAAACGGGGCTGAAGGCTACCTGCCAGGAACGTTAACGCCGGTAAAGAACAGGAAGGAATTCAAAGCCAATCATTCCTGGTTTTATTTCGGGTTCCTGTATGACAATTATTTCCAGAATTTAGGACCGGTCAAGATCGGATTTTATGCCGAAACACACATCTCGGCCCAGCCATTAATGAACAATTACACTTCCAGTATCCTTAATACCCCGCAGTTCCAGCCGGTTCCGGAGATGCAGTCCTTGATGCTCCCCTCCTACCGGGCCAGCAACTATGGAGCCCTGGGACTGAAGGCGGTCGTCAAACTTTACAAACGCCTCGAATTTCGCCTGGAGGGTTATATTTTCCAGCCTTACCAGGAGGTTGTTCACGACCTCGCTGACACAACCGGAACGGCAGCGGCTTTCGGAACCGTATTTTCAAACCGTTCCTATGTGGGTTCTGCAGCCGTCGTTTATAATTCCTTTCTCGGCCCTATGAGTCTCAGCGTAAATTATTACGATAAAATGGCAGATCATGTAACGGTCAACCTGAATATCGGGTTTCTCCTGGCCAACCGGCGGGCACTGCCATGATGGTGAGAGGTGAGAGGGAAAAATATTAAATAATTCCGGGAAAAAATGCTATTTTTGCAGATCAATGATCAAGATCAAACCGGCCACGGTCGGACACTGAATTCAATTATTATGTTCAATTTGCTCAAAACCGTAAATGGAAAATTTAGAAAACACCGATCCCATTCCTGAAACTGAGAATCTTCCAGTTCAGGAAGAAAATTCTTCAACTGTTGAAAAAACAGACGCTGATAATCCCGAAACCCTGCCTGCCGAATCAATCCAGAATGAAGAAGTAACAACACAAGAGGAACCGCTAGCCGCCGTTCCTGAAGAAGAACCAAAGGAAGAAATCCTGCCCCTTCAACCGGAAGAAGAACCCAAAGTGGATATCCCGGTCATCATTGCCCTGGAAGAACACAAGGAGGAATTTCCCGTCCTGCCCGATATCCGGGAGGAACACGCCGAAGATGAAATCTCGGAAGAGGTTGCAGCGGAGGAATCCACGGACCTGGAGGAGGATTTTAACACGTACTCACGTGAACACCTGATCGAACTCCTGGAAAAAGCGGTCAACAATCCCGACCTGAATACAGTCAAGACCCGGATCGCCCTGATCAAGGTCGCCTTCCTGAAGAAAAAGAAAGAGGAAAACCTGCAGCAGTATGAAAAAATTGCTGCCGAAGAAGGCCATAAGGCTGAGCCCTCCCCAAAAGAAGATATCCTGGAAACGAAGTTCAATGAGATCTTCAATATATACAAGGCCAACAAGGCAAGGTTCAACGAGGAACAGGATAAGATAAAGATCGAGAACCTAAAGAAGAAAAACCAGATCCTCGAGGAATTGCGGGTACTGATCGGCTCCGAGGAAACCCTGAAAAGGACCTACGATGAGTTCAAGACCCTGCAGGACCGCTGGAAGGAAATCGGGATGGTGCCCAGGACGGAGATCAACAACCTCTGGCAGAACTACCATTTCCTGGTTGAAAAATTCTTCGACAAAGTCAAGTTGAACAAAGAGCTGAAAGATCTTGACCTGAAGAAGAATCTTGAGACAAAGATCGCCCTCTGCGAAAAAACAGAAGAGCTTCTGATCGAGACCTCCGTGCTGAAATCCTTTAAAAAACTCCAGAAATACCATGAAGAGTGGAAGGATATCGGGCCGGTACCCCCGGATAAAAAAGAAGAGATCTGGGAACGGTTTAAGATCGCGACGGACAGGATCAACGAACTACGCCGGGAACATTATTCCAAGGTAGAAGGTGAACAACAGCAAAATCTTGAAACAAAAACCGCGCTTTGCGAACAGGTGGAAGAGATCCTGGGTGTCAATAATGAAACGGTTAAGGAATGGCAAACGAACACAAACAAGGTAAACGAATTTCTTAAAATCTGGAAAAGCATCGGACCGGTACCCCAGAAACAAAACACCGAGATCTGGACCCGTTTCAAGACCTCTCTCGATGCCTTCTTTGCAAGCAAAAAAGATTACTTTGACAAGCTGAAGGATCAGCAGGTACACAATTATAACCTGAAGGTTGAGCTCAGCATGCAGGCGGAATCAATGAAAACCAGCACCGACTGGAAGAAAACCACCAATGACATGATCCGGCTTCAAAATGAATGGAAATCCATCGGCCCGGTACCCAAAAAATATTCCGATAAGGTATGGAAACGTTTCCGCGCTGCCTGTGACGAATTCTTTAATGCCAAAACTTCTTACTTCTCCAATCTCTCCTCCCACGAAGAGGAGAACCTCAATAAAAAAGTTGAACTCATCAAAAGACTGAAGGAATTCCAGTTCAGTGCGAATAAATCCGAGAACCTGGATACCCTGAAAAATTTCCAGCGGGAATGGACCGAGATCGGGCATATTCCAATGAAGGATAAGAACACGCTTCAGAATGAATTCCGGAACCTGATCAACGAATCGCTCGACAAACTTCAGATCAGCGAAGTGGAAATGACCGCGGTGAGCTACAAGAATCATGTTGATCAGCTTAAAAACGATCCGCAGGCGAAAAAACTGATCGGTAAAGAGCGGGAGATCCTGGCGAATAAGATCGGCAAGATGAAGGAAGACATCAACCTGTGGGAGAATAATATCGGCTTCCTTGCCAATTCAAAGAATGCCGCCATCCTCAAGGAAGAATTTGAGAAGAAGATCAATAAGGCCAAGGGCGAAGTAAAGGTAATGGAGGCCAAGCTCAAGATGCTGAGAACGCAATAGCTGGCGAATTGATGAGTTGGCGATCTGGCGAGTTTAAATGAAAATTATGGTTGATCTGAATCGTTATCAATAATTCATAATCCATAACTCATAATCCATAATTAATTGTCCGGCAATTCATTTGGTCATTTTCTGGTGCTGACGACATTCGGCGAATCCCACGGTCCTGCCGTAGGAGGCATCCTGGATGGCTTTCCTTCCCTTGTTAAAATTGACCCTGAATTCATTCAATCGGAGCTGAACCGCAGAAGGACGGGCCAATCATTTTTTTCGTCCGGACGTAAAGAAGAAGACCGGCTGGATATCCTTTCGGGGGTTTTTGAGGGAACTTCAACCGGTGCCCCGATTGCATTCCTGGCGAAAAATACCGACGCAAAACCGGAACATTATGAGCAGCTGAAGGAGGCTTACCGGCCTTCGCATGCCGATTTTACCTGGGAGAAGAAATTCGGCATACGCGATTACCGCGGAGGCGGAAGGTCATCGGCGAGGGAAACGCTGGCGCGGGTGGCGGGTGGCGCCTTAGCCAAATCGTACCTTAAGAAATTCAATATCACCATCCAGGGATATACTTCAGAGATCGGGGGTTGCGCCCTGCCGGCAGACTTTTTTCCACCGGATCTTCATTCCGTTTTAACAAGTCCTGTGGGTTGTCCGCATGCAGAAACCGAAGCAGCGATGATTGCTTTGCTGGAGGAAGCCAGGAATGAAGGAGATACGCTGGGAGGAATTGTTTCCTGCTTGATCCGGGGTGTTCCCGAAGGACTGGGCGAACCGGTCTTCGATAAACTTTCAGCCGGCCTGGCAAAGGCCATGCTCAGTATTCCTGCGGTCAAAGGATTTGATTACGGGTCTGGGTTTGCAGCAGCCGGGATGAAAGGTTCCGCACATAATGATTTGTTCGTCCATAAAAAAGGAAGTACTACCACATCGACGAACTTTTCAGGAGGCATACAGGGCGGGATCTCCAATGGAAACGATATTTTTTTCAGGGTGGCATTCAAGCCCGTGGCCTCCCTCATGAGGGACCAGGAAACGGTGAACAGCCGGGGGGAAAAGGTCCTCCTGAAAGGAAAAGGGAGACATGATGTCTGCGTGGTTCCCCGGGCGATCGTAGTTGTGGAAGCCATGGCAGCACTCGTGATCGCCGATCACCACCTCATGCGCCAACAACAGGCAGGGTGAAATTGAAGACACTCCCCTCTCCCACCTTACTTTCCGCCCAGATCTTCCCCTTTTGTTTGATAATAAAATCTTTCGAAATTGCCAGTCCAAGACCTGTTCCGACCCTTACTGATCCGGGAATCCTAAAAAACCGCTCAAAGACTTTATCAAGGTACTGTTCTTCGATCCCGTTACCATAATCCTTAACGGAGAACTTTACGATGCCGTCGCCGGGAATGACGTCGATGCCGACTTCCCGCTTATTTTCAGAATACTGGATGGCATTGCTCACGAGGTTGATCAGTACCCAGGCTGTTTTCTCAGCATCCGCATAGACAAACGGGATATTTTCAGCAATCTCAAGATGGAGCGTAATACCTTTTTCTTCGGCCAGGTATTTTATGGCCTGCATCGTATAATCCACGATCTCCTTCGGGTCGGTAGCCTGGGTATGCATCATGATGTTGCCGGTTTCCACCTGGGTAAGATCCAAAAGCTCGCCGGTAATTTTTGATAAGCGCGTCACCTCTTCCCGTATATTCCTTACGATCACCGATTGGTCATCATTCAGGTTCCCGATCCTTGAATCTTCCAGCAGTTTCAGGTTCAGGCGTGCGGATGCGATCGGGTTTTTCAGCTCATGGGAGACGGTTGCTATAAAACTCGTTTTGGCGTCATCGAGTTCCTGGAATTTTGTGATGTTTCGTAACAGGATCAGATGACCGATCACGCCGGTATCTCCTCCTCCACTGGCGGTGATCTGGACATCGAGGATGTCTTTGGTGAAGAAAGACTGCTTTCCTTCGGTGACGATCTTGATCGGTTTCATTTCCTTTGTCTTGTATGATCCGCTTACCAGGTCGCTGATGATATGCTGGAAAAGATCATTCCGGGCCGCTATATCCGGGGCATACTGGCCGACGAGATCTTTAGCCTGTAGCCCCATCAGGTCACAGGCAACCGGGTTTACGAAGATCACCCTGCTGCCTTCATCCAAACCGATAATGGCATCTTTCATGGTACTGATGATGGCCTCGATCCGCTTCTTCTCGAAAAGGATCTGGGATAAATTGCTCTTTTCGTATTCGTTCAGCTTGATCGCCATCGTGTTGAAGGCCTCTGCCACTTCCCCGAATTCATCCTTCGAACTGAAAAACAGCTGCTGGTCATAATTCCTGCGGGCGATCTCCTTAATCCCAATCGTCAGTTCACGGATCGGGTTGGCAATGTTCTTGGGAAGGTTCAGTAACAGGGTGAAGGACATGATGAAACAAAATGTCCCGATGATCGAGATGAAGAGATAGGCCTGGTGCGAGGTATTGGTAAGTTTATCGTTCTTCCGGATGATTGCCTGCATATTGATATCCTGGACAGCCGCAATGTTCTTTTTAACTTCCTTGTATGTGGGCAGCAGGCGGACGAAATAAATTTCTTTCAGATCCGTCGTGCCCTTCCTGGCACTGGTAAAAATATCATTGTATTCTTCGAAAGAAGAACGAAGCTGCAGAGCGACATCCCTTTCGCCTGCCTCTGTGATGTTTGACTCCTCGTCTTCCAGGTTTTTTTCAAATGCCCTGACTTTATCGGCATACGAGCTGTCGATGTTCGTCTGAACCCCTGAAAACAACCAGGCCGTCTGCAGGTCCTTCATGTCGTCGAGTGTCACTGCCATATGTTTGGCAGATACAATTGACTTGTAATTATCCCTGAACATGGCATCGGCATAATTGGAGATCGTGAAAATATAAGCTGAGCTTACACCCCACAATATCGCGATGACCAGGAACAAAAAGCCCAGACCGATGAATAATTTTGATTTGATCTTCAATTTCATACCGATAAGGTTTTAAGATACAATGATGAGGTCGATCTTGGTACCGGCCAGTTTTTTCAATAGTTTCCGCAAAGTATTCTGATGAAACAGGTATTTCTTTAAGGAATAAGTCGGAACCCCGACAAGGATCGTGCTGATCTGCTTTTCAACTGCAACAGAGAAGATCGTCGCGGCAATATTATTACTTTTTATTTTCAGGACTTCCGCGCCAAGTTCCGTTGCAAGTTTAAGGTTGTTCATGAGGAAACGCTGATCGGAAAGGCGAATCTTATCAAAAGCTTCCCCGGATGTCTGAACATAAAGCACGAGCCAGCTTGAAGTATAGTAATTCGCCATTCTCGATGTCTTCCGGATGATCTTTTTGGCAGTTTTCTGGTTCGTGGTAATACAGGCGAGAAATTTTTCCGGCCGTCGTTTTCCAGAAAATATTTCCGTTTCAATCTTCCGTTCCACCTGACCGGCAACTTCTTTCAATGCGAGTTCGCGCAACTGAAGGATCTTTTCAGGCTGAAAAAAGTTCTTGAGCGCGATTTCCACCTGGTCGCCTTTATAAATTTTCCCTTCTTTCAGTCTTGTGATGAGTTCATCTGCAGGCAGATCGATGTTAAGGATCTCATCCGCCAACCCAAGTATATTATCTGGAACTCGTTCCTGCACAACAACTCCTGTTAGTTCCTGGATCTCCCCGCTTAAACTATCAATATGCTGAATGTTGACTGCACTGATGACATTGATCCCGGCTTCAAGGATCTCTACGACATCCTGCCAGCGTTTTTCATGCTTGGACCCCGGGATGTTGCTGTGGGCAAGTTCATCCACGATGACAATTTCCGGCCGGATATTCAGGATTGCCTGCAGATCCATCTCTTCCAGCTCTTTCCCTTTATAAAAAACCTTTTTTCTTGGAATGACAGGCAAACCTTCCAGTACCCTGTCCGTATCTGCCCTTCCATGGGTTTCAATGAAACCGATCTTGACATCGATCCCTTTCTTGAGCAAACCCCTGGCTTCCTTCAGCATACGGTAGGTCTTACCCACCCCGGCGATCATACCTATATAAAGCTTGAACTTACCTCTCCGTGATTGGCGGATGAGTTCAAGAAACCGTTCTACACTTTGTTCCTTTTTCTCTCCTTCGGACATCAGAACGTTATAAGAAATGTTACAATTACAAATGTATTATTTTTTACTAATTGAAATCACATATGCAACTAGTTCGATATCACTCGCAAAATAAACATCTAACAGTTCGTGAAATAAAACATCCTTGTAAAGAACTGGCTTTAAATTCCATTTAGAAAGCTTGTATATTGGCGAGTTTGGATTTGAACTAAAAAATAGTGTGCAACATTTTGGCGATTTCCAGGGAGACCCTTCAATGAGGTTGTGCTATAAACTAAAAAAAATTCCGATGGATTAAAATAATTTAATGATATAATTCATATTCACAATCTACTTCTAAGAAATTCAAAAAACAAATACCCAATGAGTGATAGAACGATAGCTATCATGAAATTTGTTAATGTAAAAATATCTTGTACAGCCCACATTAAGCCTTTTCTTTGCCCGAAACCTGTATGAGTATATTCTCCCATCAAAAGATTTGAGTAAAATAGAAAGACGATAAACCCAACTTCAAGAATAGCTCTCCAAAAAGGAGCTACTTTTTTTTTATTTATTTGATCTTGTTGTTCATCCATTGGCCTGGATGTTTTTTTAGGTAACAATGATATATATGCTATGCCTGTCTTAAGGACATGTCAAATCTAAAATTGAGACACAACCTGAATTATTTATTGATTTTATTTAAGATTATCCAAAGCTATATTGAGTTTAAGTACATTTACCTTTGAAGGACCAAACATGCTAAGCAATGGTTTTTCAGCGTACTCATTTACCAATGCAATAATTTTATCTTTAGCCATATTCCTCACTTTGGCAATGCGTGCTACCTGTATCATGGCAGAATTGGGAGAGATGTGCGGGTCCAAACCGCTACCGGATGCAGTAATCATCTCAACCGGTATTTCTGATTTTTTAACTGAAGGATTATGCACAAGGAAAGTGTCAATCCGTGCCTGTACCTGTGTGAGGTATTCCTTATTGGTTGGACCCTTATTGCTTCCACCTGAACCTGTAGCATCATATTTCACTGCGGATGGGCGTGACCAGAAATATTTATCAGCAGTAAACGACTGTCCGATATTCGTAAACCCATATTTACCTGGGTTCTTTGAATTACCATAGTTTACGATTTCTCCTTTGCCATGATTGGGAGCTATTAATTGTCCGATTCCCCAAACGACTAAAGTGTAGGCCCCGACAAAAACCAGGATGCAAACAAGTGTAAGCTTTATTGCAGGAATGATATGTGATTTCATGTTGATTGAATATTAGCTGAATACTGAAATTAAAAGGTCGATGAGTTTTATTCCGATAAATGGAGCGATAATTCCGCCCAGGCCATAGATGAAAAGATTTCTGCGAAGCAAAGCGCTTGCACCGATAGGTTTGTAGGCAACGCCTTTAAGTGCAAGGGGAATCAGCATTGGAATAATAATAGCATTGAATATTATTGCTGAAAGAATAGCGCTTTCGGGTGATTTCAGATGCATAATATTTAAGGCCTGAAGTGCAGGAATGGAAGTAATAAAAAGGGCAGGAACGATTGCAAAATATTTTGCAACATCATTGGCAATACTGAAAGTTGTAAGAGTACCACGGGTCATCAATAATTGTTTCCCGATTTCAACAATTTCAATCAGTTTGGTCGGGTCGTTATCGAGATCAACCATATTGCCTGCCTCTTTCGCTGCAGATGTGCCGCTGTTCATGGCAACCCCCACATCAGCTTGTGCAAGCGCAGGTGCATCATTGGTTCCGTCGCCCATCATGGCAACTAATTTTCCACCTTGTTGTTCCTTACGGATATAATTCATTTTATCCTCCGGTTTTGCTTCGGCAATGAAGTCATCCACCCCGGCCTTCTTTGCAATGTATTTTGCAGTGAGTGGATTATCCCCGGTTACCATCACCGTTTTCACCCCCATTTTTCTGAGCCTTTCAAATCTTTCCTGGATCCCCGGTTTGATGATATCCTGTAGCTCGATCACTCCGATTATCTTTTCATTTTCAGAAACCACCAATGGGGTTCCCCCGTTACTTGAAATTCTTGTGACATGTCGGTCAATCTCTTCCGGGAATGGATTTCCTGCTTTCTCCACAAGTTGTTTAATGGCATCTGAAGCCCCTTTCCGGATCCTTGTATTTTCAAAATCAACGCCTGAACTTCTTGTCTCTGCTGAAAATTTTATGAAGCGATGATTTTCGACATTATACGTCGATGAATTAGCTCCTGCCAGTTCAAGTATGGATTTCCCTTCAGGCGTTTCATCAGCCATTGAACTCAAAACCACAGATTTTATGAATTGAGTTTCATCAATTCCAGCAGCAGGATAGAAATTCGTGGCTTTCCGGTTTCCGATGGTGATGGTTCCTGTTTTATCAAGAAGAATGGTGTCAAGGTCACCGGCAGTCTCAACTGCTTTCCCCGACTTGGCAATCACATTTGCCCGTAACGACCGATCCATTCCTGCAATACCAATAGCTGAGAGCAACCCCCCGATCGTAGTCGGGATCAGGCAGACAAAAAGGGATATATAGGCAGCAATGGTAATTGAGGTGTGAGCATAATCAGAATAAAATTTTAAGGTAACACAAACAATCGTGAATATGAGGGTAAAACCAGCAAGTAATATAGTCAAAGCGATCTCATTGGGCGTTTTCTGACGTGAAGCGCTTTCAACCAGCTCAATTATTTTATCTAAAAAACTTTCACCGGGTTTTGAAGTCACAACCACTTTGATTTTATCGGATAACACTTTTGTGCCACCTGTAACACTTGATTTGTCTCCGCCTGATTCACGAATCACGGGAGCGCTTTCTCCAGTGATCGCTGATTCGTCAACAGAAGCAATTCCTTCGATGATTTCTCCATCGGCAGGAATAATATCACCGGTTTCGCAAATGAATATATCGTCCTTGGATAATTGAGAACTGAGAACAGCAATTATATTTCCGTTTACTAATTTCTTCGCCGGGGTTTCTTCCCTCGTTTTACGAAGAGAATCTGCCTGGGCTTTTCCTCTTGCTTCTGCGATTGCTTCAGCAAAGTTGGCGAAGAGCACTGTGAGCAGAAGAATGATAAATACCGCGAAGTTATACGCGACAGAACCTTGTGAAGTGTTACCGAATATCAAGCCGTAAGCGATAACGATTAACATTACAGCTGTTCCTATCTCCACAGTAAACATAACAGGGTTACGGAACATTGTGCGTGGATTCAGTTTAACAAACGACTGTACCAGAGCTTCCTTCACCAATTCTTTTTGGAAAAGCGGAGTTTTTCTTTGTCTTTTAGTCATGACCTTATAATTGACTTTGATGATTAAATATTACATTGAAAAAAATTCGGCTAAGGGTCCCAGAACCAAAGCAGGGAAATAAGATAATGCAGTTACAATAAAGATTACAGCAAATATCATGACCCCGAAAGTCAATGTATCGGTTTTTAAAGTTCCTGCACTTTCAGGGATGAATTTTTTGTTTGCTAGGATTCCTGCTATTGCAACCGGACCAATAATAGGTAAATAACGGCCAAGTATCAGTACAAAACCTGTTGTGATATTCCAGAAAGGCGTATTGTCTCCCAAACCTTCGAAGCCGCTTCCGTTGTTTGCATTACAGGATGTAAACTGGTAAAGCATTTCCGAGAAGCCATGGAAGCCGGGATTATTCAGCCAGGCAGCACGGGAAACAGGATCTATTGCAAACAAGTAACAGGCCAATGCTGTTCCTCCCTTTATAAGCAAAGCAGATAATAGTGTCACTATAACGGCAATTTTCATCTCCTTCGCCTCTATTTTCTTTCCGAGAAACTCAGGCGTTCGCCCTACCATTAACCCGCTTATGAATACGGCAATAATAATAAATATGAAAAAGTTTAATATGCCCACTCCGCAGCCCCCATAAAATGAATTTACCATCATGGCGAGCATCTGATTCATGCCGGATAATGGCATAAAACTGTCGTGCATCGAGTTTACCGAGCCTGTTGATATTACCGTGGTGACTATGCTCCAGTAGGCGGAAGCAGGTGTACCAAAGCGCACTTCCTTGCCTTCCATGGCTCCGGCGCCCATATTCACACCCATCTTTGCAATTTCCGGGTTGCCATGTTGTTCCATAACCATGTTGGGAATTGTAAGACACAAGAATCCCACTGTCATTACCCCGAATATCATCCAGGCAAGCTTTCTTCTTTTTAAATAAAATCCCAAAGCAAAAATCATCGCCAGCGGGATGAGTAACTGGGCAATCATCTCAACGATGTTGGTCAGGTAGTTTGGATTTTCAAAGGGGTGTGCGGAGTTAGCGCCAAACCAGCCTCCGCCATTGGTCCCTAAATGTTTTATCGGGATCATTGCAGCCACCGGGCCTCTTGAAACCTGAACCGTGTCTCCCTGCAAAGAAGTTATTTTATCCTTGCCATGGAAAGTCATCGGCATCCCGTTCAGTATAAAAATGATTGCAACCACTATGGAGAGAGGCAATAGGATCCTCGTCAGCGATTTCATGAAGTAGTTGTAGAAATTTCCCAGCTTATCGGTCGTGCGTTCTTTTAGGGCATTAAACACAATGGCAGCAGCAGCCAGACCGGTTGCCGCTGAAACAAACTGCAAAAACATGAGACATACCAGCTGCGACAAATAGGTCGCTCCTGTTTCACCGGAATAATCCTGCAAATTACAGTTTACCAGAAAGCTGATCGCGGTATTAAATGCAAGGTGGGGAGACATGGATGGATTACCATCCGGATTCAATGGCAACCAACCCTGACACATCAGGATGAACATGGCGAATAAAAACCAGACAAGGTTAATGGTCAGCAATGCAACCATACTTTCCTTCCAGTTCATTTCTCTTTTTGCATTGATGCCACTGATCCGGAAAAAGAAATTTTCGAGTGGGGCAAAAAAGTCAAACAGTGACTTCTCCCCTGCATACACCTTTGCAATATACTTTCCTAATGGAATGGCAAGCGCCACCGTAAGGCCAAACATAAGGATGACCCCAAGTATCTCTGAATTCATAGGTTAAAATTTTTCAGGTTTGACCAATACATAGCAGAGGTAACAGAACATCGCTATGCATAGAATGAATAAGGCTATCATAGTGCTTAACGTTAAATTTTATCAAAGAAATCGATTGATTTGTAAAAGAGCCAGAAGCAAACAAGACCGGCCGCCAGAAGTGCTATGGTCATTACTGTTTCCATTGTTTTTTTTTTAATAAATGAGATTTAATTTTTCAAACGAAGTATAGAAAAATTAATTCGTCGAAATTACTTCAAAATACGTTGCGGACCTTGTATACTGTTGTCATCTTAACAATTAAAATTTAGCTGTCAATCCTCCTGTAATCACTGTGTGATTATCTGTGAATGAATTTCCATGAGTAAAGACTTTATCCGGAGATTGAAAGTATCTTCCCTCTACCCGAAAAAGAACCGAAGGAGTGATGGCAAAATTATAGCCAAGAGAATAGCTGGCAGAAATAAATCCTTTAACAGGCGTTACAGGAGTAATCATTACACTGTAAGGATCGCTAAAATACTCTCCTCTTACAGAAAATGAGTGTTTTTTGGTTAATGAATACCTTGCAGCCACATTGAACTGCCACCAAACATTGTCCGATAACCTGTCAAGACTATCTCTGCGTTGTTGATTACCGATATAAGAGGATAAGGTTAAATTAAATTTTCCAGGGTTATAGATAACATAGAAAT
>Ga0182011_10002501_pt1 | contig 15438 bp, 8 predicted proteins | sample 711E1DmetaG_FD_120481 | JGI IMG/M metagenome (GOLD analysis project Ga0182011, IMG submission 120481) | Permafrost microbial communities from Stordalen Mire, Sweden - 711E1D metaG | ecosystem: Environmental > Terrestrial > Soil > Wetlands > Permafrost | place: Sweden: Stordalen | collected... | reverse complement strand
TGTTTGAGGTGAGCGGTAATATCGATCGGAATAAATCGGCTAAACCAATCCTGGCCAAGGATTTCTTCTTTTTTCCAACCGGTCAATTCCGTCAAATAAGAATTACACGAGATCAACTGACCCTGAAGGTTGAGTATGATCGAAAGAAGTTTGATATTCTCCATCAACTGAGCCAGACGATTCTCAGATTCTTTTTCAGCCTGCTGAGACTTCTTTTTATCGGTGATTTCTTCACCCATGGATTGATATTCTAGAAAATTTTCAAAAACATCCTTGATGGCGATCGTTCGCCACCGGTACCAACGTTCTTCATTCTGTGAAGCGTGGATGGAAATTTCATTCTCGACCGGATCCATATCCGGTGAGACCTGGTTGAGCAATCTCTTAACGAGATGATTCCCCCTGGTTTTGGGGTTCTCAAGTAATTTTTGGGTATAAATCTCTGAAGATGAAAGTCCTAAGAAGGCCAATATGGCTTTATTGGCAAATGAAACTTTCCCCTCCTTATCAAACCGGATGATCATCTCCGGATTGTTTTCGACGATAGCGCGGTACCGGGCTTCGCTCTCCCTTAAAGCTTGTTGAGCCTGATTACGTTCCCGAACATCCCGACCCACGATGATGCAGGCAGTCACTTCCCCTTTATTTCCAGGCACGACGGATAAATTCGTTTCCATCGGTATCAAAGTATTGTCACTGCTTAATAATAAAAAATCAGTGTTTCGGGATTGCAAGGCCGACCAGTATGAAGGAAAATTAATTTCCTTCGGAAAAATTTTATCCATTTGGATAAATTCGAAAATGCTCTTCCCTATTACTGTTGTGGGATCATTAACACCAACTAGGTCGCAAAAATTCTTATTCCCCAGAATGATATGACCGTCCTTGTCAAGCATCAATACGGCATCGGGCGAAGCTTCGACCAGGCTACGATAATGGGATTCGCGTTCCCAGAGATTATCTTCAAGTTTCTTGTGTTCAGTGACATCCTCGATCCATCCCTCAAGGGAATGGACTTTGCCATCTTCACTTCTTACAGCTTTTCCGTGTTCTTCCACCCATTTAAAATCCCCATTTGCTGTTTGGATATGGTACAACACGCTGTAGGGTCGATGAGCATCCAACGATTCTCTAATGAGTTTATAAATCGTCTGGCAATCAACCTTAGAGATCAATTTCCGATAATTTTTTTCCTTGCTAATTAAATCTTTACTTGAAAATCCGGTTAATAAAGTGGATTGTTCATCGATCGCTATCACTTCTATTTTTTCATCGAAGCAGCATTTGAAGGAAATCCAAGAAACAGCACTCGAAGTGAGACTCATTGTAGAGAGGGCAGATGGATTGGCAGTGGAATTCTGTTGGGACTTCTTTGGATCGATCAGCAACATCTTTGCCTGCGATCCATGCCAGATGAGATCAAATTCAGTGGAAAGTATAAGGTCAATTTCATTTTTCGTAATTTTATCTTGTAGGCGAATATACCCCCTGCTACCCCCCGGATTGGTCACCTGTTGAACCTGATCGCCTTCGTATAACTGGTACAGTTTTTTACAATGTGGGCTGGAATAAAGTACCTTACTTGATTCGTCAATAATGATATAAGCTACTCCCTTGATGATGGGGAGAACCGTTGAGTGAGAGGAAAAGCTGCCTGACGGATGTGTAGCCAAATTATCGCCTTTTATGACCGGGAATTCTCAAGGTTCATAAGTGTAGCAACTTGATTACGACCATTATGTTTGGCAATATATAACGCCCGATCAGCTCGTTTGATCAAAGTTTCCAGATTGGCAGTCATCGAATCAAGTTCATCTGCCCCAATACTGACAGTTACGTGAATCGGTCCAGCCTCTGTGTAAATCAAATCACTTGCGATCGTTTTTCGGATTCTTTCGGCGACGATCAACGCTGCCGGAAGGTCATCATCTTTCAAAAGAACCACGAACTCTTCCCCACCGTAACGTCCCACGATATCGATCTCGCGCAAATAGCCGGCAATTTTCTGGGCGATTTCTGATAATGCAATATCTCCAATCGCATGGCCGTGTTTATCGTTGATCTCTTTGAAATTATCCAGGTCGATCATTAAGGCCGATAGGGGTCGGCTAGATCTTTTTGAAACCGCCAATTCGCGTTCACCTAATTCAAATAAACCTCTCCTGTTATAGATACCTGTGAGCTCATCGGTGATTGCCAACCGCTGGACTTCAGCGAGCAGGCGTGAGTTTTCAATAGCCACAGATATCTGGCTATTAAAGATCTCGCTTGCTTTCAGGTCAATTTCTTGTAAGTCTTTCCCATAGAGACCCAGCAAACCGATCGTCTTTCGATCTACGATAAGGGGTAAGAATAACGATTTAGTCTCTTTTTTGATATCCAATGCTTCCTGAATTTTCCCGATGAAAGGGCCGATTTCCCCAGGGAGTACCATTTTCAGCACAGAAACCAGGTCTTCCACAAAGACGATCTGCTGGAATTCCAGCGTGTTCCGGAATTCGTCTGAATTTGGAACGGGTATTATTATTTTTCTATCTGTGGAATAATTGAGCGCTTTCAATTGGGTCAACAGTTCTTTATTATGGGAGCAATAATCCAGGCTCAATAATTGTGAGTTTTTATTCAAGAAGAATAAGAGACTGTGAATATTCATTTTTTCCAGGCCCTCACCCATGGTCTGGATGATATCTTCGAGCCCCTTTGTGCTCAGAATACTGGTGGCAACAAAGCTCAAAGAGGTGATCAAATCATTGGCGTGCTGAAATTGTGCCGATTCAACCTTGGTCTTTTCGTAAATATTCGATTTGTGGATGATGCTGGCGATTTGGAGTGAAGCATATTCACCAATGGAAATCTCGGGCTGTGTGATTTGCCTGGGATTCTTAAAACCGATCACGATTGCGCCCAGCGGGTTTTCCTGCGCGATCATTGGAAGAATTAGAAAAACCTGATCGCTGAAAAGAGGACTGAGATACTCTTGCCATTGGGCATATTCTTCCTTTGTAGTAATGACCAGGGGATGCTGTAGATCGATGACTTTCTCAGTAATGCTTGGCCCTTTGGAAGGGATCATTTTTACCGGCGCAGGCATCAGGCCGTCACCGTAGGCGGCCAGATTGGTGGTTATTTTGTTCTCCGGGTCCCATTTTGTGATCATTAATGAATTTGCGTCAAACACTGAAAGGACTTTTTCTGGCAGGTTCGCAAGAACATCATCCAGTTGTTTGGAATTGAGCATCATTTGGGTGAATTCATTTATCAGGGCAATTTGCTTCAGGCGACGATTTGTCTCTGCAAATACTTGGGCGTTTTCAATGGCGATAGCTGCCTGGTCAGCTACCATTTTCAATCTTTTTGCGTGTTTTTCGGTAAAAGAATCAGGCATACTGCCATCGCAATTCAAGAATCCGAATACCTGACCATTGACCACGATCGGAGCACAGATATAGGAACGGACCCAAAATGATTCCGGCATTGGCATCCAATCAGAATAATTCCGTGTATCTGAAATTACCATTTCCTGTTTTTCGACGAGAATTTTCACAAAGGAAGTAATTTTTTGAAGGTCAAAAATACGCGATGCCAGAATTTCGGCTGTTCCCATTCTGTCATATCCATGTTGGCGGACGACACGGCCTGTGGTTCCCTCTACGAGCAATATGTTACACGTCAGGGTGGGTACCACCTTATCGATTGACGCCAGGATATGGTCTAGAACCACATCCAGATCAAGGCTGCTGTTTAACGCAGATGCAATCTCGACCAGTTTGCTGGTGAAATCTTGTTGTTCCTTCTCCATCTCCACCAGGTAATTTAGCTGGCTTATATCTTTATAGAAGACAATGATTACTTCTTCACCTTTCATACTTCCATAAGAAAAATCAACTTCAACTTCGATAATGATCTTTTTATTTACGGGGTTTATCAACGGAATGCGGATACTGTTGTGGATTTCCCTTTTCAATTCTTTGATCATTGCCGAAAGTCTGTCGTGATATTCGTCCGGATGCAAATCAAATATATGTAATTTCTTGCCGCTGGCCTCATCGACCGAAACACGCTTTTGCAAAGCGAGGTTCATATCCAATATCTCGCCTTTGCCATTGGTGACTAATACCATCTGATCCAGGGTTTGAAATAGAGTCTGGTGGTTGATTTCTTGTTGTGATAATTCGGTTTGGATGTGCAAACGAGAATGGTAGTTCTCAATTTCCCGGATGATGGCCTGGAGCCGGATTCTGATTTCCTCGGGGAGGACAGTAAATTCTGAAGTTCCTAAAATAAAGGTTGCAACAGGTTCTTTCTTCAGGATCAGCGGTAACACTACCAGGTCTTTTATTGAAGGAGGAAGTTCAAATGCGCTATCAAGCCACAGAGGAGCGTTCGCCGAATAAAATTCCAGATTTGGTTTCAGCAGAAAAATTCCGCTTGGCGAATTACAGGTTACTTCTATAGGAAAATGGAACGAGGACCCATCAACGGATTTGAGGCTATCCAGTAAAAATAGGTCTTTCTTGGGCTTGAAAACGTAAAGTGCAAAAAGCGAAAAAAACGAAAGAGAGCTTAAAGTCTTAAAAAGAATTTCAAAATATTCAGATTCCGTTTTTGATTCGTTGAGGGAGAGAGCCAGATCTCGTTGGATTTCAAGCATTTCTTCGCTGTGCAGAAGATTGGTAACATCCGTACCGACTACCTGGATTTCGATTATCTTGTTCTGATCAGCGGTAATGGGAAATCCTTCCCAACGGATCAAACGCTGCATACCATCTTGCTGGATTTTATCTACATCCAGTGGCATACGTCGGGGAGCCATCAGCATCTCTTTTAAAGACCGATGCAAATTCGGAAGCTGTTTAGCTGAAAAGAGTACAGAAATGTCCTTGCCGACGAGCTTTTGAGAGGCCTTATGGATTGAATCACTAAACGAGTGATTTACATAGGTGATCTTTCCGTCAGTTGTAAACCGAAGAATAAGCTCCCCTTGGTTTTCAAGAATGGATTTATAGAAGTCAGTTTCTAGATTGATCTTGCTCAAGGCATCATGTACTTTCTTCGAGAGGTCAATAGCGATTGATTCGCTATGACTTCGTGATCACCATTACTGTCCACTTTTTAGAGGTCTTTTCTATATTGGCAAATCACCGGATATAAAATGATCATTTGCCAGGGTGGCCGCAGGTTTAATTTATCAACCTGTATAATTCTACCCATAAAGTCAAATATTTTCATGTTTTTACTGTAGAGATTAATTACAGATTTCCAATTTCTTTGGAGGATTTTTGTTTTCATCCACATGGTTTTACTATTCAATGCTTGCTGTTCAATACTTGCTTGACAACTTTTCATGGGCTGGATAAGATGATTCTGCATTCATTATCACCCATGAGCGCTAGAGACAATTCCTTGACCCGATCACACAAGAGAGTCTTCCAGAATGAACGGGTGATTTTAGCCGGTAAAATGCTCAGTAGGTAAACCTGCAAGACTACGAGGGATCGCTTCGCCCATTAATAATGCTCAATGATTCAATGAACCAGTAAAAACCATTCGATCCGGACGTATATTCGTCTTTGAAATAATTATTTCTAGAAAGAATCACTATAAAAAAGGGCAATTTGAATTATTTCTTGAAATAACCCATCTTCTGCTGCGGAGGATAAATGGAAAAATCGATGAAGTGGTATGACCTGGTTTTCATCAATATCTACTGGTTTGGCATGAATATTACTACCAATATCATGCCAGTGTTGTTACCGGCACTCGTGTTGATGTTTACGCCCGAAGACCAAAAAAGCACTGCTCTGGCTAACGTCCGGGTCATCGGGCTGGTTGTGGCCATGTTGATCCAACCGATTGCCGGGATGTTCAGCGACCGTAACACTTCCCGCTGGGGGAGGCGCCGTCCCTATATTTTGGCCGGTGCACTTCTCAGTATTTTCTGCCTGTTTCTCACCGGACTCACCCCAATGTTAGTGGGTTCTAAAGCTGATGGTTTCTTTCAGCCTACTTTTGGCATCACCACGGCCTATGCAGTTTTATTGTTGGCAACCATCTTGATGCAATTTTCGTCCAATATCGGCCAGGGTGCCGCCCAGGGATTGATTCCGGATCTTGTCTCCACCAGACAACGCGGAATGGCCGCCGGCTTCAAATCCTTGATGGAAATTTTACCTCTGGCGTTGGTTTTTCTGGTAGGAAAATACATCGACAACGGTCAGATCTGGTTGGTGGTTGGGATCATGATGATCGGATTTCTTGCCACTGCTTTGGTGACAATTTTCACTGTACATGAAACGCCGCTCGCTGAAAAACCGGCTTTCGGTGTGGGTAAAGATACCTTGAGGCTATTTGGACTGACAGCCATTTTCTTTATCACTACCCGTCTGGCCATCTGGGCGATCAGTGCAGCCGGTAATTTTCTGCAGCCTTACAACCTCCCATCATTGGCATACATTCTGGTTATCGCAACGATCGGTTTGATTTGCATGGCTGGATCGGTCTTCATTGGTGTGTTTCTGGGAGCATCGGTGGGAATTGGCAAAGAAGCTGTTAACCAGAGATCATTCATCTGGTGGATCGTGAACCGTTTGTTGATCCTGGCAGCCATCACCGGTGTTCGCGATTTTGCACAATATTACCTGCGTGATGTGCTTAAAGTGACGAATCCGGCTACAGAAAACACACGCCTGCTATTAGCCATCGCAGCCTTTCTTGTACCGGCAACGTTGGTTGGGGGAAAACTTGGGGATCGCTTTGGCCGTAAACGAGTGTTGCTCGCTTCAGCCGTCATTGCTACGGTTGGCACCGTGGTCTTGTTGACCTCTCACACAATGTTGATGGTTTACATATCCGGAGGCATCATTGGTCTGGGATACGGGTTCTTTATGGCTTGCTCGTGGGCCCTGGGAACAGAACTGGTTCCAGCCAGTGAATCCGGTAAGTACCTGGGCATTTCTAACCTGGCAGGTGCCGGGGCAGGGATAGTCGGAACTGGCATCGGTGGGCCTATGGCGGATTCATTCAACGCCATTACTCCCGGGTTGGGATACCTGGTCATTTATGGGATTTATGCGGGATTGATTGTGATCTCGGCGGTGGTACTGGTCAAAGTGAAAGACCCTGGGAAAAAAGCAGGCGCCATTAACCCCAACTAGGAGCGGACGAGCCCCCGCCTATCGTCGACGGATGCATCTTGGAGAGGACATCATATGGTTCAAAAAATTCACCTCATCTTTAAGACCCACCTGGATGTCGGATTTACCGATTATGCCGCTGTCGTCCTGGATCACTATTTTAAAAACTACATTCCGGCTGCTATACGGGTGGCCAGGCAAATGCGCGAATCAGACCGGCCTGAACGCTTTATTTGGACAACGGGTTCTTTTTTGATCTATGAATATCTGGAGCGTGGTACACCTGTTGAACGGAAACAAATGGAAGAGGCAATACTGGCGGGGGAAATCGCCTGGCATGCCTTACCATTTACCACCCATACCGAGTTGATGGATGCAGACCTGTTTCGCTTTGGTTTGTCACTCTCGGCAGAGTTGGACCGGCGTTTTGGCAAGACGACCATTGCTGCCAAGATGACGGATGTTCCCGGTCATACCCGTGGGATCATTCCATTGCTGGCGGAAGCAGGAGTTATCTTTTTACATATCGGGGTCAACCCCGGTTCGACAGTGCCTGGAGTGCCTCCCCTGTTTCGCTGGCGGGATCCATCCGGAGCAGAGATCATCGTCATGTACGAGAGCGGATACGGCAGCGCATTTACCATCGAGGGGATCGAAGATTCCTTGGCGTTTGGCCATACCGGTGATAACCTCGGTCCGCAATCCACAGAACAAGTGCTGGATGTTTATACTGAGGTGCGGAAAAAATTTCCCACAGTAGAAATATTTGCTTCCACGCTGGATGCTTTTGCCAGCAAACTTTCGCCTATCCGGGCGTCCTTACCGGTAATCGATCAGGAAATTGGTGACACCTGGATCCATGGAGTCGGAAGCGACCCGATCAAGGTAAGCCGATTTAAGGAATTAAGCCGCCTACGGGAGGCGTGGCTGGCAGAACGACCAGCCCTCGCTGACGATGAACGCTTCAAGGTGTTCAGTCGGCGTCTGTTGATGGTGCCGGAGCATACCTGGGGAATGGACGAAAAAACATATCTCGGTGACCATACCAGTTATAGCGCCAAGGATTTCACAGCTGCCAGAGGGAAACCCAATTTTCAAAAATTCCAGAGTTCCTGGGTGGAAAAACGGGCCTATCCGCAAGAAGCCGTCAACGCGTTGGAAGATTTACCGCAGGCAGCCGATGCCAGAAAACATTTACAGGCAATCCGTCCTGTGAAACCTGACCTTTCGGCCTGGAGTCCTTTGCTCAACCCGGGTGATAAGCAGGTAGCTTATGGCTACTGCCTGCGCTTTGATCCGCTGACCGGGGCGTTGATTTCACTCATCTCGGAGGCTGGTACGTACGATTGGGCAGCTCCGGATGGGCATCCATTGGGCTGGTTACGCTACCAAACCTTTTCGGCGGCAGATTACGAACGCTTTTTCAACCAGTATATTCTCCCGTCCGAGCGCAATAATGGTTGGGCCAGAGAGGATTTTACCAAACCGGGCCTGGAGCTGGCTGCACCGCAAGCCCGTTTCTGGCAACCAAAGGTAATGGCAAGCTTCTCTCGCCGGATTTCCGAAGAAAGCAGCTTTCTCTTCCATTTAGTAGGGGAACCACATAGCATTGCAGACTATGGTTGCCCGCAGGATTTTTGGCTGGAATATCGCTTAGGCTCCCACCTGACCGGGCTGCAGATCGAATTGCAGTGGTTTCACAAACCGGCATGCCGTATGCCTGAAGCCCTGTGGTTCTCATTTCTTCCTTGTTTGGCCGAAAAAACAGATTGGAGAATCGAAAAATTAGGGCAGGAAATCTCCCCGGTGGAGGTGGTGCCTTTTGGTAACCGTCACCTGCATGCATCAGGTAAGTATGTCATTTGGCTCAATCAGATAAATAGGTTGAAGATCATTTCGTTGGATGCACCCCTGGTTGCACCGGGGAAACCTTCATTGTTGGATTTTAATAACGAGCTGCCACAAATCGGAGACGGCATGCATTTTAATCTTTTAAATAATCTATGGGGAACAAACTTTCCCATGTGGTTCGAAGAAGATTGTCGTTTCAGGTTTGATTTATCATTGGAGTCGACATCAAGTTGAAGCCTGATCTCCCTGAACTGACAAATCGTTGCAACCGAAATCGGAAACTTTCGTATACAGAGTGAAAAAATAAGTTTGTGAGGTAAATATGGAAAATCCGAGACATCGAAGTCATTCGTTTTTTTGGCCAATTCTATTGGTAGGAGTGGGTATAATCTGGTTACTCGTCAATCTGGGGATCATTGCCCCCATCAGTGTGGGGACGATGCTGCAGTTTTGGCCGATCATGTTAATCGTGTTGGGACTGGATATTTTATTCAGCCGCAGATTTGTTTGGATCGGTAGCCTGGTGGGAATCTTAGCCGTAGTTGGTTTGATAGCCTATCTTCTTCTGATGCCAAAGACAGGTTTACAAACGGCCACCCAGGCTGTGCAGGAGAACTTTGGTGCACCTATCGGAGAAACCAACACGGTCAGCTACAATTTTGAGACATCATCCGAACCGGTTGATATTTACGCACTAGGTAGCGATTCAAACCAGTTGATCGATGCAAATTTGACCCATCAGGGAAAGATCGATTTTGCGGTTACTGGTACCACAGATAAAATGGTGAACCTTTCAGAGACGACCAATCCTGCCGATTGGTTTACCTGGACACTGGCAAATACCAATCTTAAATGGAATATTGGCCTGAGCACAGCCGTTCCTTCAGATATCACCGTCGATGGGGGGAGCGGATCGATCAGCACTGACCTAACTGGGGTGAAGGTGCAAACTCTTACTGCTGACCTGGGCTCAGGGTCATCTACCTTTACCTTACCCCAATCAGATCAGGATTTGGCTGTCAATATCAACAGCGGTTCCGGTTCAGTGAATGTTGCCCTGCCCGAGAATACAAATATGACGCTAAAACTTGAAAGTGCCAGCGGTTCCGTAGACATCAACTTGCCCTCAGGGGCGGCCCTTCAAGTGGTAGTGATGGATAGCGGATCCGGCAGTTTGAGCCTGCCAGAGAATTTGACCAGGATATCCGGGGATCAAAATGCAGGAACCTGGCAAACTTCTGGCTACGATCTGGCAACGAAACGAATCGTCATAAAAATTCTTGACCGCGGCTCGGGAAGCATTTCCATTAATTAAAAATGATGTAAAAGGAAAAGGATGCCTTGAAAATGTAGTGCACTCTTTCTGTTGGTTGTGTCCAACTTTTGGGGTGCAGTTCAAAAAGGCATCCTTTTAATTATTAAAAAATTCTTATCTATTGTTAAGCGATTCTTTATGCGCAAAGTGTAACATTTGAGAATGATAAACCAGATGTTTGAATAAGCTTTATCCAACCTTAATGTGGTTTATTCAAGCATTCAATTTTTAGGAGGCAACAAATGAAAAAACAAATAATGGTAGCAACATCGCTATTAGTACTGGTGGCTTTATTGGTGAGTTGTGCTCCGTTTACCACGCAGGCGAACAGTACGGCTGCCGCGGTGAAGGTAGCAACCCAGGCTCCTGCCGCGATAGCCAATACAACGACTGTGGACGAACAGACCGCATTTGAACAAATTTATGCTGCGGTGAATCCGTCAGTTGTCGATATTTTGGTTACTGAGAATGCAGCGGCAACCACGCAAACTACTCAGTACAGCTTTCCGGGGTTCCCGCAATTTAGTAATCCGCAGCAGCAATCTGCTCCCACTCAGGTGGAGGGTGCCGGTTTCATCATCGACTCTGCCGGACACATTGTCACGAACAACCACGTGATTACTGATGCTAGCCGAATTGTGGTCACTTTTTCGGACGGAACCCAGGCGGATGCAAAACTTATAGGTGCAGACCCGGCTACTGACCTGGCAGTCATTCAGGTAAGCGGTGTGGATCCTTCTCTGATCAAACCGATCACTCTTGCAGATTCGACTCAGGCCAAGGTCGGAGAAATCGTTGTAGCAATTGGCAGCCCATTTGAACTGCAGGGCACTATGACCACCGGCATTGTTTCTGCTTTGGGCCGAACCATGGATAGTACTGCAGCGGCTTCTACCTCTGCGACGACTTCACAACAGGCCTATTACAGTATTCCAGATATCATCCAGACAGATGCAGCCATCAATCATGGAAATTCTGGTGGCCCGTTGGTAAATTTGAATGGCCAGGTGATTGGCGTCAATACTGCCATCGAATCCACTAGCGATAGCAATGCCGGAATCGGTTATGCCATTCCCAGCGCGATCGTTAAACTGGTATCGAATGATTTGATCACCTCAGGGAATGTACAACACACCTATTTAGGATTGAGCTATACTCCGGTTGATGCAGATATTGCAACTGCCATGAATTTGCCTACCAATACTCGTGGAATTCTGGTACAAGCTGTAGGTTCCAATGGACCTGCAAGTAAAGCTGGTTTGATTGCCAGCAGCAAAAATGCGACGATCAACGGTGAGTCCATGCCAGTTGGTGGCGACATCATCACCAGCATCGATGGTAGTCCGACCAGGACCAGCAATGACTTGATATCTTACCTGCTTTTGAATACTACGGTAGGGCAACAGGTGACTCTGGGAGTCATTCGGGATGGTAAAGATATTACCGTAAAGGTCACCCTCGAAGCCAGACCGGCCAACTCGTAAGTAATGAAAACAAAAAAAATCCAACTCATATCGAGTTGGATTTTTTTGTTAACGTGTTCTATTTTGGTGCAGAACTTTGGTAATCTGAAATGATACGATCGCAAAGTTGGTCCAGAACAGGGTTTACCTTGCGTCTGGATTCGTCGGCCATGTACCAATCCATGATTTCGACGACACCCCGCGCGAAGGGGATGGTAGCGCAATAATCAGGGACCAGCCGTTTGATCTTGGTATTATCAAAAATAACGCTGTAAGCCTTATCCCCCAAGAGTCCGGCCCCCCAGGCAGGATCATATTGGGCGATTCGATCGGATGGAATGTGGACGATTTTTGGGGTGACCCCGACGGCTTTTGCACAATAGGTAAATATCTGGTTCCAGGTGAGAGATTCATCCGAAGTGATCTGTACTGCCTCACCGATGGCATGTGGATTGCCGAGCAGGCCCACGAACCCTTTGGCAAAATCTCGATGGTGAGTGAGTGTCCACAGGGAAGTCCCATCGCCGTGGACGATCACAGGTTTTCCCTTGATCATGCGGTCCATTATTGTCCATCCCCCTTCCATCGGGAGCAACGTTTTGTCATAGGTATGAGAGGGACGAACGATGGTGATGGGGAATTGCTCCTGCCGGTAAGCGTGTACCAGGCGTTCTTCACAGGCAATCTTGTTGCGTGAATATTCCCAAAATGGATTTTCGAGTACGGTCGATTCAGTGATGGGCAGGGCTGCCAATGGTTTTTGATAGACAGATGCCGAACTGATAAAAATAAATTGATCGGTGTGACCTTTAAATAATTGGATATCAGTTTCAGCTTGCTCCGGTGTGAAAGTAATCCAGTCTACCACTGAATCGAAATGTCGATTTTCCAGCACTTTTTTCACTGATTCGGGGTCACGAATATCACCGTGCAATACCTGTGCTCCAGCAGGAATGGGCCGGCTGGACTGGCCGCGATTGAGCAGATAGAGATCCAGACCGCGATCCAAAGCCAGTTGCGAACAGGCTGAACTGATAATACCGGTACCGCCCACAAATAATACTTTCATAACATCCTCCTACGAAGATTATTGAGTTAAGTTTACCCGTTTTTTTGGGGGCTTCAAGTATGGCTATTCGGTTATGATCTGGGCATAGAGCTTGTACACAAGATGGAATTCACTTCTATCGAGTTTATAATTAGATAACAGGAATGTGTTCTTTGGGATTTTGAATTTCATGGTTTTTTAGGAAAGGATACTTGCGATAATGGCAAACGGTCAGGCATACGACGATTTCTCAATGGATGAGTTGCTACAACTGAATCAACGGAACATTTCGAAAGAGGAGATGAAAAAATTCGAAGGCTATATGTCCGAAATTTTTTCTGCGTTTGGAATGGATGTCAATACCCCTTCGACTGTGGATACCCCACGGCGCTTTATCGAAGCCCTTTATGAATCGACGAACGGTTATGATGGTGATCCAAAATTGATTAAGGCTTTCCCAAAAGAGTGCCGCGGCGAACCGGACTGTCGTCTCAGCCAGGTGATCGAAGGCCCGATCCATTTTCATGCGTTGTGCGAACACCATGTATTTCCTTTTTACGGAGAGGCTTATTTGGGCTATGTAGCTAATGAGCGTATCCTGGGAATTTCTAAACTGACCCGTCTGGTACGGTTGTATACCAAACGCTTTTCTGTGCAGGAGCGCATCGGTTACCAGATTGCGGATACCCTTGAAGCGTTGATGGCGCCGCACGGAGTGGCTGTGTTCATTCGTGCCAAGCATATGTGTGTCGAAATGCGCGGCGTGCGCGAGATCTCCCCGGCAACGCGGACAACAGTTTTCCGCGGCGTTTACGCCGAAGATCCAGCTCTCCGGGCTGAATTTTTGAATATTTGCGGGTTGAACAAGCAGACGGTTTAAAGGATTAAATTAGTTCAATAAAAACCCCGGTTTTCCATTTGGAAACCGGGGCTTTTTTAGCTATTTCCGCATATTTGGATCCATTCACAATTATCACCCGTGAGCAGACGGGCGCTATCGTCAGGCCCCCAGGTTCCCGGTTCGTAAATCGAGAGCGGCGGGGCAGAGGAACTCTGCCAGCCTTGCAGGATCGGATCGATCAATTGCCAGCTTAGTTCGGTCTGGTCGGCGCGGGTGAAGAGCGAGGCGTCGCCCATACTGACATCCAGTAAAAGTCGCTCATACGCATCCGGCAGTGAATTAGGGCCGAATTCATCGCTGTAGTTGAAATCCATATTCACCGAACTGGTATCAGCAAGTGTACCGGGCACTTTGGCTTCGAAGCGCAGGTGGATGCTTTCGTTTGGCTGCAGGCACATCGAAAGCACATTCGAGGAAGCGCTGAAATCTCTTTGCATGGGGAAGATACGATGAGGCACTGTCTTGAACTGAATGATGATTTCGCTGACCTTTTTTGCCATTTTCTTGCCCGAACGCAGGTAAAAAGGAACCCCCTGCCAGCGCCAGTTATCGATGTAGAAGCGCATCGCCGCGAAGGTCGCCGTCTGCGAATCGGGAGCCACGTTGGGTTCGGCAATGTAGCCGCGATACTGTCCGCGCACAGTGTGCTGGCCGACTTCCCTGGCCGGGATCGGGCGGATGGCGCTGATGACTTTCATTTTTTCATCCCTCAATGCGTCGGCTTTATATGAACTCGTTGGTTCCATCGCCACCAAGGTAAGCAATTGCAGCAGGTGGTTCTGGAACATATCCCGCACCACCCCGGCTTTGTCGTAATATTTGCCGCGTGTTTCTACACCTACTTTCTCGGCGACGGTGATCTGCACGCTGTCGATGTAATTGCGGTTCCAGATGGGCTCGAAGATAGTATTGGCGAAGCGGGCGACCAGAATATTCTGGACAGTCTCTTTGCCAAGGTAATGGTCGATGCGGTACACCTGGTGCTCGTCCAGCACCTGATGCAGGCTCTCGTTCAAATCCTGGGCGGATTGTAGATCGAAACCAAAGGGTTTCTCGATGACCACCCGCCGCCAGCCGCTTGCTTCTTGCAACAGGCCGGTAGTGGCCAAACCGGTAATAATTTCTAGAAAATATTCAGGTGGCGTAGCCAGGTAATAGATATGGTTGCTACCGGGGGCTTCTACTTCAGCTAATTTTGCCTGGATGAATTGGTAAGTCTCAGGTTTATTGAAGTCACCAGAAAAGTAGGTTAAATGTTGGGCAAAGCTGTTCCATTCGGTTTCACTGGCTTTCACGTCGGTCAGTTCCAGCAAACTCTCATGTGAAAGCCGCCTAAAATCATCATGGCTCCAACTGCGACCGGCGATACCGATGATTTGGAACTCAGCCGCAAGGTGTTTCTTGCAATACAGATTAAAGAGGGCTGGGATCAGTTTCCGTCTGGAAAGGTCGCCGGAGGCTCCAAAAATAATGTAAGTGGTTGAATCTGCCATAGTGTCTCCTAACAAGATGATTGTATTGCATAAATATCAGAATTAGATAGTATTTGTGTGATATTTGATTAATCAATTGGGGCTCAAGTGTTGTGCCTCAGGCTATAATTCAGGTATGAAATGATTGCAGAGCCAATCGCTCTGATGGAGGAGCAAATAAATGGAACTGGCAATGATCGGATTGGGAAAAATGGGCGGAAACATGGTGGCACGCTTGATCGGAGGCGGACACCG
>Ga0182011_10002499_pt1 | contig 15443 bp, 12 predicted proteins | sample 711E1DmetaG_FD_120481 | JGI IMG/M metagenome (GOLD analysis project Ga0182011, IMG submission 120481) | Permafrost microbial communities from Stordalen Mire, Sweden - 711E1D metaG | ecosystem: Environmental > Terrestrial > Soil > Wetlands > Permafrost | place: Sweden: Stordalen | collected... | reverse complement strand
TTCAGAACAAAGATAGAGGGCTGAAGGCCCGACCTATAGTTCAACGAACTTCTGACTCAGGACACTAGGGAAAAGCAACCGTTGTTATCAAGTGCCGATTTCCGTGCAGCTTTTCCCGCATCTGGCCAGGGCTGCGTAATACTCACCACTGGAAGCTACTGCGGAGGGCCTGCGTTGCTTGCAGGTGCGGATCTTGGTGTGGCATTCTCGTCTGGCTCGTTCGCCCCTGGGTCTGACTCCGATTTGGCTGGAGTTGCGGCGGGTGCACCACTTGCTGGGGTCAGTGGCAGATCCAACTGCTTCTTAGGAGCGTTGCCGGTGGGGAAGGTCTCGGTGGGTTTGCCCGCGATGGCCGCTCGCATGAAGTCCATCCACATGGGGAGGGCGGCGCGGGACCCGGTCTCTTTTTCACCCAGCGTCTGGTGGTTGTCGAAGCCGATCCAGGTGCCGCAGGTGACCGACGGCGAGAAACCGATGAACCATGCGTCGGTGTAGTTGTTGGTGGTTCCCGTCTTGCCGCCGAAGGGATGGTTTAGTGAGGCCGCTGCTGCTCCGGTTCCCATGCGCGTTACCGCCTGTAGGAACTCCATCATGGTGCGCGCCGTCTCGACCGAGATGACCTCGGTGACCAGCGGCGGCTTCTCGTTCATCGGCAGACCGTCAGCCTGAGTTACGCGGCGGATCAGATGCGGCTCAATGCGGATGCCATCGTTGGGAAAGACGCTGTAGGCTCCGACCTGCTCGATCAGCGAGATGTCGGCCGAGCCGATGGCCACCGGCAGAAACGCCGGAATGTTGCTGGTTACACCGAAGCGATGTGCCGTCTCGATGACAGTGCGGATGCCGGCCTTATCGGCCAGCTTGAGCGCGGGAATATTGCGCGACTCGGCGAAGGCGTTGAGCAGCGTCATCGAGCCTTTGTAGTCAGCCTCGTAGTTGTGCGGCGTGTAGGGGCCGTTGGGCGTGGGGAAGGTCACCGGTCCGTCGACGATCAGGTCGGTGGGCTTGGCTCCCGCCTCGACCGCCGTGGTGTAGACGTAGGGTTTGAACGACGAGCCAACCTCGCGCTGGGCCTGTGTGGCGCGGTTGAATTGCGACAGCGCAAAGTCGCGCCCGCCGACCATCGCCAGCACTTCGCCATTGGAGTTATCGACCGCCATCATCGACGCCTGCGCGCCGGAGTCCTGCTCCAACTGCGCGTGATCGATGCCGTCCGCTGAGGCTTCGTTCAAGCGCACGTATACGACATCGCCCACAGAGAGGAAGCCGGTCGCTGAGACATTCTGCGTCCAGGCCCAGTCCGTTGGCGTCATTACGGCACGCGCCGAGCCGATCTTCACCTGCACCCGCGCGGGCGCGACCTCGGTGACCAGTGCGTGGTAATAGCCGTTCTTGACGACCGCCTCGCTCCAGTCGGGATGCTTGTAGGCGTCAATGTCGAGGCCTGCGGCGCGCACGTTGTAGAGGTGCCCCTTCCAGCCGTGCCTACGCTCGTAGGCTGCTGTGCCGTCTAGCACCGCCTTGTTGGCCACGCGCTGTAGGTCGAGATCAAGCGTGGTGTAGACCTTCAGCCCCCCGCCGTGAACCTCCTCGGCTCCGTACTCCTTCTCCAGTTGGCGCCGCACCTCTTCGACAAAGTAGGGAGCCTCGGAGTTGGCGGGCGGTTCGATGTTGAGGCCGAGCGGCTGTGCCTCGGCTGCGTCCTTCTGCTCCTCGGTGATCTTGCCGTCGTCGAACATCTCGCTCAGAACGAGATTGCGGCGGCGCAGCGCTCGATCCGGATGGTTGATCGGCGAGTAGGACTCAGCCCCCTTGGGCAGCGCGGCCAGCAGCGCCGCCTCCGACAGTGTCAGATTCTTCACATGCTTGTTGAAGTAGTACTCCGAGGCTGACTCGAAGCCGTAGGTCCCGTGCCCCAGATAGATCTGGTTGGCGTAGAGAGTAAAGATCTGGTCCTTGGTGAAGACACGCTCAATCTGCACCGAGAGCAGAATCTCCTGTAGCTTGCGCCCGTAGGTCTTCTCGTTGGAGAGGAAGAGATTGCGCGCCAACTGCATGGTGATGGTGGAGGATCCCTGCGCGCGGGAGCGGGAGTGGATGTCTCGCCAAGCCGCACCCACCGCGCGAAAGAGGTTGACTCCCCAGTTGCTCTCAAAGCTCTTGTCTTCAATCGAGAGGATGGCATCGCGCAGCACGGGAGGGAACTCCGTGTAGGGCTCAACGACGCGGCGCTCCAATGCAAAGGAGCCGATCTCGCGACCGTGAATGTCTAGCAGCTCGGTTGTCGTGTTGGGACGATAGCGCTCGAGGTCGTCCATCTGGGGCAGGTCGATGGAGTAGACCAGCATCAAGCCGCACATCACGCCAAAGACCGAGGATAGGCCTAGCAGCACCAGAAACGTCGCTCGTGCCGCAATGTGCCGCGAGGGATACTGCGGCCCATGCAGAATGTCGATGCCGCGCAGCCTTTCGGCACGCCCGCGCCACCACGCCCGCCGCACCACCTTCACGGGTTCTTGTTCGTCACTGTCTAAATCGGGCACCAGACTCTTCCCAATCGCTCACCCACCACCTATTGCTCATGCCTGATCCTTACGCTTTGGCCTTTAGCAGATCGAGGGCCTTGGATAACGGCTCATCGAGTTGCACCCCGGGCTTCTTCACAATCGGTGCGGCGCTCGGAGGCAACGCTTCTTCGTCGCCATCGCCTGCGTTAGCGCCAGAGGAGACCAACACGTCGGGCGTTACGGCCTCGTCTTGCATGATCTTCCCCGAGGGCGATGCATACTTTGCCACCGACAGGATCAGCGCCGAGCCGTCGCTCAACTCGAAGGTCTTCTGCTCGGCACCTTCGCCGAAGGTCTTCTCGCCCACCAGATTGGCGCGCTTATTGTCGAGCAAGGCTGCGGCCACCAACTCCGCTGGACCCGCCGTTCCGCGATTGACCAGAACCACCAGCGGCGCGGTCGGCTGAACTGCCTTCGCCGCATCGGCGGTAAACGTCTGCTTGGGGAATTTCTGCCCTTGAAGTGTGGCAATCGTCCCGCTACCCAGCAGCAGGTTGGTTAGGCGCACCGCCTGAGGCATCTCTCCCGTCGCCACGTCGCGCAGGTCGAGCAGGATCTTTTTGTTGCCCGCCTTCTGCATTCCCTTCAGCTTGGCTTCCACCACATCGACGTGGTCGCTGTCCAGAACTCCCGGCTTCAGGTACAAAATCGAATTGTTCTCGTAGAGCGAGACGCTGACCAGCGGTATAGCCGCTGCAGCGCGCACCATGGAGGTCTTCACCGGCTCGGCTTTGCCGTCGTGGCTGATGACGCCGACCGTCAGCGTACTGCCCGGCGCGCCCTCCAGCATTAGGCGAATCATGGCCAGCGAGATGTCCCGCGTGTCGCGTCCGTCGATGGCCTCCAAAATATCGCCGTTGATCAGTCCAGCCTTATCCGCCGCGCTTCCCGGTACCACCGAGACGACCGTCGCGTAGCCGTAGCGCTTCGACACGTTGATGCCCACCTGTACACGCCCGCCGTTGCCGGGTGTGGATCCCGCAGCCTTGTAGATCTTGTAATCGTCCGCCGTCAGATAGCTGGAATCGGCGTCGAGCGACTCCAGCAGACCGCGCAGCGCGCCATGCGTCACCGCCGGAATGTTGGGGTCGGTCACGTAGTCCTGTTGGATGTGGTGCATCACCTCGGTGTAGACCTCGATCTGGTGATACGCACCGTCCTGCGCGTTTGCGGCGGCTTTCACCCCGCTCGTGTTCACCCCGAGGAATACCGTCAGCACCAGCACAACCGAGGCTGCGAGCAGCAGAATCTTAGCAATCTTTGGCATAAATCGCAGCATCTCCATAAGGCCCAGCTTGATCGGCGCGGAGCAAGTCCGCAGACACAATCTTTTTCGTTGTTCGTCCAAGTTAGACTTGCCCCCGGACACACCGATAGCAAGATGATATACCGGGCAACGCATTCGCCGTTTAACGCTACCCTTAATCATGTACACCCGACTAGACCGAGCCCATCGCGCTGCTCCCGTCGTACTGGGAGTGATCACTCTGGCCAGCGTCGTTGTCCTGCTTGTGTGGGACGTGCGCCCGGTCCTGTTCCCGCCGAATGCCCACAATCTTCTGGGCGCGCTTCCTCTGGCGCTGATCGGCGTGGCCTATCTGGTCTACCAAGGCGCACATCGCCCGTCGATTCAGGACTGGATTCGGGCGATCATTCTGGCCGTCGCCTTCTTCTTCTGGGCGGCCAACCAGCTCTGGCCGACCTCGCCTCTGGACACGCTCTACAACGACATCGCCATCGCGCTCTTCGTCCTCGATGTCTTCCTTACCATGATCGGCTGGCCCGCCTCCTCGCCCGATGAATCCTTTGGTGAGACCGGCAAAGGCAAGGTCTAGGTCTAGGCCGACAGATCCTGCGTCTCCCCGGAGTCGGCGAGGTCGGCACCCTTGGCCTCTGGTCCCAGCGCGGTTACGACGGCGATCAGCAGCGCGATGACGACGACCGTGCCGGAGAGCGCAACCGTCAGCGAGCCCCCATTATGTCGGTCGGCGTAGATCTGCTGCAAGATGCTGTTGCGTGACGCCAGCAGGTTGCCAAGCTGGTACGCAACGCCGGGGAAGATCGCGCGCACCGGCCCTGGGGCCAGCTCGTTCAGGTGCGCCGGAATGACTCCCCACGCGCCTTGCACCATGAACTGCATCAGAAATCCGCCCGCCGCCAGCATTACCGCCGAGTGCGACCAAGCCCACAGCGGCACCATCGGAATGGCGAACAGCGCGGCGAAGATGATCGACCGGCGTCGTCCGAATCGCTCCGAGAGCGTGCCAAAGCTCATTCCTCCAAGCAGCGCGCCCACGTTGCCGATGGCCGCGACCAGCCCGATTCTCGCCTCATTGAAGCCGCGGTCGTGCAGAAACGCCGGGTAGAGGTCCTGCGTCCCATGCGAGAACGCGTTGAACGAGAACATCAGCACGACGAGGAAGAGGAACGTCGGCAAGTAGTGCAGGCTGGCCCTTATTGGGGAGAAGTCCATGGGGCGCTTTGCCGCCAGCTTGCGCTCGGCGTGGCGCACAATCCACGAGGGCGACTCCTCGACATGGAAGCGCAGGTAGAAGGCCAGCAGAGCGGGCAACGCTCCCAGCATGAACATCACGCGCCAGTTGGTGAACATGCCCGAGCCGTGCAGGTGGGGGAATATCAGCCAGAAGAGCCCCGCGGCCAGCAGGTTGCCCAGCGGATAGCCCTGTTGCAGCAGCCCGGAGAAGAATCCGCGACCCTTGGCGGGCAGCGTCTCCAGCGCGAAGGCCGCGCCCACGCCCCACTCGCCGCCCATCGCGACGCCGAACAACGCGCGGCAGACAAGGAAGCTGCCGAGCGTAGGAGCAAGCGCCGAGGCGAATCCAAAGGTCGAGAAGGCGATGATGTTGACCATCAGGATCGGTCGTCGACCGTATCGCTCCGCCAAGACGCCGAAGATCAGCGCCCCGACCGGACGCATCGCCAGAGTCCAAAAGAAGGCCTCTGCTACTACCTTGCGCGCGACGTGAAAGTCGGCGGCAATCGTGACCAGGCAAAACGAGAGCAGAAAGTAGTCGAAGGCATCCAGCATCCAGCCCAGAAAGCAGGCCGCAAAGGTATTGCGCTGAACCCGATTTAGCGCGCGGATCTCGCTGAAAAGTTGCATCGTCGAAATCCTACCACCCTTACCGGTCCGCCAGTATTATGACCTCTTGATCGGCGAGAAATTTGGCTCGCCTTCGGATTTGTCGGCATCTTATTGTGCGAGTGACACATCCAAAAGATGCGTTACCAGTTCTCCGGCGGCGAGTTTGGCCGTAGGAATTTTGCTCGAAGAAAGAAGAACGATAAAACGATGAAAACTAAATTGCTACTTGCACTTGCTCTCTCCGTTGCCCTGTTCTCGTCGCGCGCCAATGCGCAGACCTCGACTTGGACGATTGATCCGGCCCACTCCAGCGTCAACTTCGATATTTTGCACATGGGCGTCAGCCACGTCCACGGTGCCTTCAGCAACGTGAAGGGAACCGTCACGCTGCATGAGAAGGACATTACCAAGTCCACGGTTGCCGCGACCATCGACACCACCACCGTCTCGACCGGCAACGAAGCACGCGACAAGCACCTGAAGTCCGCCGACTTCTTCGATGTGGAGAAGAACCCTGCGTTGACGTTTCAGTCGACCTCGCTGCGACGCGTGGGCGGCAAGCTGCAACTGATCGGCAACCTGACCATCAACGGCGTTGCCAAGAGCGTGACACTAGACGTGGACGGCCCAACGCCGCCGCAGACCATGCAGGGCAAGACGATCAGCGGCTTCTCCGCAAGTGGCATCGTGAAGCGCAGCGAATTCGGATTCGGCGCGAAGTTCCCGCCACCGCTGCTAGGCGACGAGGTGAAGTTCACCATCGACGTCGAGATCGACAAGCAGTAATGGCGTGATTAGAGCATTTTCCTTGTTGCTATAGAGTATTGAACGATTGTCATTCTGAGCGTAGCGAAGAATCCCCGCATTTCGTTCGTGCTGCAACACTCTACACCATAGGGAGAACTGCTCTAATCAGTCCGGGAAGAGTCAAAAACCTCCGTGCAAGTCTTCGTTTCGAAATGGCGGGACTTTAGTCCCGCCACAAGTCCCTAAAAACCAAGGGGGCTTTTGCCCCTGATGAAATGTTGAGGTCATGATTTAGGCCTTCCCTAGCTTCGTTCGCTTCCTGATTGGGAGCGTAGCCTGGGACGCTATGGCGGTGTTGCGTCAATTCGAGTAATCTCTACCCATCGCGCTGCGAGGCGACAAGATGCCGACGACCGTTCCGCCCTCCCAACTTGATCGTTACCCCTGCCGCTCCGAACAGTACGACGGAAGAAACGGGCGTCGTCCGCCCAACGGCCACAACCTGAAACATACCGGCGGAGGCGGTGGTGACGGAGACGGAAACTCGGGTCATGACGGCCCGGGTCAGCGTCTGATCGTCTGTCGCTTCGGACTCTTTCTCGCGATGGGCGCGGACCTGCTCTTCTTTGCTGTGCTCATCGGTTTCTTCTCTGTCACGCAGGTCGCGGGCCGCCTCGACGCCCTCGGCCATTCCAGCAACGCGTGGCTTCCGGTCGCCTTTCCTCAGATTCTGTGGTTGAACACGGCCCTATTGTTGTGCAGTTTGCTCACGGTTGAGATTGCACGACGGCACATGTTTGATTCCATCGATGCCATGGAGGAGTGGTTTGGTCTGGGTAGACCAACCTCTCGCCGCGCTCTGCCGTGGTTGCTGGCAACCATTGCGTTGGGCGGCGTCTTCCTCGTTGGACAAGAACTGGCGTGGCACCAGCTCGCGCTACGCGGAGTCGCCTTTCGTGCCAGCGGAGGCTTTGGCCACGCCTTCTACTTGCTCACCTGCGTGTACGCCGTACATCTGTCGGTGGGTATGGCGGGCCTTGTCGCCGCAGTGGTCGGGCTCCACGCCTTCAAAAGTGTGGAAAGCCGCCAGATTCTGGTCGATTGCGCGGCTTGGGGCTGGCAGGCGATATCCGCCCTTTGGCTCTGCCTCTTCGCTCTGCTTGCCTTCCACTAAAGCGGTTTTTCTATCGGTGTACCCCGAATTCGTTTGTCCTCTCTGAGCGCAGCGAAGAATCCCTACAGTTCGTTCGCAGTGACGAGGGGGAACATCAATAGGGGAATCGCTATAAGTGAAGATTTAGATGAATTGTGCCTGAGTTGGCAAATTTTGCGAGCCAGCTTTTCTTGTCTTATGGTGAACAAACAAAATAAGATGATGCTGAATTCCTGCCTACATTGAAGCCTGCGCCGTGTGGTAGCATACAGTCTGCGGAAGGTTGGCAGAGCGGTTGAATGCACCGGTCTTGATACATCGAGCACTGTCGGGGAAACGCGACAGATGAATGGAGTCAAATTCGGCGAAGCCCCTGGGCACTTCCGGGATATGGGACGCTTCCGAGGTAACGCCGAGCGAAGCCTGACCACACCGGTCAGGAACGTGTAGAGACTTGACGGCTCCCGCCTACGGCTCCTTTGTGAGCTACGGCGAAGGCAAAGTCCAGACGACAAACAGGCCTCGGTTTCACCCATTGAGCCTGGTAGCGAAAGCTATGGCCGTATGGAAAACCGGCGGAGCTGAAAGGCTCTCCAGGGTTCGAATCCCTGACCTTCCGCCACCGCTTCCAATGGCAGATTCGATGGTGGAATCATACCGCGAAGAACCCCCGTGCCTCAGCTGAATAGATGCTTGCCCTTCGGCGAATTGTTGTATGCACCCCGGCGCGATCTTGTTGCATCAAAAGACCACCAGTTGAGAGCGGGCCAGCTCCTTCTCCCTGCTGGATCAGCAAAACGGATCGGCAATAACAAGGGGGAAGCAGTTGGTGCGTTCCGTCTGTCTCAACCTCGCGGCGCAAATCTCGACCGGTTCTACCAGCATCTTCGCGCCGGCCGGTACGCCCGCACATTCCATCTTCGGCCTGTCGATGCTGGTGCTGGGCGTCGTCTGCTCGATCTTTGTCGTCGTTGCGGGGCTGTTCCTCTACGCGGTCGTTCGCTACCGCCATCGCGAGGGTTCGGCCAACGCAGGCGAGGAGCCTGCGCAGATCTTCGGTAGCAACCAGATTGAGCTCGCTTGGACGGTGATTCCCATCCTGATCGTGGTCCTGCTCTTTCTTGCCACCACGCGCATTATCCTGATGACGCAGAGCATTCCCAAGCCCGCTACAGCGCTCGACGTCAACGTCGTTGGCCACCAGTTCTGGTGGGAATATAGCTACCCCAAGCTGGGCGTTGTGACTGCAAATGAGCTGCACATTCCGGTCAGTGATCCCAAGCATCCCACGCCCACCTACATGACGATGACATCCGCCGACACGGATCATAGCTTCTGGGTGCCGCGTCTGGCGGGCAAGATGGACCTGATTCCGAATCAGATTAATACCATGTGGCTCGACCCGCAGACTGCGGGGCTTTACCTTGGCCAATGCGCGCAGTACTGCGGCGTCGAACACGCCAAGATGCTGATCCGCGTCTACGCCGATAGCCCCGCCGATTTTGCTGTGTGGGTCGCGCATCAGCGGCAGCCCGCCGTCAACAGCGACGACCCGCAGGCCGCCGAGGGGCGCGCCATCTTTCAGCGCAACTCCTGCATCAGTTGCCACTCCGTCGCGGGGACCGTCGCCACGGGACGATTCGGTCCCGACCTGACCCACGTCGCCAGCCGCGAGACCATCGGCTCCGGCGCGATTCCCAACAACGCCGTCAACCTGCGCGCCTTCGTCGACAACCCGGAGCACTTCAAGCCGGGAGTCCTGATGCCTGCAATGCATCTAAACGATCACGACCTTGACGCCATCACCGCGTATCTGGCCACGTTGAAGTAGAGAGGAAGCCATGGCAACTCACGCACCCGCCCCGGCAGAGACGACCTACACCGCTCCGCGCCGCCTCGTGCTCGATGTGCTGCACGACTGGGTGACGACGGTTGACCACAAGAAGATCGGCCTGATGTACATCGGCTATGCGCTGTTCTTTCTGGTGGTGGCGGGCGCGCAGGCGTTGCTGATGCGCATCCAGCTCAGCCGGCCCAACAACGACTTCGTATCGCCGCAGGCCTTCAATAGTCTCTTCACCATGCACGGCACAACGATGGTCTTCTTCGTCGGGATGCCGATTCTTTTTGGTTTCGGGAATTATCTTGTCCCGCTGATGATCGGCGCGAGAGACATGGCCTTTCCGCGATTGAATGCGTTCAGTTTTTGGATCTCGGCCTTTGGCGGGGTGCTGCTCTACTTCAGCTACTTCGGCGCGAGCGGTTTGTATGGCGCGGGCAGCGCGCCCGACGTAGGCTGGTTCGCCTACGCGCCGCTGACCGCGCGGGTTTTTTCGCCCGGGCACAGCACCGACTACTGGACGCTGGCGATTCTCCTCAGCGGCATCGGCAACATCGGCACCGCGCTGAACATTGTCGCCACCACAATCTGCATGAGGTGTCCCGGCATGAAGCTCAGCCGGATGCCTCTGCTGGTCTGGTTGTATCTCGTCACGTCGTCGCTGGTCTTTGTCGCGGTCAGCCCGCTGACCGCCGCGCAGATCATGCTGATGCTGGACCGCTACGTTGGTTCGCACTTCTTCGACACGCAGGCGGGTGGCTCGGCTGTGCTGTGGATGCACTTCTTCTGGATCTTCGGCCACCCGGAGGTCTACATTCTGGTCCTGCCCGCGTTCGCCTTCGCCAACGAGATCATCCCGGTCTTCTCGCGTAAGGCCATCTTCGGCTACGCTGCGATGGTTGCGGCCTCGGTTGGCATCGGCTTCATCAGTCTCAGTGTTTGGGCGCACCACATGTTCACCGTTGGACTGGGGCCGGGCGCGAACACATTTTTTGTGCTGGCGACGATGATTATCTCCGTGCCCACCGGCATCAAGCTCTTCAACTGGCTGGCGACGATGTGGGGCGGCAAGATCCACTTCACTGCGTCGATGATGTTCGCCATCGGCTTTCTCTTTCAATTCCTCATCGCGGGCCTAACCGGCGTCATGCTGTCGGTCGCGCCGCTCGACTGGCAGCTTGGCAACTCGTACTTTGTGGTCGCGCACTTCCACTATGTGCTGGTGGGCGCGATTCTCTTCATGATCTTTTCCGCCTTCTACTACTGGTTCCCGAAGATGTCCGGCCACATGTTGAGCGAGAAGCTGGGCAAGTGGCACTTCTGGATCTTCCTGATCGGCTTTCATCTTACCTTCGACTTCATGCACGTTCCCGGCATGTTGGGAATGCCGCGCCGCATCTACACCTACGAGGCCGACCGCGGCTGGATGATCTGGAACATGATCGTCTCCAGTGGCGCAATCTTTCAGGCCATTGGTACCTTCCTCTTCGTCTACAACATGGTCTGGTCGTACTTCAAAGGCCCCGTTGCTGGACCTGATCCATGGGACGCCTGGACGCTGGAGTGGTCGACGCCCTCGCCCCCGCCCGCGTATAACTTCGCCGAGATTCCCACCGTTGCCAGCCGCCGTCCGCTCTGGGATCTCAAGCACCCCGAAGATCCCGACAGCAAGTACGAGTAGTGAGTTGTTTATTTGTCATTCCGTAGCGAAGCGAAGGAATCTGCTTCTTCTTGCTCCACGATGGGCTATACCACTACCAAAAACGCAAAAAGGAGCTGCATCGATTGAGTGAAGCCGCCATCATTCCGAATGTAACAACGCCCGAGTGGACGCTGCCTTCGCGCGGTGTGGTGGGGATGGCCTGCCTGATCGTCGCTGAGGCTGCGATCTTCACCATCTTCGTGGTGGCGTATCTCTACTACCTCGGCAAGGATCGATCCGGCCCCACGCCGCGCGAGGTTCTCGACCTGCCGATCTTCACCACGATATGCCTGCTCTCAAGCAGCCTCACGGTTCACCTCGCCGTCTCTTCATTGCACCACGCGCGGCGCGGGCTTTGCTCGTTGTGGCTGGCGGCGACCGTGCTGCTGGGCGGCATCTTTCTCGGCGGTACGGCACATGAGTGGTACAAGCTGATCGTCCACGACGGCCTCACCATCCAGACCAATCTCTTCGGCACAACGTTCTATTCGCTGGTCGGCCTGCACGCAAGCCACGTCGTCGTTGGTCTCCTCATGCTCTCGCTCGCGCTGTATTTTTCTCTCACCGGCTCGCTCACCGCCAAGCACACGGGTCGCTTGGAAGTTCTCTCCCTCTACTGGCACTTCGTCGATGCGGTCTGGGTTGTCGTCTTCACCGTCGTCTATGTTCTAGGTCGATAAAGAAAGGAGTCTCGATGCACAACGATCCCGCACACAGCGATCCCAACGTGATCAATCTACCGCGTCCCACGGCGTGGCCGATGGTTCTCTCGCTTGGTCTCTCGCTGATTCTCGCGGGCCTAGTGACCAGCGTCGTGGTGGCGATCCTCGGCCTTGTGCTGTGCATCATCAGCTCCATCGGCTGGTTCCGACAGGTGCTGCCGCACGAGGCGCATGAGCCGGTCTCCGTCGGCGATGAGGTCTTCACCCCCACTACCGCGCGCACACTCATCGAACGCCAGCCAGTCTCTACAACAGCAGCCGATGCCGAGCGCAAATGGGAGGCAACAGAGGGCTTTCGACTGATCACTGGAATACAGGGCGGCATCGCTGGAGGCGCTGCGATGATCGTCCCCGCGACCATCTTTAGCCTGCTGAAGTTCCACAGTCTTTGGTATGCAATGAACCTGCTGGCGGCTGGCGGCTTCATCAGTTGGAGTGGTGCGACGGACGCTTTCCTCTGCCAGTTCCACCTGCAAGGATTGCTGGCCGCGCTCTTTATCCACGGGCTTACTTCGCTGTTGGTCGGCCTGCTCTACGGCGCAATGTTGCCGATGTTTCCTCGCTACCCCATCGTTACTGCTGGCTTCGTCGCACCGCTGCTGCTGACCGGAATTACTTATTCCGCGCTGAATATTCTCAGCCCGCTGCTCAACCAGCGCATCGATTGGCTGTGGTTCATCCTGTCGCAGTTTGCCTTTGGCCTAGCCTGCGGCTTCGTCGTCAACCTACAGGCCAAAGTCCGCACTCCGCAGTTTCAGGCGCTGCCGTTTTCCGTGCGCGCAGGCTTGCACGGCAATCCGTCGAACCTGCAAAATAATCAGCAGTCGCGACCCAACGCAAAATCCAGCGACGAGAAAGATAGCCACCGATGAAGACTCGCTCCCTCATTTTGTGCGCTCTGACGATGGCTCTCACCATGGCGGGCTGCAAGCGCGCTCCCGGCAAGCCTGGGCCGGAGCCGGAGGTGGCGCGGCCCGAGCAACTCGTCGATTTCCCCACGCTCTACGGAGAAAACTGCGCAAGTTGCCACGGCGTCAAGGGGCAGAACGGCGCGGCAATCTCGCTGGCCAATCCGGTCTACATCGCCACAGCCGGAGTCGATAATATTCGCCGCGTAACGGCGGAAGGCGTACACGGAACCGCGATGCCACCCTTCGCGCGCTCGTCGGGCGGCATGTTGACCGACCAACAAATCGCAATCCTCGCGCACGGCATCGCATCGACATGGAGCAATCCCTCGGCGCTTGTGGGGCAGACTCCTCCAGCATACGCGAGTAGTAATCGGGGCGATGCGGCGCGCGGTCGGATTGCGTTCAATACGCTCTGCGCAAGCTGCCACGGTGTGGATGCCATGGGTGGCAGGGCCACGAATGGCATCGCTACCGGCCTGCTCGTCGATCCCGCGTACCTTGCGCTTATCAGCGATCAAGGCTTGCGCAGCATTATCATCAGCGGCCAGCCGGAGCAGGGAATGCCCGACTGGCGCCATCACCAGACCGGTTCCGTCGCCCACGCTTTGTCCGAGCAGGAGATCGCCGATGTCATCGCGTGGCTCACCTCGCATCGCATCGCAACTCCCGGGCAGCCTTATCAAACGCAGCATCCATAGCAAGCGGAGAGAGTATGAGCGAAGACAAAATCAATCCGACCCCGCCCAGCAACGACGCCGCATTGCGCGAAAACGAGTCTGCGGCGGATGTCTCCGCCAAGGCCCGCGCGCACACTCGTCGCGCCTTTCTGTTCAAGCTGTCGGTGGCGCTGAACGCCGCGGTTGGCGCGGTTCTTGCTGTGCCGCTGGTCGGCTACCTCATCGGGCCTGCGATCAAAAAGTCCGCTCCAACCGGCGCATGGATTCACCTTGGCAACCTCAGCGAGTTTCCCGTTGGCGAGACGCGGCTGGCTGAATTCGCCAGCCCGGTCGCCAGCCTCACTGACGGCGAGACGGCCAAGACTGCCTGCTGGGTGCGCCGCGTCTCTGAGCAGAAGCTGCAAGTCTTCGCCATCAACTGTGCGCATCTTGGATGCCCCGTGCGCTGGTTCGCGCAGTCGAAACTATTCCTCTGCCCCTGCCACGGCGGAGCCTACTACGAGGATGGACGACGCGCCTCCGGTCCGCCCGAGCGTGGCCTCTTCGAGTATCGCTACCAGATCGCGGGCGACTCGCTGCTGATCCACGCCGGAGACATGCCAACGCTCTCGACCGAAGCCTCGTGCAAGCCGAAGCCTCTGATCCAGATCACGCCCGACTTCGCGCCAGGGACAAAACCAACGAATGCGAGGTCCGACAAATGGCAAGCCTAAAGGATCGTGCCCGCACCATTGGAGGCAGCCTCTACGAATGGGTGGAGCTGCGCCTCGGACTCATCCAGCCGCTCACCGAGACGGCCACACACCCCACGCCGGAGAATAGCGCGAGCTGGCTCTACGTCTTCGGCTCGGCGGCGACCGTGCTACTGATCCTGCAAGTCGTCACGGGAATTCTGCTGGCGCTGGTCTACAGTCCGTCGGCCAATCAGGCATGGGCCAGCCTCGGACTACTCAACCATACCGTCCCGCTGGGCTGGTACCTGCGCGCACTGCATGGCTGGGGCTCGGACTTCATGATTGCCATCGTGCTGCTGCACATGGTGCAGGTCTTCCTCTTCGGCGCGTACAAATTCCCTCGCGAGCTGACGTGGATCGTCGGCGTCGTGTTGCTTTTGCTTACGCTTGGCATGGCATTCACCGGCCAAGTCATGCGCTTCGATCAGGACGCGTACTGGGGCCTTGGCATTGGCGCATCGATCTCCAGCCGCATCCCGGTCGTTGGGCCGTATCTGGTCCACATGCTGCTGGGCGGTCCGATCATCGGTGGCGCAACGCTCTCGCGCTTCTTCACCCTGCATGTTTTTGTGATCCCCGGCATTCTTATTGCATCGGTTGGCCTGCATGTATGGATGGTGCTGCTGCGCCACGGCGTCAGCGATTGGCCAATGCCGGGGCGCATCGTTCGCCGCGAGACCTATCAGAAGGAGTACCACGAACTGACCGCCAAATCCGGCATCCCCTTTGTCCCAGACGCAGCGTGGAAGGATGCCGTCTTCGCTGCTGCACTGTTGCTCGCGGTGATGGCCTGCGCCTTCTTCTTCGGACCCTTTGGACCCGGTGGCGCGCCCGACCCGACGATCATTCAGACCGCGCCCAAACCCGACTTTGCCTTCCTCTGGATCTACGCCGTGCTGGCGTTTCTGCCGCCGTCAATTGAGACTCCCGTGCTGATGGTCGCGCCCGTCCTCGGCATTGCAGCGTTGTTGTTGCTGCCACTGTTTGCGGGCGAAGGCGAACGCCACTGGGCGCGCCGTCCGGTTGCCGTGCTGCTGGTCTCGGTCATCGCGGTGACGCTGGGAATCTTCACTCACCTGGGTACCTACACGCCGTGGAGCCCGGTGATGAACGCCTGGACCAGCGCGCCAATTCCGCCAAAACTTCTGGTAAATCGTACGCCGCTGGAGCGTCAAGGAGCGCTGGTGCTGCAAGATAAACAGTGCCGCAACTGCCACTCGCTTGCGGGCTCCGGCGGCCAGCGTGGGCCCGCGCTGGATAGCATCGCCACGCGCATGACGAAGG
>Ga0182011_10002498_pt1 | contig 15447 bp, 16 predicted proteins | sample 711E1DmetaG_FD_120481 | JGI IMG/M metagenome (GOLD analysis project Ga0182011, IMG submission 120481) | Permafrost microbial communities from Stordalen Mire, Sweden - 711E1D metaG | ecosystem: Environmental > Terrestrial > Soil > Wetlands > Permafrost | place: Sweden: Stordalen | collected... | reverse complement strand
TGGTGGGCGAATGGCTCGGTTCGGCAGGGGAGATCGAACGATGGCAATAGCAGAAAAGATTGTGATCGTCGGCTGCGGTCCCGGTGCGCGCGAATGCCTGACGCTTGAGGCTCTCTCCGAGATTGAGAATGCTGAAACGCTCATTGGCTCTGCGCGTCTACTGGCTCTCTTCCCAGAGGTGAAGGCGAAGCGAGTCTCAGTGCGCGGCTATCGCGGAGAGACGATTGAAGCGATTCAGCAGCACGCAGGCCAACGCATTGCTCTGCTTGTAACCGGCGATCCAGGATTAGCCAGCTTAGCTACGTCAGTTATTGAGCACTTTGGCATTAAAGCCTGCCGCGTTTTGCCCGGTATTAGCTCTGTGCAGATTGTCTTTGCTCGACTAGGCATTTCTTGGGAAGGGGTGCGAATCATCAGCGCGCATGCTGCCGTGCCTAGCTATAACATCGATAGTCTCGCAACAGAACATGCTATTGCGGTTTTGTCGGGCAATGCGGAGTCGATGATCTGGATAGCAACCCTTGCGCGCAAGCTGGGCGAGTTATGGCGAATTGACGTAGCGCAGGATCTGACCTTGCCCAACGAGCGGATCTGTGAGGTATGTGCGGACGAACTAGAACAACTGCCGCAACCCTTGCGCGCAGTCATACTTTTTCGCAAAAGAGGGAAGATATGAAGGTTTATATCACCGGTGCAGGTGCGGGAAATCCAGAATGGCTAACGGTGCAAGCGGATCGGCTTTTGCGGAATGCTCGGATTTGTATCTACGCAGGCTCCCTCGTCAATCCGCAGATTCTTGAGTTGCTGCCTGATGCTTGCGAGCGCCATGATTCGGCGCATCTTTGCCTCGCCGAGATTATTGCACTCTGTGTGGATGCGCAGACTCGTAATATCGATGTGGTTCGCCTGCATACGGGAGAGCCATCGATCTACGGCGCTATCGGCGAGCAGATGAATGCGTTGGCAGAGCGCGATATTGCGTTTGAAATGATTCCCGGAATTAGCGCATTTCAAGCATCGGCGGCTGCGCTAAAATGCGAGCTAACTGCACCAGAAATTGCACAGACGGTGATTCTGACACGCGCCGCCGGGCGCACTCCGTTGCCGCCAGAGCAAGACTTGGTCAAGCTGGCCGCGCACAATGCAACGCTGTGCATCTACCTTTCAGCGGCGAATGTAGCACTAATTTGCGAGCAACTACGCCCGTTCTACGGTGACGAGTGTCCAGCGGCAGTGGTCTATCACGCATCGTGGCCAGATGAGCAGATCTTTCGTGGAACGCTGGAGACCGTTCCGTCGCTTGTAGAAAGAGCAGAAATAAAGCGAACCGCGCTCATCCTTGTCGGTCAGGCATTAGATCGCCCACTGCATGTATCCAAGCTTTATGACGCATCGTTCAGTCATGGCTATCGGGGAACGAAATAGCTATGAGGATCGCATATATTACACTCTCGCGCGAGGGCGCATCATTGATTCCGCAATTGAAGCGGGATTTCGGAGAGATCGACTGCTATCTACACAATGACATTGCCGCGCCAGAGAGTTCACACGGCTTCGCGCACATCACCGAACTGACGCACGAGATATTTCCGCGCTATCAAGCGTTGATCTACGCTGCGCCATGCGGAGTTGTCGTGCGCGCGCTCGCCGGATGCGTGGCTAGTAAGCTCACCGATCCCGCAGTCGTCGTCCTCGATGTTGGTGCGCGCTGGGCAGTGAGTCTATTGAGCGGCCATGAAGGAGGAGCCAACGATCTAGCAATTCGCATAGCAAATTTATTCGATGCAGAACCAATCGTTACTACCACGACCGAGGCAGTAAAAAACCTAATCGTTGGCGTAGGTTGTCGTCGTGATATTTCTAGTAGTTACATTATTGATGCCGTACAGCAAGCACTTGCTAGTATTGACATGCCGATCACAAGAGTACGGCTGATAGCTTCTGCCAGCATAAAGCACGACGAGACTGGCTTGTTGAAAGCAGCAAAACTGTTAAATATTCCGATGCGTTTTATCTCGATGGAACAGATTCGGCAGTGCCCTTACGTCACGACGCAATCGGAGTTTGTGCAGAGGAGTGTTGGCGTTCCCGCAGTCGCCGAACCTGTGGCCTTATTGGCCGGAAGGAGAACATCATTAATATTGCCGAAGACAATCTACAGCAGCGTGACCGTAGCGATAGCAAGGGAAAACTGTATGTCGTTGGAGTAGGACCGGGCAGTCCGCTTGATCGCACACCGCGCGCCGAAGCCGCAATTGCTGCAAGCGAGGTCATCGTTGGCTATTCCTCGTACATTGATCTGATTGCCGACCTTATCGAGGGCAAAGAGGTCATCTCCAGTTCGATGTTACAGGAGGCTAAACGCTGCGCCAACGCACTACAAATTGCTGCATCTGGCAAAATAGTCTCATTAGTTTCGTCGGGCGATCCCGGCATCTATGGTATGGCTGGGCTGGCCATTGAGCAGGCCGCCGAGCTTGGGCTCAGCGTGGCGATTGAAGTTATTGCCGGAATCTCAGCAGCCAACTGCGCAGCATCGCGTCTGGGCGCACCGTTGATGCTCGACTACGCAACGATCAGCCTCAGCGACCTGCTTGTTTCGTGGGAACAGATCCTGCGCAGGTTAGAAGCCGTTGCGCAAGCAGACCTCGTCGTTGCGCTCTACAATCCGCGCAGTCGCCGACGTGTGCATCAGCTTGAAGATACCGCGCGTATCTTCCTACAGCACCGCAAACCTTCAACGCCAGTCGGAATCGCAACTGCGCTAGGTCTAAAGAACGAACAGGTTATAGTTAGTACTCTCGGAGATTTTCTAAAGGAAGAGATTGGTATGCGCAGCATCGTCCTTATTGGTAACTCGACCACGCGTATTATTGGTGGACGAATGGTAACGCCGAGAGGCTATAAGCTGTGATCTTGTTGATGGGAGGAACCAGCGAATCGTCTGCTATTGCGGAGGCAATTGCAAACGCGGGCTTCTCTGTACTCGTCTCCATGGCAACCGAGACTCCGCTAGCTGTTCCTATCGGAATCCGCATCGAGCTGCGTCGCGGGCGACTCAATCGGGAGCAATTGCGTACTCTGATTAAGCAGCGCGGCATTACTGCATTGGTCGATGCTATGCATCCTTTTGCAGCAGAAGCGCACAGTACAGCACAGCAGGCTGCGAAGGACGTCAACATTCCTTATCTGCATTGGCTTCGTGAAGAGAGCGACCTGTCAAATGTTTCCAATCTGTATCTGGCTAGCGATCATCAAGACGCGGCGTGGAAAGCGACAGAATTACAGCGTCCTATTCTGTTGACCATTGGTTCGCGCAATGTAGCGCCCTATGTTTACGCAGCGCGCGCAGCGGATCTTTCCATCTATGTGCGGGTCCTGCCTGGCCGAGAGTCGGAGGAGAGCTGCCGTCTCGCTGGACTTGGCAGCTCCGAAATAATCGCTGCCAGAGGTCCGTTTACGGTCGAAGATACTCTGAATTTACTGCTCGCTTTCGAGATTGGAACCCTAGTGACGAAGGAAAGCGGACGCGTCGGCGGTGTACCAGAAAAGCTGAAGGCAGCGAATCGCGCAGGATGTAACGTAGTGATCGTAAAACGCGCAATATTCGAGGAACAAACTCTTTGCCGGTCACTGGACGAGTTGATCAAACGGCTTACCTCCAGTCTCTATCGACATCCACTCCCATAGTGAGAGAGCGACTCTTCTATCGCAGTCGTAAGTCGCACGTTCTCTCTCTGTGCGCGCACGGCGACACGAAAGTGTCCGGGAGGAAGATTCTCGTAGTTTGCACAGGAACGCAGCACTATTTGATGCTCAATAATCATGCGCTCCCAGAATGTGTTTGCAGCAATCCCGACAGGCAGACGGAAGAGAAGATAGCTTGCAGCGGAGGGATATACTCGCAGTCCAAACGCCTCTATTTTGCGCTGTAGCACTACTCTGCGTATGCGGTTTTCAGTTCGCGAGCGTTCAGCGTACGAGCGATCCTCAAGAGCGGCAACTCCGGCGAGAGAGGCAAGTGTGGTGATGGGCCACGGAGGAAGGTTTTCGTTGATGGCTGTTGCGAGCGCAGAATTGCTAGTCGCATAGGCAAGCCTTAGGCCGGGCATTCCATAGAACTTGGTGACGGAGCGAAAAACGATCAGGTTGGAGAATTCGTTGATTGTATTCGTCAGCGAGTGCTGAGGAACGTAGTCGATGAACGCTTCGTCAAGTAGAACGTATATATTTCTTTTGGCTGCTCTCACGATAAGATCCCGAATGACTGACGCGTCGTGACAAACGCCTGAAGGATTCTGAGGATTCGCCAGTAGGATGGCATCGTGCTTTCCTATAGCCATTGCTTCTGGATCATATTGGAAGCTGCAAGTGTCGCTTAGCGTGTAGAGGGACGTCTCAATTCCAGCACGATCCAGCGTCTTGCGATATTCCACAAACGCAGGAACTGGGAGCAGACAACGGCGAATCTGTAGCGTGCGTAGAGCTGCCTCAAGCAGGGGGACAAAGCCATTGGCAACGACGATATTCTGCTCGCCGACTCCTGCATAACGAGCGATTGATTGCTTGAGCTCAGTCTGCTGTAGGTCGGGATATTCTGTCAGCGTGGAAAGATCATTCAAACTCTCGCGCAGGCTGGACAAGACTGCGGAAGGCGGACCGTCCGGATTGATGTTGGCACTGAAGTCCAGAAGCTGCGACACAGGAATGCCGAAACGTTCGGAGATCTGTCGAAGCTGGCCACCATGCAATGGGTACGATTCAATACGTGCCATATTATCTTCGCTTTCTAACTTGGAAAAATGTTGTTAGCAAGATTCCCAAGCTAAGACCGACGAGTGATGCCGCCGCGATAATATGTATCGCTTGCTTCGGCTTGTCAGATGTAGGAGCAGGAAACTCTTCCCCCATACGCTGTGCAGGAATCAACTCGCCCTCGTAGGTGTTTTCGCCACCAAGCGCGACGTGCAATGCCCCGGCGATTGCACTCTCCGGCTGGCCAGCGTTAGGACTCTTATGTTTTGCCCCATCGCGCATCCATGTTTGCCAAGCAGCCTTCGGATCGGCTTGATCGATCAGTTGTGATGCCGCAACTACAGAGAGCGCAGTCATCCGGGCAGGTAGATAGTTTGCTACATCGTCTAGCCGCGCAGCTGCCTTGCCAAAGTAGAAGTACTCACGATCCGCATGGCCAATCATTGAGTCGAGTGTGTTGACCGCTTTGTAGGCCATCGCTAATGGAACGCCGCCAATCGCCATATAAAACAGCGGAGCTAGGATGCCATCCGAGGCGCTCTCGGCAAGCGTTTCGATGACGGCGCGGCTGATCTCTTGTACGTCAAGCAGATCTGTGTCACGACCAACAATCCGCGCAAGTTGCTTACGCGCATGTGGTAGATCGCCAAGTTGTAGAGCGTTGTCAACTGCCGTTGCCTCTAGCTCCAAATTTCGCGCAGCGAGACATGTCCATGCCAGTAACAGTTCAGTTGCATCGCCAAGCGATTCAGAGATGCATCGTGAAGAGCGGATCAATGCGGAGGTGAACCAGTAGGCCGAACCGACGACAAACAGCGTGAGAGCTGCTCCCGACAAGAGATCCATCGCGTCGCTCTGGTCTGGACGTCGCAACGCAGCCTCTCCACGCGTGATTACACATCCGACAAGGCGAACCGGATGCGGAAACCACTCTGGATCCCCAGCGATCTGGTCGATCAGGTAAGCTGACGGAAGTAGCTCACTCCGATTCAAAGCGACCTCTCCTTGTCGCATCGAGCGTCCGCGTTGTAAGTTAGCCCAATCAGCCCAAAGAGCTTCGACATATCGAGCGAGGCGCGCACCGTATCAGCAAGCCGATCCAACGACTCCTCACGCCTGTGCTTCCAATTGTCGAAATGCGCTGCTTGGGCCAATCCATAAAATTCTCGCGCTGCTGAAATAGCTGCGTGGCGAAAGTTGTCATCATCGAAGAGGCCGTGCAAATAGCTGCCAAAGACGCGTCCATTCGCGGAAATGCATCCGTCGGGTAAACTCTCTCCGATGGTGCCAGTTTCGAGTTGTGCAAAAGGTTTCGAGCCTTCTAGGTAGCGCGTCTCGCCGATATGAATTTCATAACCTCTGATGTGTAGTGCTTTTACAGGCTGACCAAATAGTGCTGATGATGCTAGATGGCCAGAACTGATTCGTGTGATTTTTTGCGACTGCATCGTGGTATGAATCGCTAGCAAACCGAGCCCTTTGATGCTTCCCACATGCTCCATCTCGTGCGGATCGACGATCTGTTCGCCGAGAATCTGCATACCACCACAGATGCCAATTATAAGACCATTACGCGCATGTTCAATTAATGCGTGATCCATGCCATTTGTGCGCATCCACTGTAGATCGTCGACCGTTTGCTTGCTTCCGGGCACAATGAGAACGTCCGCATAGACAAGCTCTTCTATGGTGCGGCATAGGTGTAGCGAGACGGAAGGTTCTGCACGGAGCGCATCGAAGTCGGTGAAGTTGGAAAACGACGGCAATGCGATTACTGCGATGCGTAGCGGTCTTGTTGCATCCGTCGACGAAGTCCAAACCGCTCCATCGTTTGATCCCAGTAAGGGCAGACCCACGCTGTCCTCTTCCTCTAACGCTAGCAGTGGAAGATGCGGAACGACTCCGATGCATGGTTTGCCGATGCGCTCTTCAAGCATCTTCACGCCGGGCATAAGCAGCGATACATCACCACGGAATTTATTAATAAGGACGCACCGAATACGATCCTGTTCGTGCGGATCAAGTAACTCAATTGTCCCGAGCAAGGATGCGAACACTCCGCCGCGATCAATGTCACCGACCAAAACGCAGGCAGCATCCGCAAGCTCCGCCATGCGCATGTTTACAATGTCATGCTGCTTCAGATTGATCTCGGCAGGCGAGCCTGCGCCTTCCAGAATAATTACGTCATTCTCTACAGCAAGCGTCTCATAGCTCTCGCGGACGATGGAGAGCAGTTCCTCGACGCGGCGTAGATGATAGTCGGACGCGGTTATTTTGTCCCATATCTTTCCGCGCACGATGACCTGCGACATTCGTTCTCCACTGGGTTTCAGTAGGATCGGATTCATGTGGACCGAAGGTAGAATTCCCGCAGCCTCTGCCTGAAGAGCCTGCGCACGCCCAATCTCCAATCCCTCTGGCGTAACCGCAGAATTCAGCGACATGTTCTGCGACTTGAAGGGCGCGACGCGATAGCCGTCCTGCGCAAAGATGCGGCAGAGAGCTGCAGTCATCAGGGATTTTCCGACATGCGAACTTGTTCCAAGGATCATGATGGCGCGAGCTCTCACGAGGCTTCATCCTCCGTATAGCGGTCATAGCAGACAGCGGTCTCAAGTGGCACACGCTTCTCCCAGCCTGCTCGTTCAAGTTCTGGCTGAGTCTCAAACTTGTCGACGTAGCCGAGACAAAGATACGCAACGGGCAGAATGTGTTCGGGAATATGCAGCGCTTCACGCAGTCGAACGGGGTCAAGAATACTGACCCAGCCAATGCCGACGCCCTCGGCGCGTGCAGCCAACCACAGATTTTGCACTGCGCAGACCGTCGAGTACACAGCAGTCTCAGGCATGGTGTGACGACCTAGCTTGTGGCCTCGTTCGGTTCGTGTATCGCACACAATGCAGAGGTTCTGCGGAGCTTCAAGAATGCCTTCGAGCTTGAGCGACGCATACAGTTTTGCACGATCTCCAGTGTAGGTCGCAGTCGCCTGAAGGTTCGCCTCGTGAAAGATGTCATGTACCGTCTTGCGAGTTGCGAGATCGCGAATCACAATAAAGTGCGATGGCTGCATGAGCCCTACGGAAGGGGCGCAGTGTGCAGCGGCAAGCAACCGTTGCAGCAACTCATCCGGCAGTGGACGGTCAATAAATCCTTGACGAACATCACGCCGTGCAGCGATGACGCGATACACGGCGGCCCGCTCGGAATCACTGAAGTCCAACCCCTCCGAGCCTACCAAGCCCTCGACCACTTTGGGCCACCTTTCGTTTCGGGGCGAAGACGAGACTCAACGCCTGCGTTGATTTCGATGATCCGACCAAAGAGCCAGATCACATCCGAGAGCCGATTGAGATATGGGAGTATCGTCGCTTGCACAACGGCTCCTGCTTCGATAAAACGAATTGCCGCACGCTCAGCGCGTCGGCAAACCGTGCGAGCCACCTCATAAGCAGCAGATTCGGTGTCGGCACCAGGCAGTGACCAGTCAGAGAGTACGCCTTCGGTCGCCTCCAACTTATGAACCAGATTGGTTAGCATATCGATGTCGTCGGTGGAGACAATTGATGCTGGCTTCTTGCTATCGGCCGGTGTGGCTAGAGCGGAGCCAACGCGAAACAGTGTGCGCTGAATCTCTTCGGTCCAACCGGCAATCTCCTTGTTCGAACAGATACTGCGCGCGAAGCCGAGAGACGAGTTTAGTTCGTCGATGGAACCGTAGGACTCAACGCACAGATCCGCCTTCGAGATGCGCGTTCCTCCAACTAGGCTTGTCTTTCCGCCGTCGCCGCCTTTAGTCGCAATGCTCATACCTGTTCTCCTTTTGATGTTACTGGGCTAAGGATCTCTTCCATTGTGATGCGTAGGGTCTTGATAAGTCGAGGGCGCGCATATTCAAGGACCAACTCGTTGTCGAGAAAATCGATAACGCAAGGCGGCGTATCTGAAAAAAGAACTTCTTCAGAGAAGAACCACGGCTGGGTTGCGCCAAGTTCTTCAATCGTTCTAGCTTGCACGATTACTGCGGGAACCTTGAATATACCGCTCCGCAAAAGAGCATAGGCGCGATGATAGCCGTCACGCAGAAACCATCGTCCGCGATAGCACGCGACCTCAAAAAACGGTCCGCCAGCGTGAACGCTCAGAGGCGAAGTAGCGTCGACCGTGGCACGAAGGTACAAATTAGGATTGTCGGAATGCAAAAGGATAGTGCGGTTCTCGGCATCCTGTTCCATCTCGCACTGTACAGATTTTGCTGGACCAAAGGAGAGAGCAAGCAGGGCAGGCCAATCCGTTGCCGCAGGCGACTCAGGTAGAGGATGTTCAGGATGAAAAGAGATTCTGCGTTGAAATGCAACCAGAGAGCGCAGATCGACGACACCAAGTGACCACTCTAATCCTTTCATCTCGTCTAAAAGATCTAGACGCGACGATTGGTTTATGAGCGAGTCATGAAGCATCGAGCTTTCAGTTGCTAGAACGATATTTTCCTGCTGAAGCGGAGAGCGCTGTGCAACCAGACGCGTTGCACATGCCAGCTTCGCGTTCTCGATCTTCTTGGTTCGATACTCGTAGTCGTCAAGCCTCCATCCTGCAAGCTCTCGAACCGATACATCTTTGCCCCCCATCAACTCACCTCCCGTATAGCAATATCATTCCCATAGTCGAAGGAGCAGCAGTAGGACTTCGTCTTGTCGAATGCTTGCTCTTTGCTACAGCCGAGTAGTCTGCGAAGTATGACGCGTAGAACGCCACCATGCGCGACAACAGCAATTTGTCTAGCTTGAGCAATCTCAAGCAGATCATCAACGGCAGCGAGTACGCGACTCTCGAAGTCCGCAAAAGTCTCGCCACCCGGTGCGGGCAAGTCTGGATAAGATTCAATCCAGCGACGGGCATAGATCGCATCGCGCGTTTCGACCTCTGCCCAGGTTAGTCCATCCCACTCGCCAAAATAAATCTCACGTAATTCATGCATCGTTGTAACCGGAGCGTCAAACGCCTGAGCCAGTACTTGGGCTGTACCCACCGCGCGAAGCAAATCACTGCAATAGATTGCGTCAAAACTCTCGTCTGCAAGACGAGTAGTCAGATCACCAATTAACTCTCGTCCCGTTGCATTAATTGGCGGATCAGAGTGCCCACAGAATGTTCCAACCATATCGGTTGTTGCGTGGCGGATAAATTTAATTCTATTTATCAAACCCATACTCCACAGAGGTATGCGCCAATCTCTGCTAGTTGAATCGTTGCCCCAAAGCAGTCTCCGGTAATGCCGCCTATACGGCGTTTGTAATAAAGGCCCGTAAACAGAACCAGTGCCGATGCGACTAGGATTGGAGCAATCGCATGAATTCGCAGTAGATAAACTGCGATGCCAAAGCTATAGAGTGTGCCGACAACAAGCGTGCCTGTTGAGGTGAGTTTTGCGATGCGTGCGCCTTGTCCATCGAACCCCTCCGCAACATTGTGGCGAGCCGCTGGCAGAAAGTAGCTAAGCGGAAGCGGCGTCCAGCGACACAACACATGAGCTGTGATGAGGTATGGAGTGATCAAGGGCAAGGGAATAGATGAGAGCAGGAGAATGCGGCCAAGCAGACTTAGTGTAAGTGCGACGCTGCCATAACTACCGATGCGGCTGTCGCGCAGGATAAGTAAAATCTTCTCTCGACTTCTTCCTGCGCTTCCTCCAAAACCGTCGGCTGCATCGGCAAGGCCGTCCTCCTGCAAGCAACCTGTGAGCAGTGCAAGATAGACAAGCACAAGAAATGCGCAGACCAGTCTTGGTAGATGTGGCACGAGCAAATGATGCACCAGCGCTGCACTGCCCCCGACTACGACTCCAGCAAGCGGAAAGAATTTAACCGCCCGCGAAAGTGAGTCGGTCTCATACGGTTGCGATGGTACAGGGATGCGCGTGAAAAATTGAATTGCCGAAAGAAACTCAGACCACGTTCTGCGAAGTCGGACTACAGGATTCATTGCGAAGCTCCACTGACACCAGCCGAGGCAAAGGTCGCCATTTGTAGATAGAGAGCCATCGCCGATTCGAGAATGGGCATGGCCAGCACAGCGCCCGTGGCCTCGCCAAGACGCATATTGAGGTTCAGTATTGGAGTTAGTTTTAGCCGCTCCAACAAAAGCTTGTGCCCCGGTTCTACGGAGTGATGCCCGACGATAAGATAGCCATACACATCCGGGGCAATGGCAACAGCAAGAGCGGCAGCAGCGGTGCAGATAAATCCATCGACGACGATTACTAGCCGATGCTGTGCCGCAGCAAGAATCATTCCGACCATTGCCGCAATCTCTAGTCCGCCGACGCAGCGGAGAATATCGAGCGGAGATGGGTTGGAGACATCGCCAAAGTGCTTCTGGACGGAAGCCTCGACGACGGCAACCTTTCGCGTATGAGCATCAGACCCAATGCCAGAGCCGCGGCCAGTTGCGATGGCGGCTGTTGTGCCGGTAAGGGCGCATGTAATGGCGCTAGCGGCGGTTGTGTTTCCGATTCCCATCTCGCCGACCGTGATCATCGTCCTACCAGACGCCGCCGCAGCGGAGGCGATCTCTGCGCCAACCGCGAGAGCTTGTGCCAGTTGCTCGTCTGTCATCGCGGGCTCATGCAGCATGTTGCGCGTTCCTCTCGCGATTTTCTTGTGTAGCAGGTCAGGATTATTCTGGAAGTCTGCGTCCACCCCAACATCAATAATTCGTAGTTCCGCGTTGAGTGTACGCGCGAGCACATTGATTGCGGCTCCGTGTCCCAGATAGTTCAGCACCATCTGGTAGGTGACCTCGCGTGGATATGCGCTGACGCCTTCTTCGGAAACGCCGTGATCCGCAGCAAAGACGTATACGCCTTTGCCGATTGGCTCGGCAAACTTTTCGCGACGGATAGCAACCATCTGCGCAGCAAAGTCCTCCAGGCGTCCGAGACTACCGAGCGGCTTGGTCAATGTATCCAAATGCGCGCGCGCCTTCCGTCGCCATTCTTCGCTGGGCGGCTCGATGCTGCGTGTGATCGGATCGACAAACTGCGTACTAAGCGGGTTCATACTAACTCCTATGCGTTGCGCTGCTGGATTGGAAACAAGTACGTTGGCAATATCGGGGTTCTGCAATAGAGGTAGTTCGTCTCATATTTGGGTAAGCTCTCTATCCTTTGCATTGCTAGCTGCCCCGACAAAACACTGCGCAATCATTGGTGCAGTGCGAAACAGCAGATGGATGTAACTCGCCAGAACATTTCCGAGACTATATCCTTCGTCTTCCTCACAATCCGAGAGCGAATAATGTACGCGATAGTTCGTTGCTAATCCAGGCATATTAATAATGCGCGAGTAGTGGAAGCTATGTCCTCGCAGCAGCGTTCCGCGCGGGCCAAGTAGACAATCCTGTGTCAGTTCAACAGTGACATATCCAAACTGGACTAGCTTGCCCGTCATCTCCACGGTAAACGGGAGCACTCCCGCCATGGCATAAGCTCCGCCATCGGCAGTCATAATCTGCTTGGACAGATAAACCATCCCGCCGCACTCTGCATAGACGGGATGACCGGAAGCCGCAAACTCACGAATAGATGCAAGCATCGACTGATTCGCACTTAGTTGCTGCGCATAGAGCTCTGGATAACCGCCGCCCAAATACAACGCATCGATGCCTGTAGGAAGCGAGGCATCAAGTACCGGGCTGAACGGTACAATCTCAGCGCCATGGCTGCGCAGCAAGCCGAGATTGTCCTCGTAGTAAAAGCTGAATGCACGATCCCGCGCCACGCCGATGCGAACCGAAGTCGCCACATTTACTGGCGGCTGTACTGTCGTAGACTTTATATCGAGGCCGCGCTCCAGCGAGAACAACGCATCGAGATTGAGATGCTCCTCCGCAAGCGCGGCTAGCCGTTCGATCTGCGCATCTAAATCTTCTTCAGACTCCTCAGCCGTGCGCAATCCCAGATGCCGCTCCGCAATAGCGATACTGGATTCGCGGGGCATCCATCCTAAGATCGGCGTACGACACGCGGAATGGATTGCAGTTTCCAGCATCTTGAAGTGCCGCTCGCTGGCCACTCGGTTGAGGATGACTCCTGCCAACGTAAGCTCGGGATCGAACCTCTCAAAGCCGAGCACAACTGCGGCAATACTACGCGCGCTCTTGCTTGCATCCAGCACCAGCACCACTGGAAGCCGCAGCAGCTTGGCAATCTCCGCGCTGCTCCCAACTTCTGTAGCGCCATCCTTGCCATCGAAGAGACCCATCATGCCTTCCACAAGCACCGCATCCGCGCCGCACGACGCCTCAAAGAAAACATCCCGGTTGGCATCAGGTGAAAGCATCCATGTATCGAGATTGCGCGCTACTCGTCCAGCAATTCGCGTGTGATGTCCTGTGTCTAGAAAGTCCGGCCCGCCCTTGAAGGACTGAACAATCACTCCACGTCGTCGCATAGCCGCAAGCAGCGCAAGCGTGACCGTAGTCTTGCCCACTCCGCTTGCCGTACCTGCGATTAGAAATCCCTTCATGGTTGCCCCTCAATCGGTACGGCCCCTTTGAGCGCAAGCGGCAACCCCGCAATCATTAGCAGTACCGTGTCCGCCACCGCTGCGACGCGCTGATTGATCTCTCCGGCCAGATCGCGAAAACGTCTGCCAAGTTCATGCGCAGGCACAACCCCACTCCCCACTTCGTTGGATACCAGAACCACGGGACATGGGGCCGAACGCAGTGCCTGACATAGCTCGTCGATTTGCACTTGTAGGCGATTCTCATCGTCGCCGTAGGCTTCCAGCAGATTCGAGGCAAAGAGCGTGAGGCAGTCGATCAGCAACACATCTCGATCTTTGCCTGCTTCGCGAATCACTCGTGCAAGATCGAGCGGTTCTTCTATCGTGATCCAGTTCGGCGGACGCACTGCACGATGCCGCTCGATTCTGGCGTGCATCTCTGCATCGTCTCGTCGCTCCGCCGTTGCAATTAGCGTGACCCGTTCTGCGTGTTCGGCCATCCGCTGTGCGAACCGGCTCTTGCCGCTGCGTACGCCGCCAAGCACCAGCGTTACCGATACGAATTGGCGCTGTGGCATACATCGCTCCTGATGTCTGGAGCGGAATATCGCCCAGTACTGAGCGGGAAGGTTTATTAGGCAGCGCTACATCGCCTCCAGCCACAAGACGAGCAGATACGCTCTTCAACTCTCCCAGCGAAGTTGAATAAGCCCGACTCTCATCTGGCCGGTCTCCTGACTGACGCCTCGTCGAACCCGGACGGCCTTCCCAGGAATCGCACCCAGTGACCCTTATGTGTCAGATTCTCAGCGCTTACAGTTACGTGGTAGTGGCGGATTTGCACCGTCTTCCCGAACACCAGATATCCAAGTTATACCGCTGAGAGTAGAGACAGGTCAACCAAGTCAAGATCGAGACGATGTAGCAGAAGCCTGTAATGCTGCTATTTATCAAAGCTGGTTACCTGTTGGATTCGGATGGTATCCAGCAAAGAATGGCTGCCCTATCGGCGAGCCCGACTTGGCAATCGCGCTCCAGTCGGAGAGAATCCTTTAACCGGGAAAAATTCGTCAAGCCCGCCGCCAAAAGGAATCTTCCATGTCATTTAGCCGAATGTTGCAAAATCTAGTCTCGCCGAAACATCCCGCATGCAAGTCTCTCCGCAACATCGTTCTGCTAGCGTTTGTCGTCAGCCTCGCTTCCGCTGCCGTCGCGCAGACGCCCGCCGCAACTGCTCCAGCCGCATCGTCTGCCCAGACGCCTCCTCTCAACGGCATCGCCCACATCGCCATTCGTGTAAAAGACATCGCCGCATCAACCGCCTTCTACAACAAGCTCGGCTTCCAGCAGGCCTTCGCCAACACCGCCGCCGACGGCAGCATCACGCAGTCCTTCCTCAAGATCAACGACAAGCAGTTCATTGAGCTCTACCCGGTCACGGCGCACGACCCCGACGCAGGCTTCCTCCATCTGTGTTTTGAGGGCGCGGATCTGAATGCCCTGCACGATTTCTACGTCGCCGAGGGCCTCACGCCCAAGCCCGTGCGCACAGCCGCCGCCGGCAATCTACTCTTCACCCTCGCCGGCCCTGAGCAGCCCGCGTTCCCGCAGAACATCGAGTACACCCAGTACATGCCCACCTCGCGTCACACCAAGGACATCGGCCAACACCTCGGCCCAGACCGTATCGCCGACAAAATGATTAGCGTCTCGCTATACATGAAGGCCCCCGCCGCCGCCCGCGACTTTTATCTCACCAAACTCGGTTTCACCGCAGACCCAGCGAATCGCTACTATCTTCATCTTCCGGGAAACTCCGGACAAGCTATCGATCTCATCCCCGCAGAATCGGCTGGAACGAGATCTGTCATCCTCCTTACGACTCCGAATATCAAGAAGGCTGCCGCCCAGCTTGATGCGAACGGAATAGTTTTCATCGGAAACAAAAATATTTTTACGGTTATCGATCCCGACGACAACCAGATCATCGTAGAGTCCGAGAGCGTAGCGAAGCAATGAGACTCACAGCTTAAACATCATCGGGATCGCCGTAGTCCAATTTGTTTGTCATTCCCGAAGATTCTCTGTTGTTTTGCAAGCGGTTTTGTGGTGGTTTGAGCAAAAGGCTTTCTATGAAGTGGGTATGAGATGGGGGAAGAGTTTTGCCCCGCTGAACTTTGTT
>Ga0182011_10002497_pt1 | contig 15447 bp, 14 predicted proteins | sample 711E1DmetaG_FD_120481 | JGI IMG/M metagenome (GOLD analysis project Ga0182011, IMG submission 120481) | Permafrost microbial communities from Stordalen Mire, Sweden - 711E1D metaG | ecosystem: Environmental > Terrestrial > Soil > Wetlands > Permafrost | place: Sweden: Stordalen | collected... | reverse complement strand
TAGTCTCTTCGCCCTTTAGTGCTTCCATTGCCACCCGGGCTTTAAAGTCCGGACTATACTGTTTACGGTTCTTTTTCAATTTCCTGCTCCTTCATATTCTCTTTATTTTAGGAGCAGAACTCTTAACAACCTGTCCAGTTTTTGGGGACCAGCTCAGTCCTTCACCCTACCGACGCGGATTCTTTTGGTATCAACTTCCACCCATTCCGGCTCGCCTTCTTCATCGAAAAGACGGCTTTGCCAGTAGCTTGTCTTTTCTGCAACAGCTGCTTGTTTTACCCCTCGACACTCAGATTGGTTGATATCGCCAAGATAAGCTACTACCCGTTGACGGGGTCCTCGCTCAGTTCGATAAGACTCTACCAGTTCCCAATACAGTTGCTCGTTTTTACTTTTACTTGGCCCGCAACGCTTGAGATACATAAGCCTATTATAATTGATTCTTTAAGACAAATAGTTGGGACTACAACGCCTTTTTCCCCTAACTCAAAGGTGGAACGGCTTTTGAATAACTTGCACCTTAAGCTAGAAAAATATTTAATAAATATTTTTCAAGTCAAACTGCGGAAGTTAGGCTAATAGGGGATAGTCGTTTTTAAAATCTCCATGGTTTTCTCAAGATCTTCGTTAATCTTTTGTATTTGAATTTGCTGCTGAGATCTGATGGTAACGCTATTAACCAACGCTATATCAATAAGTTTCTTTATATTATCGAAATCAGATTCATTCTCCAAAGAACTAGTAAATTGGGGTAAACCTAATTTGTCCATCACACCTGTCAACCTATAACTTGTATCACCTCTGGTGATTGCTACCACTGGAGCTGGTCTAGAAAGAATAATACCATGCAGCCGTGAACTAATTACCAAATCTAATTGCCGAGAAATGTCACGGAAAAGCACAGGAGAGGATATATAAGGAACAAATATAGTTTCTTCTTTCCGTTTCAACAATCGTATCAAATGATTCAAAGAAATCGTATCTGCATCTGACTTGTTCTTCCTACTAAGTGGTAAAAACAAAATTCTCGCATTTTTATGCTCAATCAGAAAATCACATAAGGATGCCATGGTTTTCATGTAATAGGTTTCCATATCCGATTGTTTTGCATTTATTATTACACCGATATTGAGTCGCGAGTTACTCAGGTATTCCTTTTTAAAAGCTATTTCCGCAGAACTTGGTTCTAACTTATGCCAATAAAACCCGAAATCGGGTACAAGTGAAATATTCGATTGAGGAATGCCAATGGAAACTAGCCATTGTAATGAATATCTTTCTCTAACAAAAATTGGAGTATTTTTCAATATTTTTACAATCCATCGATTATTTAATTTACTCGTAGAAGGTCCAGTTGATATTCCTAACAATACGGACGGACGGTTGAACATTTGCGCTAATATTATAGGATAAAATATCATAAATATCGCGCACAAACCTTCTAAACCATTTCGTGTGCTAAGGGAAAATATCGAGGGTGGTACGATGATAAGGTCAGCAGAAATAATATCTTGAAAAGCTTTCCTCTCGTAATTGTGACACATACAATAACGCGCATTTGCTTTTATTAACTTTGTAATAAAATAAATTAATAAGTTTCTTAATAAATAATAATCTAGAATTATTCGATTAAGGGGACTTCCTTCGGTTGGTTTGAGCTTAGCAGCAGGTGTAAATGAAGGGTGTACAACTACGCCCTCTTTTTCATAATAACCAAATAAGCCCTTATTGGCTAATAATTCTTTTTCAGAGAATTGTGCAAGACAAGTAATATCGCAATCGGGAAACGTCTTCTTTAATTCGAGAATTAATCCTAACGACATGGCAACATCTCCGAGATTATTCTCGGTATGAGCATGAACTAATAGTATTTTCATTCTTTTAGATTTTCCTTTTCAACACCGATCAAATTGTCGTCTTGACTGGTTTACGACATTCAACGTAAAAATTATATGATAATCCTTCAGGCATCCTAATTTGCCATAAAAGCGAATCAAAAGGTAGTCTCCTGCCTAAAATATAGCTGAACATAACACTAGTTGAACTAATAAAAGGAATATACAATCCATATTTTTTACCGTCAACTATTTCGAACCCAGCCGTCTCTACCATTTTAGTTAAAGACTTATACGTGTAAAAACGTATATGAGCCACCATATATTTACCAGCGACACCTCTTCCATTGGGTACGGTTAAAAAAGCTGAGCCGCCAGGCTTTAAAACCCGGTAACAATCTTTTAAAACTGATTCTGCATTGAAAATATGTTCTAACACTTCAGTACAAAATAAGTGATCGAAAGTGTCATCTCGGTAAGGAATTAGGCTTGCATCGGCTTGACATAAATTGGCCCCTGGAAAGTTTTGAGCTGCTAGTTTAAGAGGACTTGATGTTAAATCAATACCATATAGTAATTCTCGCGGACAACGAAACTTAGTGAACATATAGGCAGTTTGACACCCAACGTCTAAAGATTTCCCCGATTGTGCTTTTTTGGCCATCCGTTCGAAAAGCCAATCAAATTCTGGTTTAACTTTGGTTAGACCTACTTCTTCGAAGATAATTTTTTGGGCTTCTGTTTGGTTATCAGAAAAAAGAGTTCGCTGCAAACATCCCTCACAAACCCCATGCCTCATTGTTCTAAGATCGAGAAAGAGCCATGGATTGCCACAACTTTTACACCGAAAATGAAAAGTGATATTTCGTATCTTCCAATACGCTAAATACATCGGAATCAGAGGAATATAGAATATTCCCTCAATTTTCTTTACCCAATACCACATCGCAATCTCTCTATTTCAATTCAAGGATCATTCTTTTTCTCTTCACTAATTCTTCATATAAATCCATAGTTTGCCGTGCTACATTTTTGTAGGACATGGATTGCGACAGTACTGCCGCCTTCTCAGACATACTATGCCTTAGAGTTGCATCTTTCAGTAAACGTGTGACAGCCACCACAATCCCATCGATATCATGAGGGTCAACCAGCACAGCGCAACCTTTATCCAAGAGTATGTCAGTATTCGCCTGGATATTAGAAGCAACGATGGGAAGTCTGAATGTAAGGGCTTCAATGATGACCGCAGGACGAACCTCAGCTGCCGAGGGAAAGAGAAAGATGCTTGCTGTATGATAGAGGTTATACAATTCCTGCTTAGATACCTCTCCCTTAAACTCCACAAAGTTAGTGAGCTTATTTTCATTGATATAATCGTGAATACGCTTATAATAGTCAACCTCCCCGACTTTTCCGGTGAATACCAATTTGACATGGGAGTTGGTCTTTACTACCTCGGCGATAGCTTTTACGGCAGTAAGTTGGTTTTTACGCTCACAAATCATGCCCGTACAAAGAATTATAGTTGCTAAAGGCGATTTTTCTGTTTTAAGGGAGAGGAATTGCTCGATTTCATCTACAGCAGCTCCGCCTCCGGGAATCGAAGTTATCTTGGTTGGATTAAGACCATACTCTTCAACAAGATGTTCTTTAAATGCCGGCGTCAGGGCTATAACATGATCCACCCAATTTAACGCAAGGATTTCAGGAAAATGGACGATACGCCTGAGCCATTTAGGGAGATTACTGGTTACTCGTTGGGGAGTATATAATACCTGGACCTTATTTCCCGTTAGCTTGTTTGTAAAAACAGCAGCCAAAGCGGTATCTCTTTGGTGGGTATGTATGATTTCTATTTTCTCCTTGGTTAATAGTTTGTTCATTGGAATGGTAGACAATATTGCAAAAATCATAAATTGCATAGAGTCAATTGGGTACATGATGTAATCGTTGTAGCGTTGTAGAGAAAATAATTTAAATTTATAAGGTAAAGGAAATCTCCAAAGGGTATGGAACTTAGCTAAGGATTGTTCCCTTTTTACTCGCTGTTTGATGCCTCCCTTTATATCAATAACGTAGACTTTATTTCCCATCAGCGCAAGATTTTTAGTGAGTTCAAAAATATACTCCTCTATACCAGCAGCTATATCCCCAGGTGGTACAGGCACAATGCCAATTCCGAGGTGGACTATCTTCATCTATTATTTTACCCCTTTTTATCTTGAACTAATACATTGTACAGATCGATAGTCTCATGAGCTACGTTATCGTAAGACAAAGTTTCAGCTAGAACTTCCGCTACTCGTGACATTTTTTGCCTTTGTATTTCATTATCAAACAAACGAATGATAGCAGCAGAAAAACCATCTATATCATATGGGTCAAGGAGAATAGCAGCTTCATCGTACTGATTTATTATATCGGAATGTGCCCCTATATTTGAGGCAATTATTGGAAGTCTAAAAGTCAGTGCTTCTCTTATAACAGCAGATTGGGTTTCTGCCGTAGTGGGAAATAAAAATAATCTTGCCTCACTATATAGGGAATATAATTCCTGCTTGGTTACAAGGCCTTTGAATTCTATGTTAGATGAAAGTCTATTTTGGGCGATAAAATCCTTTATAGAGTTTAGATAGTTGGTTTCACCAGTAGGACCCGCGAAAACAAGCTTGGCCTCGGGATATACTGCCACTACCTTTGACATTGCCTTGACCACGGTAAATTGGTTTTTACGCTCATTTATTATACCAACACAGAGTATGATATTTGATCGATAATACGTTCCTGGTTTTTGCGTAAGGAATTGTTTGATTTCATCTGCAGCAGCGCCCCCGCCGATAATCGAAGTTATTTTATTATGGTCAATCTTATATTCGGACACCAGTAGGTCTTTATGTGATGGGTTAAGTGCGATAATATGGTCAGCCAACCTAAGAGCAAAAATCTCATCTAGGTGAATGAGCTTCCTTATCCATGTGTTGATTCTAGTCACCAAGTGTGGTGTATAAAACACAATAGCCTTTTTACCTGTTAATCTATTCATTACGACTGCAGCCAGAGCTGTTTCCCTTTGGTGAGTATGAATTACATCTATTTGCTCATTAGCTATCAGCTTTCTTAAAGGGGAAAATACCAATAGACCAAAAATAAATTCTTGTGTTGTAAAAAGAATATAACCAATTAATGGCCGTAAAAAAGGTAAATTATACTCATGGTGCAGAGCAGGACTCCAGATTTCGTGAAATACAAACGTAGCATGACTTTTCTTCTCCTTTTGTGACTTTGTTCCTTTAATATCAATGACATGGATTTCATGTCCCAGACGGCTGAGATACTCTGCTAGCCAGTAGATATATTGTTCTCTACCGGCTGCTAAATCCTGCGAAGGGATCACTGGTGATAGTCCGGTACCAAGCTGGACTATTTTCATTTTGTTACCCCGGACAACGACTGGTAAATCTGGACATGACCATTGTCATAGATTTGGTCGTTTTTCTCTAATTGGTGGACGATCTCAAGCCAGTTAGGGTCAGACGAAGAGATTGATAGTTGATACTGTGACGTTAACAATTGTGTGTCGTTGATGATAAAAAAGTTATTATTCGTTGTTTGACTGGCAAAGTTCTCAGCGAGAGATTTCATGCTATCCCAAATTTCTGCCCAAGCTATCGAGGTATCGTCTGAAGAAGGGTATGTATTGAAGGATGTCTGGTAAAGGTAAGTGAAATACATTTGCCTGGTAGCAGCATCGGTATTTACTACAACGTTATCACCACCAAAGGCCGACTTAAAATAAGTTAGAGGTGTAGTTTCATAAGTATAAACGTTATTCGAATCAATCAACTTGCCGACCAGTAGAAAAGTCGGCAAAGAAAAAGCCAGTACAATTAGTATTAATCCCATAACGATGAAAGTTTTGATAGCTTTGTTAAATTTTAATCCGGCGATAAATATTAATAGTATTGGGATAAGAAACAAAGGTCCAATTTCTTGGAATCTGACCCACTGCGCCTGAACGCCAAAGGTAACTGCACATATTATAGTAAAAATCACCGCTCCTACCAGACCACCGGTAAGCCGTATAACGGTAGAATTGATTTTTTTAAATTTTAACAGGTTCCGCAGTCCCAAAATACCGCCAATAGCGAAAATCCCCATCCATACATACCGCGTTATAATCGCCCAGAAAGGTGTAATACCTCCTAGGCTTTGCCCCAATGGAAGTGCCACTGAGTTAAAAGATTGTTCAATATTTGTTAAACCTTCTATAAAATATTTAGCCCAGGCGGCGAAGGATTTAAATCCGTCAAAAGCCCAATACAGTTGCCATACAATAAATAACACTAAAAATAGCAAAATAGGAGTCAGCGCTATAGTGCTCTTCCTTGCTGCCATCTGCAAAAAATATATTCCCGACAAGAAAAAAATGAAGTATATAGGATCGGGCAAATAGGTGATCACAAAACCTGCCATCAAGATTATCATAACCAATGCCGAGAGCCCAGATTTAACACCGCTTTTTAACAACCAAATTAATAGCATTACCATTAAAAGAAAGGAGGGATTCCCAGGCCAGAAGGCCAGCATCCTACCGGCTACACTCCCCATAATTATCAGTAATACGCCTAGTGCGGCAAGATAAGAATTGCCTGTACATTTCTTGACGAATAGGAACAACAAACCCGATAGTAGAGCAAAGCTGAACAATAAATATAAAATCATGGTTTGGGAAAAATCAAGCCCGCTGATCACTAAAATAACTGCATTGATAATATGCAAGGCAGGGAACTCTAAATACCCGAGAGCAGGGTTACCGAAAACCAATCTGCCATTTTCTATAATATAGTTTATATTACCGAAATGCATCCATACATCTGGCTGCATTCCATTCGGGGTATTTATAATCCATAAGCCGCCAAAGACCAGCGCAAAGATACCCAGCAGAGCTAGTTTATGCCAATCATTCCGCTCCCCGCTAAAAAACAACAGCACCAGTAATGCGGCAAACCAAACGTAAAATGTAAGCGCGAAAAGTGGCATCATTTTGCCAATCGCCAGCACCGATTCGACAGAACTATACTCGTAGCTCACATTCAGGGGAAATGACAAAATAGCCACAGAGAGGATAACAAGAATTATCCACAACCCTAGATAATGAAGGGGATTTTTTATCAGTATCGGCAACTTAAAATGTTCGCTCATATAACCCATTACTCGTTGTTATTGAAGGCAATAGTTAGATTCCTGTTTACCCTGTGAGCTCTTTAAACAATGTTTCCAGATGATTAATATGGTCTTCAATATCGTATTTTTTTCTGGATTCAAACGCTCCAGTTTCCAATCTTTTCAATTCTTGCGGATTATTAATTAACCTATCTAGGGCATTTTTCAATTCCTGTTCATTACCCGCTTCAAACAAATATCCGTTATAACCATCTTCAATTAATTCTGGTATCCCACCAATGCGACTCCCAATAACTGGTATCCCATAATTGAAGCTTTCACAAATAACTCCGTGTGCTATATCATACCAAATTGAAGGAACCACCGAGATGTTTGCCGTGTCGCGCAATGTGGACAAGTCTTTATTAGAAACAAAGCCGTGAAAAATTATTCTTAAATCTCCACCAGCAAGTTTTTTCATTTCATCCATATCAAATCCTTTACCAACAACATGAAGTCTCACATTTTCTTGTTTTAACTGCTTAAAAGCATTTATTAATATGTGAACCCCCTTATGTTTGGTCAGTCCTCCAGTGTATAAAATATTTATAACTTCGTAATCTTTTTTTATCATTTTCTCGTTTAACTCAATGCCAATACCTTCGATTTTCGTATTGATTCCGTTGAAAAAACCAGATGCTCTTAATTTGTCTAGCGTAAATTGTGCGTTAACGATCAGTCTATCCGGTTTATTTCTATTAAACAAAAGCTTTTGGGCTTGGGCGTAAACTTGACAGGGCAATTGGGGATTATTACATATCTTCTCGGAAGATTTTAGTAGGGTAGCACGTGGACATACCAACGAGTAGTCATGAATGCTGAACATCAAAGCGAGCCCTAAATTCTTTACCGCACTGAAAACACCCAATGAAAGGCCTTTATAATTATGGACGTGCACTACATCCGGGTTAATCATCTGTAAGGTTTTCTTGATTTCTCTGTATGAAAAGGGATTCCACACGTCCAACATGTGAAAACCAATTTTCAACAAAGTCGTCTTATTTTGAAATTGGTAGGCAGGGTATAGGTTAATGGGAAAAATTCTGTGAATTTCAACTTTGTTTATTTTCTCCGTGTAAGACTTCCTGTTTGGACTGCTCGTAATGACCGTTACCGCATGTCCTCTGTCCTCCAAGGCTTCAGCTTCTCTTTGAATCCCTGCCTCCATTCCAAAAAAGAAGGGCGGGTAAAAATTTGAAATGATACATATTTTCATTATTTTAGCCTTGCTCGATTCTTTAGAAAACTCTCTATTGCGATTGACATTGCGATGGTATTACCTACAGGCACTAATATTCCTTGAGTTCCTACCTTGATCACTTCTTGATGAGAACCGATATCAAAAGCAACGACAGGTTTACCGCAAGCTTGAGCTTCAGCCATGGGAAGGTCAAATCCCTCCCATAGAGAAGCAGTTGCATAAACATCACAGGCAGCATAATACAAAGGCATGTCTTCATCTAAAACGTCTTCCTCAAAGATGATAGACGTGTCGCTCATTCGCCTGAGCTTATCCGAATAGTTTTTGAGGCTGTGTTTGCCTATAATAATTAATCTCGTCTCAGGTATTAGTTGTTTGACCATGGTAAATGCGTTAATAAGCAGATCGACCCCTTTGTAGGGAGTAATTCTACCTACAAACAAAATCAAAGGATTGTTATTTAAATGATGTTTTTGTCTTATTTTTCCCCCATCGATCCCTGGGTGAAATCTTTGAGTGTCAATTTCGTTGTAGATTACAATACTGTCCATACCGGTTTCTTTTTTTAATTCACTTCTCAGATATTGGCTCACTGAAATAACTTCGTCAGCTCTCTTAATTGTCCAATTTGCGAAGATGGATATTATATATACATAAAAACGTTCAACGAAATTGGGAAATGTTTTCAGGGGAGGATAGCCGTGATTGTAATAAATATATTTGATGCCATACCGTCTCTTCGCCAAATATGCCAACCAGTTCATGGGGTAATGATGACTATAAACACAGTCAAATCCCTTCAGCTCTTGTACCCAACGGTTAGATTTACCAAAATCCACGAAATAAAATAGGCGATATATTCTCTCAAATAGTAGATTATTGGGCGTTCCTAAAATGTGCAATTTGACGTTTTGAGACGGCACGATATTCGCCTTTAAAGCAAATATTGAAACTTCATCACCCTTTAAGGCAATGCTATTTGCCTGATGTTCAACCACCCTATCGATGCCACTGTAGGAAAGAAGAGTAGGACACAAAATCGCAACTTTCATTATTAAAAACCATCACTTTGATGCAACAACAAGAATATCCGCATCTTTTAAGCTAATTTCAATTTTCTCGAATCCTATGAAATCTAGTATCCTCCTAACCTCTGGTTCTGTATAGCACCTTACTCTCGCCGAATGCTTAGCCCCCTCTAAAGCATAATTAGTGAAATAGGCAAAACTCTTGTCAGAAAGAAAATCAGGGAATTGCATACATGCAACTCCTCCTTGTCCTAACACCCTATGTATTTCTTTTATATACATAAACGCATCTTCCTTTTCTAAATGTTGGAGCACAAGGAGGCAAAATACAAAGTCAAATTTTTTATCTGGGAAAAAAGATAAGTCTTTGCCATTATTCCTGTGCAAAAATACATTTGATTGCTCCTTAAGATTGTTTTTTGCAAACCTTAGCATTCTTGCTGATATATCTACACTATTTATTTCCTTGCAATATGGGGCTAAATATTTCTCCACCCTTCCTAATCCACAGCCAACATCTAAAACAACGGAACTGCGGCTGACAAATTTTCTTAATCTTTCAGCCTCTTCAGCACCGCTTTGCCAAAATTCATGCTCGTCCTTAGCATTGAACCAAACTGCATCCATAGCAGTACTTTTCGTTATGCCAGCTAATTCCCAAGTAACTCTATAGGATCCGAAAATTTTACCAAAATATCTAGAATGTAAAATGCGGTAACCTAATTTAATAAAGTTTTTCTTTATTTCTGTCACTTAATTATAACTCCAAATAAAATAATTCTATCTCGTTAGCTATTCGATCCCAGCTATAACTTTCAGCATTTTTTTGGCACTTCTCGCGCATTTTCCCAGCGTTGCCCTTGGCTATCAATACTTTCTCAGCTAAATCTTCCTCAGTGGGACCACAAATAAAGCCATTCTCACCCTCTGTAATCAAGTCACACATTGCATTTCTCGGGTTATGGACTGTAATTACCGGTAAACCACAAGCATTTGCTTCCAAGGCTACTAACCCAAAACCTTCTCGATTGGAGAGAGACACGAATATCCCTGATGATTTCATGTAAGCGTAAACCTGTTCATCTTTTTCCAACCGACCTACCATTTTCACGTTATCCTTTAATCTTAGATCCTCAATTAACTTCTCAAGTACGTCTTTTTCCGGCCCATCCCCCACAATGACTGCTTTTATATGAGGGCACCCTTTTTTTAGAAGATTTATCGATTTTACCAAAATATCGACTTTTTTCTCTTTAATTAACCTGCCAACGAAGATGACATCTGATATTTGAGATGTCGGCACGATCTTCCGAATATTTTCCAAGTCAATTCCATTCACTATCACCTTAATAGGGTTATGAACTCCCAATGATTCTAAATCTTTTTTAGTCTGGCGAGACACTGCAATGATTTCACATTTTAGTGTTGCTGTCATTTTTTCTATTGTTCTACCAAGAAAACCGACCCTTCCCAAATATTCATACCAATAATCTCCCCATACTTCATGCCATGTAATCACCATGTGTGTGTTTTTTATACTTGAAGCTAATCTTGTTGTATAGCTAGGGAAATAGGGGAAGTTCTGACAATCGATGATGTCAAATTCTGCCCCTAATAAGGGAAACAATAACGACATCGAGAAGTAAATGGGCCATGTAATCGTGCGTCGCCCGTTAACAAAACGCGCTTGGGGTGCTTTACAAACGCCGTGCAAATAAATACCTTCTTTCTGAATAATACGAGATCCTGTCCAAAATTTAGGACCGAAAATATGCACTTCATGCCCCCTTTGAGCTAGCCGCGTGGATAGCTCCCAGATTCTTTTCTCCACACCACCGAAGGTGTAGGGGTATATAGTGTCATAGATATAAGCTATTTTCATTTTTTGAATGCTTATCGTATTATACGTTTTTTACAAATATGAACAAAATTGCCAAATCCCGATTTCCAGCCCGACCATCCATAAGTCAATTTGCTTGATCCACCAGAACGAGATATATAACTTATGGGGATTTCTTCCCAAGCACACCTCGCAAAAAAACAAGCTTCTAGTTTTATCTCATGCGAAAACGTATTGTTGTCTGTCTCAATTTTAAGCCTATTAAGAATATCACGCTTGAATATCCACATACCTGATTCAGGATCTTTCATTTTAAGACCATAAAGAATTCTTGTCTCAGCCCCCAAAACCACATTACCAATTCTATTACGTAACGGCATGGCTCCTTTTGTTAAATGTGCAATACGGTTGGTTGTGATAAAATCCAATTTTTTATCTTCTAAAATCTTCACCAATTTTGGAATGTCTTGCATCGGATAGCTGCCATCTGCATCAGCGGTTACAATGATATCTCCTTTTGCATTAGCAAACCCTGTCTTATAGGCACGCCCATAACCGCGTCTTGGTTCAATAATAACCTCTGCACCTGCATTTTGTGCCATTTCTACAGTGGCATCCTTAGATACACCGTCTACCACCAGGATCTGAAGTTGATAACCCATTTTTTGTAATTCACTCCGGGGAATGCCAGCTATAGTCTGTCTAATCCCGCCTTCTTCATCCCATGCCGGTATTATCACGCTAATGCTATTCACGTTTGTTATATCCTCCTTCAGACCTATCGGCACACTTCAACGTTTTTTAGTATAGCTACATTGGGCCATCAATTTAGTAATTACTGTAATTGCAAATAAAATACCTAACCAGTTGACAAGCAATGGAGGTTTCTGGAGCATACTAAAATCACCTACATTTAATTTATTATCATGACGTTTTGACGTAGGCAAGTTGATATATCATTTTTTTTGCAGCAATACGTACTGCAACACTTGAATTTTGTCTAGGTTGCCAACCTATGGATTTTAACTTTGTGATGTCAAAGATGGCTTTTGTTTGATCTCCTGGCCAGCCTCCATGTCCGCCAGTGTATTTAAAAACCACGTTTTTCAACCCAATTTCATCAACTACGATTTTAGCCAGGTCGTTAACGGTGAGGCTGTCAGGCCCTCCAAGGTGATAGACATCGCACAACATTGAATTATCATTGACAATTGTATATAACATCCCATCAACCACATCATCAACCATTATGTAATTTTTTTCTTGTTGCCCATCACCCAAGATTTCCAATTCATTTGGGTTTTTCTTCAATTTCTGAATAAAATCATAAATTACTCCACGGCTCATGTTACTACCAACTACATTCCCTAATCTATACAATCTAGCTTTAAACCCATAAGTGTTCGCTGAGGCGCTGATTATGGCTTCACAAGCCATTTTAGAACCCGCGTATAAAGAGATCGGTAAGAGTGGGGCGACATTCTCCGCAGTTGGGATTTGAGAAGTGATTCCAAAAACTGACCCGCTTGAAGTATATAGGAGGTACTTTGATTTGTTCTTTCGCATTGCTTCAATTACATTCATTGTGGCCAAAGGACCTTGTTCAAAATCCAAATTGGGATTTTTTAAAGCGGCTCGTATATCACCATTCGCAGAGAGATGGAAAAAAGTTTGGTGCCCCATCGCGCTATGTTGAAACAGTTTATTATTTAGTAAATCACCTTCAATGAACGTGAAATGAGGATTATTTTTATAAGGGGCAATCCAATCTTCTCTCCCCGAAGATAAATTGTCATAACCTGTTACTGTGCAGCCTTCCCTCAAAAGCCTTTCTATTAAATGACTTCCAATAAACCCTGCCGCACCAGTAACAAAGCATTTACCGAATTCCGTGGCATACTTCATTTGAAATCTTCCTTTTTGTTTTTATTAATCATCTTTGCAATTTTGACTAATTGTCTCAAATTTTAAAATCATAACCTTGAAGATTATCGAAAGCTAATTTACCTCTCACAGGTTTTCATCTTTCTTTCGGTCCCACGGATAACTATTATGTTATTTAATCAATTTGGCACTTTGTCAAGGCGGGTTGCAACCGATACTAGAGCCACTCCAATCCAGAACAAAGGAAGTACCAGATAAATATAGCTTGTGTCGGTTACATAGGTAATAGAAGTAGTTACATCAAAAATTGCAAACACCGCACCAGCGATAATGCTTCCGATTAAACCAATTCCGATCCAATTAACAGAACTTCCTCTTGATGATCTTATGAATTTCATTGAAAGAGCCATAAAAATCACAGCGCCTAAAACCATAGCTATGAAGCCAAATACACCAGTATCACAATAAATCTGCAAAAAAGAGTCATGAACAATAGGTATAACATTGTTGTAGTGACTGTTATACACTTTAAACCAGTTCCCTAGCCCCAATCCCATAACTGCTGCTTTGCCTTTAAGAAGATTAAAGGTGTTCTCCCATAATCTTATTCTGCCGAATATGGAAGTTGTGGAAAATGTAGTACTCAACCATTTCGTTCGACCATGAAATATAGCAGCAGCACCGGATAACAATCCTGCAACAGGAATAAGCACCCAAAATAACCACCTTCGCCAATACACTAAAATAAAGACGAGGCCAATAATAAATGCGAGCCAACCTGCTCCACTGTCACTAAAAAAAAGCATTCCCGTAAAAAATAAGCACAAAACTAATGCAATTATTCGGAGATTCTTTCTGGTATTAAAAAAAGCAAAGACAAACAACGGAGGAATTACCACTACTAGCAGCGCGCCGATTGTGTTCCATTGTAGAACCGGACCAGGGGTCTTAGGTAACCCAAAGAACAATTCGAACAACCAACGATTGAAAACAAGGACCCTATGGTCACCTTGCGAGAGAAACCATAAAGATAGCAACAAAGTAATGACACAAATAGTCCCACCTACCCATACCCAATATTTTCTCGATGCACTACCATTAGTGGTTATACCATAATAAACAAGTACCGAAGCCATGGTTGAACTTAATGCTCCAGATGCCACATTTTTATCAGGCGCTACAATAAAACCAACCAAACTACCACATAAAAATATTAATATCGGGATATCGAAAGGCGTCCGCCTAACAATCCGTTTGGTCTGCCAGTAATATACACCCAGCGGTATGATTGCTATTATCAGACTCAACAAAATTGGCGGATATCCAGTTAAAACTGAAAAATAAACGGGCACAGGGAACAGCGGATATAAAGCTAATATAGGTTTCGCTAATTTTTTTAATATCCCGGATGTATGTTCCATATTTTTGTAAATCGAATTTCGTTTTCATCCCTAAGATTCCTCATCGTCCTTCAGATTTCTGGAATGACGGTTTGTTACAAAGCATGCGGGAATCTTATTACGCACGCCTTTACTAAAATATGCTCCACAGCTTCCACAACATTCCCAAAAACTTTATCCGGAAAGACGTTTTTTTCAGCCATCAACCGACATAACTCACATTTCATTGTCCCGATTAGTACCGTCCGGCAACCGGCAGCTTTTCCAGCTTGGATATCCGACAAATTATCGCCGATCAACCACGAACCTTTTAGGTCGATATTCTTTTCTCGGGCCGCCTTGAATAACAGACCAGGCAAAGATTTACGGCAATCACACTGCACTCCGTACTTCTCGACCACAGCTTCCGGATGATGCAGGCAGTAGTACTCACTATCAAATTCCGCATCACCCTTCTTTAATTCAGAGTGCATCTTTTGCTTAATCAATTCAAAGTTATTTTCGGTCATATGCCCCTTAGCAATGCCAGGTTGGTTGGACACCAATATTGTTATATAACCGTTGTCCTGTAATGTCTTTAACGCCTCTGTGACGCCGGGAATGAGTTTGAAGTGCCCCGGAGTGAATGGGGAATCAATGACTTCCTGCTCTTGATGATAGACCAGTTCATTAATGACCCCATCCCGGTCAAGAAAGACAGCACGATTCAAGTTGAACCTCCATTATACTTGAACTTTATGCTCCTAGATTACCGGCTTTTGTTTTGAATGAGAGATTAACACTTCCCCTTTGTTGTCATTTCTTTTCTCTGTTGGAAAAGAATGATCCGCTTCCAGTTGAGCTTCGATCTTGGCAGCGTCAGCAAGAAACATCCGTACTGTTTCTTTACTGTAAGGATGAACGATCATGCCTTCCAGAAGGTTTGGAACAACAGTGACAAAATGGGCTCCGGCACCGAGCCATTCGATGATATTCAGTACCTCACGGGTGGAGCCAATGATGATTTTTGCCTTCAAATTGAAATTATCCAGTA
>Ga0182011_10002496_pt1 | contig 15455 bp, 14 predicted proteins | sample 711E1DmetaG_FD_120481 | JGI IMG/M metagenome (GOLD analysis project Ga0182011, IMG submission 120481) | Permafrost microbial communities from Stordalen Mire, Sweden - 711E1D metaG | ecosystem: Environmental > Terrestrial > Soil > Wetlands > Permafrost | place: Sweden: Stordalen | collected... | reverse complement strand
TGGCTCGACCCGCGAGGTGCTGAATATCATCGAATGGCTCGATGCCGGTGCACATTTTGTCACGGTTGTTCCTAACCTCCTGGAAGGCATGATTGTCCATCCTTACAGTAAAGAAACGGTCCGGCAATTTCTGGCTGACGCCGCCAGAATGGAAGCTAGGTTGGAGAACGAACATTTATGTCCGGCGGAAGAAAGGAATATCACCAAAACGGAAACTGTAGTCGCCAAGTCAATACAAAACTAAATCAGGAACGCATTATTTGCATTGCAAGGGAGAAAAAGTTTGAATCGTGCTGTTTTTCTTGACCGGGACGGAGTAATTAATGAACTGGTCTACCACCGGGAACAGGAGGTTATTGATTCTCCTTTTACTCCCGGACAATTCAAACTTATTCCTGATGTCACAGAGGCGTTAAAGATAATACATAATAATGGGTATCTGGCGATTATCGTCTCTAACCAACCCGGTATCGCTAAGGGGCATATGACCGAAGAAACATTTGAATTAATAAGGCAAAAAATGGTCTCCGAAATGAGGGTCGAAGGAATAGAACTGGACCGGGAGTACTATTGTTTTCATCATCCAGATTCGGTTGCTGAGAAATATCGGGTAAGGTGTGAATGTCGTAAACCTTTACCTGGTTTGCTATTCACGGCGGCCCGAGAAAATAATATCGACCTAAAAGAGTCCTGGTTAATTGGCGATAATCTATCAGATATTGAGGCTGGTAAAGCCGCCGGTTGCCGGACGGTATTAATCGGGACTCTGAAATGTGAGTTATGCAGGTTGATGAGTAAAAAAAACACTTTTCCGGATAAAATCGCAGAGAATATGGGAAACGCTGTCCGTAATCATATTTTGCCAAAAAGGAGTATTTAGTAAGTTTGCCGGAAAATTTGCTATAGCCCGTCGTAATAAAGATGCGGGTTAATAGAAAATCAAGGGTTGCAAATAGGCTGACGAAACTAAATTCGTTGACATATGGAGCACTCACTGGGTGTACACACAAAATTTGCAAATGCTATTTTGGCTCTTTATCCCTTATTCCCAGTACCAGTCTATTTCTCGGTACTAACTGGGGCTCCTCCTTTATGGGTGAGTCTGATAATAGCAGTCATACCGATTGTTGTTTATTTCTGTCAGACCCACCATATTGTTGCGCGGACCCCTTTCGACACTCCGATATTAATATTTATCTTGGGTACTGTGATTGGTTTTATAGTATCTCCTGATAAAAATGTTGCAACTGGAGCATTTAGTTCAACAATGGCATCGATTCTTGTTTATTATGGTATAACTGCAAATAGTGGAGCATCACGAAAGTATTGGATGTGGACCGGCGGGATTATTTGTTTTATCAGCTTGCTCCTATCTTTATGGTTTTTGTCTCAGGGAAGTCATAGAATTCTCTCTTTCAATCAGTGGGCTTTCAATTTATTTGACAGGTTGCCCAAGATTGGGGGGCCTGCAATACAATGGAATACCATTGGTGCCTTGCTTGCTGTGTTGATTCCTCCACTTTTTGTGTTTGTTTTTTTTAAAACCCTATATAGTCTCCAGATAATCGTGTTAATTTTGTGCTTATTCTTTACTGGAGTGCTTTTTTTAAGCGACAGCGGAGCGGGTTGGCTCTCATTTGCTCTAAGTCTGGGCTTTATCTTAGTATGCTGGCGCAGATGGTTACTGTGGGTGCTTATCCCAATTGCAGGAATAATTTCCGGCGTTGGCATAATATGCTATGACCAAACGAAATGGTTGAGAACTACTTTCTTCACAGCCTCGTTAATAGGTAGGGTGACTTTGTGGCAAAACACGTTTGCTTTGTTGAAGGGTAAAACCGTCATTTTGGGATTGGGTTTGGGTGCATGGTTTAAGGTTTACAGTAGCCACTATGGTAGTTCTGTGCCTATTATTGTACACAACTCATATTTGCAACTTTACTGTGATGCGGGTATTCTTGGGTTCATCGCGATGATTTTAGCTGTGATAATATTTATTCGTTTTTCAATAAATATTTTGAAGTTAAACGCAGCCAGTTCCGTCTTTTGGATCGGAATTGGTCTGATAAGTAGTTTTATAGCCGGGGCAGTCTTTGCCATTTTTGATGTCACAACATCAATTACCTATGTGACCAAGACTGGATACATTTATCTGGTACTACCCTTGCTGTGGATTGAAGCAGCTTTATTTGTTGTAGTGAATAAGAGATTGTCCCTCAAGTCAGAAAAACTTGAGGGATTAGACGGTATAAAAATCATTTATGAGTGATAAGATGACTAATTGCATAAAAAAAATAAAAATCGCATTTTAATGAAGATGTAAGATATCTTTAGCACCATTGCCAAAGGAGTAATTTAATGAGTGTTTCCAGAAGTAATTCTGAAAGACCAAATGGGTGTCCTCCCGTTACTGTTTTGATATGTACATTGAATGAAGAACAAAATCTTTCTTTTGTAATACCTCAAATACCGAAATGGGTTGATGAAATTCTTTTAATAGATGGGCATTCAACTGATAAAACTGTCGAACTGGCAAAACATTTAAGGCCTGAAATTAAAATAATGACTCAGCCAGGCAAAGGAAAAGGGGAAGCTCTGAAGTTTGGTGTTCAGCAGGCGATGGGAGAAATTATTATCACTCTAGACGCCGATGGAGAAACGCCACCGGAGGAAATCAATAATTTTATAGTTCCGCTCTTGGAAGGCAAAGATTTTGCAAAGGGTTCGAGACTTTTCAAAAGGCGACCCCTTAAAATGCCGCGTTATCGCTGGTTTGGCAACAAAGCATTAGCTATTACATGCAATCTGTTATTTGGGACGCATTTTACCGATATTTGTTCAGGATATAATGCTTTTTGGAAAAACAAATTCTTGCAATTGAATTTACCTCATGACGTTCATGAGGTAGGTTGTAGTATGGAACAGGTAATTATAGTGAGATCAAAAAAGAGAGGCATGAATATTGAAGAAATACCTCATACAAGTAACGGTAGAATTGGAGGTACCAGCGTGCTTAGCAACCCTGGACAAACGATAGTGCAGGGTTTCAAAGATTGGTTTGTTGTAATAGGTGAAAGATTTCAAAAGTAAATAAAATTTGTCTCATCCTATGGTGATGATATGCAAGATGGTATTGTTGAAACGAACTTTTGAGCATATTGTAATTGATTTGACCTAAAAATAAGAAACGAGTGTGAAAATGGAATTCCATGTATAAATTTATAGTAAGGGGTGGATAAATGACAAAATATTTTATAACAGGTGGCGCCGGGTTTATAGGCAGCCATTTGTGCGAAAAACTTGTGACCGACGGTAATCAAGTAACTGTTTTTGATAATTTAGTGTCTGGCCATAAAGAAAATATCAAACAATTGGAAGGAATGATCGGATTCCAATTTATTCAGAATGACTTACTAAACTCCACTGCATTAAATGAAGCAATGCAAGGGCACGATATCGTATGGCATCTAGGTGCCAATACGGACATCCCTGGAGGTAATAAAGTAACTGACCTCGACTTGAATAATTGTACCATAGCAACAAAGAATGTTCTTGAAGCAATGAGAGACAATAACATAGACAAAATTCTGTTTTGTTCAAGTGCCTGTGTTTATGGAGACGCAACACAAGAAGCTGTATCCGAAGCATACGGGCCCTTACTACCTATAAACATGTATGGCGCTGGTAAACTGGCCTGTGAAGGTTTAATGAGCGCATATAGTCATTTATTTGACATTAATGTTTGGATGTTTCGTTTTGCTAATGTGGTGGGCAGCAGAATGGGACACGGCGTAATTTATGATTTTATAAAGAAACTAAAGAAAAATTCCATGGAACTTGAAATACTGGGAGATGGGAATCAGGAAAAACCATTCTTCTTAGTCGAAGATTGTATAGGTGGAATGATTTGCGCTTTTAAAAACTCCAGAACACAATGCGATGTATTTAATCTTGGCCCTGAGACTTTTACGACCGTTACTAGAATTGGAGAGATAGTTTCGGAAGAAATGGGCCTAAAAAAAGTTAAATTCAAATATACTGGTGGGAAAAGAGGATGGCCTGGAGACGCACCTATAATTCATTTTGATGTAAATAAAATGAAACATTTAGGTTGGCAAGCCAAGTATTCATCAGATGAAGCCGTGAGGATAGCGACTAGGAGATTATTGGAAAAATAAAATGCATTAGCATAAACTTGGACTGACAGGAAACCACCCAGTTAGGCTATTATGATGACAGAGCAAATCATGTCGGTAGTGAAAAAAATGTTAGTAAAAACCGTGGGAGTTATTGTGTTGATAAAAACTAGCTGGTTTTAAATATCTTCAGAAAGAATTAGTAGATGAAATTTAATAGAGGAAAAAACAAATTGGAATCAAAAGAAATTAACGCTAATAATTCAACCCAGTTAGGGTTGACGACGGAAAATATTAAAAAGATATGTATTGTGGGCCCTTCAAAATATTATTTTAGCGGACTAACTTCCTCCGCGATTTTCCTAGCAAATGCCTTATCTACCAAAAATCGCATATCATCTCTATTACTTAGGAAGCTATTACCTAGATTCATGTATCCTGGAAAAAACAATGTTGGACGGTTAGATTCTTCCATTGATTTCTTGCCTGAAATAAAAGTGTTCGATGGCATGGATTGGAATGCTCCTTTTAGTTGGTGGAGAGCCTACAAATTTCTTCAAAAAGAGAAACCGGACGTGGTTATCATGCTTTGGTGGACACCTGCCGTGGCTCATATGCAGCTCTTTTTAATAATAATGAATAAATTTATTGTCAAGGCTAAAATTATATTAGAGATGCATGAAGTATCTGATCCTGTAGATCAGAATTACTTTATAAAATTGTACTCCAAGATTATGGAAGGAACAATTGTGCGAGGGGCCGATGCAATAACTATTCATGCTGAATGGGGACAAAAAGAAGTATGTCGACTATTTGGTATAGATAAAAAAAAGGTAACTATTGTTCCTTTAGGCTTGTATGAGGATTATTTAGTAAATGCTGGAGCAAAATCAATATTAAGGGAACAATTCAAAATTGAAAACGAATTTGTTATCCTTAGTTTTGGAATGATAAGAAAATATAAAGGTATACCGTGTTTAATAGAAGCATTTGACCTTTTACCAGCAGAAATAGGTAGACAATGTCGACTCATCATCGCCGGAGAAGATTGGAACGAAGATAATATGATCTTGCCTAGTATTGAAAATTCAAAATATAAAGAAAAGATTATTTATCAGCCTAATTTTATTCCAGATGAAATATTGCCGGACTATTTTTCTATTGCGGATATTGTCGTGTTGCCCTATCTCAAAAGCTGTGGCAGTGGTGTCGCAAATATTGCAATGGCTTATGGAAAACCGTTAATCATTTCGAACCTCGAGACGATGAAAGATTGTTGTGGAAATTACCTAGGCACTAAGTTTTTCCCTGTGGGAAATTCTAAAATATTATGCAATGAAATAGCAACAGAATATGCGAAATGGGCCTCAGGATCAAATGCTTTTTATCCCATGCCCCAAAATACTTGGGAACAAGTTGCGAAAGAATATGAGCAGATTATCAACAACATGGAATCTAAAAAATGAAATTTATCTTAGTGTATTTGATGCATTTTCCTCTAATCGAAAACGTGATAATATAGTAAAAAATAAGGGACAGATCTTAATCGGCGCAAAATAAGAAAACTAAATTGTTCTTCGTTGTATAGTTTTCAGAGATCCAAATATGTGTATTTCTGTTGTTTGGGAGTTCAATAATACACATTCGTAGAACACTTTATAGGATAACCTAAATAAATGCATAACCTTAAAGTTGGTGAACGCAAGAAATTATATTATATTTCTGCGTTTGTTAGCCTTATTTTATTCTTTTTAGCAGTGTGGCAAATTTCTCCAGTGGTAGCGGAATGGACGGCTCCTCTTGGACTAGTGTCATATCTTCCATGCACTTATTGGATTGGACTGGCTGTAATATTAATTACATCGTTGAAGGCTGTCCGAGATCGTGAACTCAATGACGATGTTATATTTATATGTATCATTTTAGTAATCGGTCTTTTTCTATGTGGCATTTCTGTATTTGTGCAGAGCAATTCAACCGAACCCGATGCTTATCTCCATTTTCCCGGAGTCTCCATGTTATTGATGACTCATCATCTCGATATTAATTCAGCATTGTTAAGTTCTTACAATTCTTGGCCTTTATATCATTTTTTATCCGCCGCAATGGTATCGGTAACCAATGTGGGATTTTCAATGGTAAAATATTCTCCTCTAGTATGGCTATTGTTTCTCATTATTCTCACATATGGGGTAGGAAAACGATTCGGTTTGGCGTCCAAATATTGTTTCATGATCTCGATCTTAGCTGTTGCATCCGACTTTGTATCATTAAGTGACTATACACCACGCTTATTGGGAATGATTCTCTTACTCTGTATTTTTATGATAGTGATAAAGCCAATAAAAAGCGTTAGCGAAAATGTGACAGTAATGATACTTTTTGGCGCCTTGGTCATGACACATGGAACAAGTAGTATTTTAGCGATAGTTGTTGTCACATTACTAGCGATTTATCGAAGAGATCTAACACTAGTTATTTTCTTCGTTGTTATTTTCGCGGCCTGGCAAATATATGACACTCCGCTTATGTTTACAAGCGGTATATCGGCAATCAGGAATTCAGTGTTAAATATATTTCAGGTTACGCGAACGGAAATGTACCAGGGCGTGGCTTCGCCAGTAAGTCAAATAACACACTATTCTCAACTAAGCTACCTAGCATTATATGGTCTTTCTGTAGGCATTATATTTATTATGCTTATTAGAAAGAAAATCATGGAACAACATAGGAAATACGTTTTAGCTCTTTTTATTTGGATTCTAGGAACTGCTTTAATGCTTTTAATCCCTTCAGGCGCTGAAGTAACAAGAACATACGTTTTTTTGACTATTCCTCTGGCATGTATAGTCTGCCTCTCTTTTATTAATTGGAAAATATTGATGCCTATCATTTGCATACTTTGTTTCCTTTTCCCGATAGCCAGATACGGTGGTGTGGTAAATTTTGGACAGGTGTTGACCACCGAATTAGACGGCGCAGATTTCTGGGCTACAAGAATAAATATTGACGCAGTATATTTTACGGACAATTACTTTCTCCCATCTCTGGTTGTCCATTATAATAGAGAAATGTTAACATACAACTTTTGGGATCCCAAAAATATAGCTGAAGCGGTTAATCAATCTCCTGCCGAAGCACTTGATGCCATGCCCTACATAATAATGAGCACGCAGGGTAATGATGTACTGACGTACAACATGAAAGCTAACCCATATACCGCGTGGCCTAACACAGAAGATGGAGAGAAATCGAATCTTCTGTACAATAATGGTTTCTTTCAGATTTATCAAAATAATCATGTGAACTAATTGATGGAAAACTTATGTAATTTGATAATTTTCCTTCTTGTGAGAAACTATCCAGTACAATTGTTCAATATTTATCAGTACCCGAATAGTTATTCACCACTAAAAAGTTACCTCTGAATTGTATTTAATAAAAATTACATGTTATATTGAAATACGAATATTTATATAATAAACTAAAGTGAAATTATGATTGGGAAAAAGGGTTCATCCGTCTCGAAACGATGGAATGACTTAATTATCATTAATATTTTAGTCATCATACTTATCGGTGGTATATTATATGTTCCCTCTAGTTCATTAAGAGCTTTCTTGGGTTTTCCATTTATTCTAGTGTTTCCAGGTTACATACTTACTATTGCCCTGTTTCCAACAATAACCAGATTGGATGGCGTGGGGCGGTTGGCACTCAGCCTCGGTTTGAGTGTGGCCGTAATTGGGATTATTTCTTTAGTACTCAACTTCACGAGTTTGGGAATCACATTGGAAACACTTCTTTGGTCAGTCGTTTTATTCATTTTTCTAATTTCAATTATTGCTTGGTTTCGTCAAAGTCGGTTTTTGCCAGAAGAACGCTATGGGACGAGGCAATTGAAATTATCTTTGAATAGAGGAAAAACGGTACGGGAAAAGACTTTGATGATAATTCTGATCGTCGTCATATTGGGAACTCTAAGCACAGCTGGCTTTGCACTATTTACACCGAAAGTAGGACAGACTTTTACCGAATTCTATATTCTGGGAACTGGGAGTTCTGTAGATTATCCACAACAGATCCAAGTCGGCGTTGAAGGTCAGGTGTTATTAGGTATTATTAACCATGAAGCTAAAACTAACAGTTATTCAGTAGCAATTTATATAGCGGGAATTAAAGTTAATGAAATAGGTACATTGACACTCAATGTGGGAGAAAAATGGGAGCAAACTGTCACTTTTGTGCCGCAAACTGTCGGAATAGATCAGGAAGTAGAATTTATTCTTTATAAAAATGGAGATACTAAGCCATATATGGAGCCACTACGCTTGTGGATTGATGTCACACAATAATTCAAGAATAATTTGGATTTCACTGAGGTGGATAGAGAAAACGTGCATCAAAGTCGGGATAATATAGAGAGGAGGTGTCACGGAATGAAAAGTGCCCCACGGGTAAGTTATACTAAAGAGTTTCGTCAGGAAACGCTGAAACTGGTCATTGCGGAAAAGTTGTCTCGGGGGAAACGAAGTCCCCCTGTTATCAAAATCATTTAATAGTTTGACTAATTTATGCATAAATAATATACTTTGTGTGTGTTGTATTATTGATATGAATATTTGTACGAAAATTAAAAAATAATAAAAAAGCGATAATTTATAAATATGAATGTGAGAATTGCTAAAAGCGCGCTTATAACTGGTATAACAGGTCAAGATGGTGCTTATTTGGCGAAGTTTCTTCTGGACAAGAATTATAAAGTATACGGGACATATAGGAGGATCTCAACCCCTAATTTCTGGAGGCTACAATATCTTGGAATTTATGACAATGTCACCTTGATACCAGCAGATTTACTCGATTCTGCCTCGATAACTGAAGCTATCAAAATTTCCGCGCCCAACGAAATATATCACCTCGCAGCGCAAAGTTTTGTAGGGGCTTCTTTCGAGCAACCGATAGCCGCTGGCGAAATCACGGGTCTGGGTGTAACAAGAGTTTTAGAGGCGATCCGAAGCATAGATCCCAAAATCAAGTTTTATCAGGCTTCTACTAGTGAGCTATATGGTGATGGCCATGTTCAATCGCAATCTGAAATTACTCCATTTCATCCCTCTAGTCCCTATTCTGCAGCTAAACTCTATGGATTTTGGGTTACCGAGATTTATCGTCAAGCTTATGGTATCTTTGCTTGCAATGGTATTCTTTTTAATCATGAATCACCCTTACGTGGTCTTGAGTTTGTAACCCGGAAAATCTCTAATGCCGTAGCTAAAATTAAACTCAATCTCCAAAAAGAATTGATACTCGGTAATCTTGAAGCAAAACGTGACTGGGGTTACGCCCCTGAATTTGTGGAGGCTATGTGGCTTATTATGCAGCAAGACACACCAGATAATTTTGTAATAGCCACTAATGAATCGCATTCCGTTAGGGAATTTGTTGAAATAGCTTTTTCTGTAGTCAATTTGAATTGGCAAAATTACGTTCGTGTTGAGAAGAAATATAAAAGACCTCTAGATGTAAATTATTTACAGGGGGATTATTCCAAAGTAAAAACGAAATTGGGTTGGGAACCGAAAATCAAGGTAGACAAACTTGCTGAGATAATGGTTAGGGCAGACTTGAAATGTTGGCAGAAGTGGTTGAAAGGAGAACGATTCCCTTGGGATGCCCCCTCCTACCCGGATGAAAATCGAATTTTATCTCGAATGCTCAAAATAGATAGGTAAATTAATGATTGAAAGTATAGAAGACAAAAACCAAATTTATGCACTAATAATACGTTCTAACTATGAACAAACTGGTGTAAATTTCATCACTTCACCTGATAATCCGCTGCAAGTGGGAATAATACAACACTCAAAAGGTACCACAATTAAGCCACATAATCATAATAATTATGCGCACACAATTGATAGGACACAAGAGGTTTTGCATGTTGAACAAGGTAAAATTGAAGCAGAATTCTATGATATGAACAATCATGAGGTTGCGAAGGCAATCCTTAGCTGTGGAGATACTATTGTTTTAATATCTGGCGGTCATGGATTCAAGATATTAGAAGAAACTAAAATAATTGAAGTCAAACAAGGACCTTACGAAGGAGTCGACAAGGATAAAACTCGTATATAGTATTATAAAATAAATGAGTATATGATTGAACAACATAAAAATTGACCTTAATAATGCAGTGGGCATACTAAAAACTGAAGGTTGGTTCGCAGTTATAAAGCGGGGCCTTAGGCACGTATTTTATTCTAAGGAGTATTATTACATATACGAGAAAGACTTGAGGGAGTATCTCGATGTGAGATTGAACCCAAATATCGAATGTGAATTCAAAATAGTTTCTAATTTTGATGACTTTAATGAACTTGTCAAACAGAAATATAATTTTGATATAGACTCAATTAAACCAAAATTGAAAACTGGTGCCATAGGATTCTGCATTTTTGTGGAAAAGACACTTGCCAGCATAACTTGGGTAGCTCAAAATGAAAAGGCCAAAAAATTAATTGATATATTGCCTTTCGCTGTCGATTACACTGCTGGTGAGGTGTGTTCTGGAGGATCATATACTGATCCTAAATACCGTGGAAATGGATTATTAAAATATGACTATTCATATATATTCAAATATCTAAAGGACCATGGTTGCACTAAAGATAAATTTACGGTAAATATGAACAATATTCCATCAAACACAGCAATGTCGAAATTTCAGCCTAAGATTATTGGTGAAGGATGTAATTTGAAAGTGTTATTGTGGAAAAAATGGACACAAAAAACTAGCGGGAAGGTAAAATATGATTCCAGTTTGTGAACCTTTGCTCGGGGGTAAAGAGCTTGAATATATAAATGATTGCATCAAGAGTAATTGGATTTCAAGCAAAGGGAAATACATTGAACAATTTGAGAACAAATTTGCGAATTATTGTGGATGTAAGTATGGTATTTCTACCACCAATGGGACGACGGCTCTACATTTAGCATTAGTTTCATTGGATATTGGTCCGGATGATGAAGTAATTATACCAACTTTTACGATGGTTGCTACAGCTTTTGCGGTAGCTTATACGAGGGCAAAGCCCGTCCTTGTTGATGCCGAATGTGATACTTGGAATATTGATGTTAATAAAATAGAAGAGAAAATCACTAAAAAGACCAAAGCTATCTTACCAGTCCATATTTATGGACATCCATGTGATATGGATGAGATTTTAAAAATTGCCAAGAAATATAATCTGTATGTTATAGAAGATGCTGCTGAAGCTCACGGAGCAGAATATAAAGGGAAAAAGGCAGGGAATATTTCAGATATTGGATGTTTTAGTTTTTACGCCAATAAAATTATAACAACCGGCGAAGGCGGGATGGTTGTGACCAATAATCCTGAAATTGCCGATAAAGCCAGAAGACTTAAGGATTTAGCCCATTCGAAGGAAAAAAGGTTTTTACATACCGATATCGGGTACAATTACAGAATGACTAACATTCAGGCGGCAATAGGGCTGGCTCAGTACGAAAGAATAAATGAATTGATAGAAATGAGAAGGGAGAATGCCCAACTTTACAACGGTATACTAAAAGACTTAAAAGGGATAGTTATACCTACCGAAAGAAGGTGGGCAAAAAATGTTTATTGGATGTATTCAATATTAATAAATGACGATTTCGGTATCAATCGGGATGAATTTATGGAACGTCTTCTAAAAGCGGGAATCGAGACGCGGGCTTTCTTCTTACCTATGCATCATCAGCCGGTATTTAAAAAAATGGGACTATTTAAAGGTGAAAATTATCCAATCGCAGATTACATATCAGCAAGGGGTCTTTATTTGCCTTCAAGTTCCCAATTAGGTAAACAAGAGATCGAATTTATTTGTAATACTATAAAAATAATTGCAGGAAAATTATAAAATTTCGACAAACATGGAAAAACTGGCAATTTTTACTAATGGCTAATAACAAGATCTGCTCATCTACAGAGCAACTTTTAGTAAAGCTACCTATTAATCTATTAACTTTTGTCAGCCAAGTCGGCAATAGCGTTCCGAACAATATAACGACGGTTACAAATTATTCAATTATAAAGATAACAAGGTGACTGTGAAAAAGTATGAAAATAATTATGGCAAATCAAGCGGCGTATCCTTATTTTCCATATGGGGGAGTGGAGAAATATGCCTACAATTTGAGTAAACATCTGGTAGAATTAGGGGTCGAAGTTGAAATCGTTACCTCTTTAGTTCGCCATGGGAAGCGCAATGCGATTTATGATGGGATAAAATACACGTTTCTTCCCCCATTTGTTGGCTTCAAATTACCCTATTCCTCTCTGACGCTAACACGTCTTATGTTTTTTAACTATAATTTGTGTCGGTATCTCAACAATCAACAATTCGATATCCTGCATACCTATCAAGCTTCACCTTATTTTTATCTTCATTATAATAAGAGGAAACCTGTCGTTTTTCAACCATTTGAGGAGATATATGATTATAAAATTCTTAAAGAAAATTCAAAAGGTCTATATTGGAAGTTAAAACGAGACATAATTGTTAATGTGAAAAAACACATAGATACATTCAACATGAAAAATGCTGAAATCATTTTGTCTGAAAATCATTCACAGACTGAAATATATGAACAGCTCTTTAATATTGATGGAGGGAAAATTAATTCTCTGCCAGTAGGGGTAGAAATAGAAAAAGTTGATTCCATTTTGAAATCCAATAACATGTCCAGACAAGATTTGGGATTAGCTCCAAACGATTTAGTCTTAATTTCCGTTAATCGATTTGAGGCGAATAAAGGTATCAAGTATCTTATTGATGCTTTTAGTTTACTAAAAAATAAAATTTCAAATAGTAAACTGATTTTAATTGGCACCGGATCGGAAGAAGAAAAAATAAAAACTCAAATTACTGATTACGGTTTACAAAATGATATTATCCATATGAAAAATGTGCCTGAAGATAAACTTTACAAATGTTACGCTCTTTCTGACATATATGTTTCTCCAACATTAGATGTTAGTTCAATTATGAGCGTGATAGAAGGAATGGCTTGTGGTCTTCCAGTAGTAAGCACCGGACAGGATTTTTGGGTTAAAAATGGTATAAATGGTTACGTCGTTCCTAAAATGGATTCAATGGCAATATGTCAAGCTATTGTCAATATTTATCAAAATGACTATTGCCATGAATTCGGCAAAAATTCGCGTCACATTGCGCAAGACTACAGTTTTGAAGCAATAGCTCAAAAAGCTTTAGACATTTATAAGCATTTAGCTCACACTACTTCGAATCAGGTTGTCAAAAAAATGCCTTCCCGTCTCGAATAAGTAATTCAGACTCTTAGCCAGCGTTTAATATCCCATGCCATAGCTATGAGAGCGATTATGCTTTGCCCTATTAGCCATGCAATTCCTACTCCGTTAATCCCTAACCGCGGTGATAGAAGATAAGATGTAAAAACTACGATAACCGCCATAATAGCAGATAGCAGGATAATTGGTTTTATCTTTTTTTGCACTCTTTTTATACTAAAATAGGCTAGATTTATTGACAAGGGGAAAGCTGCAATAATTAGCCAATGAAGTAGATGTGCGGCATTTTTGGCATACAGACTTCCGAATAATGATAGGAATTTGTTTGTTAGGAACCATGCTAGCACCATACCTGGTATTAGAAGTATTGCCATTATTTTGAAACTACGCCCTGCATTATTTTTTAATTGGGTTTCATCACGGGATCCTTCTGCCAACAATGAGAATGCCACAGCCGTTGGGATCAAGGCTAATATGCCGCTCATTGCCCATGCTATGTAGAAATAGGCATTGTTTTTAGCACCAAGTAGATTTATTACTATAATGGGTAAAATTTGGCTTGGAATGTTCCAGAGAATATCACTCAGGTAATTAAGAAAGGAGAAGTGCAGCATTTCCGATATCACCTTTTTGTCCAAAGTAAAAGCAAGATGGTAGCCTGGTTGTACCCGAGGCACTAGCAAAAATAGACTGACCAACAGGGCAATACATGTGGCTGCTCCCCATGAACTAAATATACCAAATGATTGAAAAATAATCGCTAGTAAGACTGGAAGTGCTAACCTGAATATATTAAATATAAGGCTGTGTATAAAGACAAACCTAGCCTGCTGCCTAGCAAGCATTACGTAGTCCGTCAAGTCGTCCAGAACCAATATAGGTACGTAAAGGAGGAAGATAATCATGTAAAAAGGATTTGCTCTGATGATGCTTAAGCCAGGTGCCCAAATTCCTAGACCTATTAAGAATATGCCGGCCACTGCAAGGGATAACATACTTGCCATTGTAAAACTAGAGTTGACGAGTTTAGTTGGGTTATTACTAGAATTAAGAAACCTCATCAACCCATAGCCTAAGGCGTGGCCGGAAAGCATCTCCAGCAAAGCGGCTATAGATATAATGGCAGAGGCTATGCCGACTGCCTCTGTGGTATACAGACGGGCAGCAATGATCCAGAAAACAAAACCAAATATGGCACTTGTTCCGTTTGCCAATATCAGATAGAGGGCGTTGGAGTAAAGGGGAACATGCAATATAGAATTCATTTTGGCGGGAGACCGAACTATAGATAATGTATCGTCCCATAGTTTGCGCAGATCGGAAAACAACGAGTGCATAGGGATATTATAGCGTGGAAAATTGAAATTGGAAAGTTTTTGTAAGGGGCCATAACATATTGGACTTCTCAGGTGTGGCACATTTTTCTATATAATAACGCAACGGGGGCATCTTACCAATGCCCCTGTGTGGTTTTTCGGTATTATACCATACGAGGTAGTTCATCAGGCTGCGATTGAAAACATCAGGGTCATCCAAACTATCGGTATTCCAATCGACAAATTGTTCCTGACTGGTCCGATTGAATCGCTCAATATGTCCATTGGATTGAGGATGCCTGGGATAATTAAAGAAATGGACGAAATCATTATCAAGGCAAGATTGAGCGAAATGTTTTAAGAATTCGCTGCCGTTATCGGTTTGAATATGGCGGATCGGAAACGGTGCGATACCGGTAAATTTGTTTAAAAAATCCCTACCGTTTGCTGAAGAATTAGATTTATAGGCATAAGCAAAAGCAAATCTGGTTTTAATATCAATTGCAGTAAACATATAACGTTTAGTGCCATCGGCAAATATAGAGACTGTATCTATCTCAACCAGGTCAGACCTCACAGCTCATTGAAGAATATGACTCCGATGGAGTATGCTAATGCAACGACAGGATTCTAATGCCGGGTGATACTGAACTCGGGGTAAGGTCA
>Ga0182011_10002494_pt1 | contig 15462 bp, 11 predicted proteins | sample 711E1DmetaG_FD_120481 | JGI IMG/M metagenome (GOLD analysis project Ga0182011, IMG submission 120481) | Permafrost microbial communities from Stordalen Mire, Sweden - 711E1D metaG | ecosystem: Environmental > Terrestrial > Soil > Wetlands > Permafrost | place: Sweden: Stordalen | collected... | reverse complement strand
TCACGCCGCTCGACGTGATCGAGAAACGGCTGGACGCTTTTTTCTCGGTAGGCATTCCGGTTGTCCTTTACAATCCCCGGAGCCGGGGCCGGCCGCACAACTTTGCCCTTGCGGTTGAACATGCTCGGAAGTATCTCGCCGGGACAACCCCGGTAGCGATTGTGCGGAACGCCCTGCGGGACGACGAGGAGACGACCATCACTACGCTTTCGGAGATCGAAGCGTCTGAACAGAAAGTTGACATGCATACGACCGTGATTATTGGCGGCAGCGAGAGCAGGATCTGGAGGATGGGAGACGATGTCAAAGGAATTATCACACCGCGGGGATATCACCGCAAGTACGTATATTGACCCCGGCGCCGACACAAAGGAAGGCTACGCAATATCGAAGAAATCCCGCACGCTTGCCCGTTCGGTTATCGGGGATGCGACACCCGAAGACCGGATCCGGCAGCGGTGCTCGGTTGCTGTCGGCGATTTTTCCATGGCGGATCTCCTGCGCTTCCGGCATGATCCTGTCCCGGCAGCCCTTGCAGCGCTGGAGGCCCATGCCCCGATCATCACCGATATACGGATGGTCCAGGCAGGTATCCAGAAGAAGGGACATGCAAGCGCGATACTCTGCGCCCTTGATTATGGTTCCGGAATTGCAAAGGAGAAAGAGATCACGCGAAGTTCTGCCGGGTTCCTCGCGCTCCGGAAAAAACTGCCGGGCTCGATCGTGGTTATCGGCAACGCACCTTCAGCCCTCATCTTACTCTGCGGTATGATCCATGAAGGGGTCCGGCCTGCCGTTGTGATCGGTGCACCGGTGGGTTTTGTCAATGCCGCGGAGTCCAAGGAACTCCTCCGCACTACTGTTTCTCCCTCTGTTTCCACGGAAGGAACCCGCGGAGGAACACCCGTAGCGGTTGCGGCCATCAATGAGTGTATCACGATCTTTATTGAAGGCGCCGGAAATGAAGGACCCGCTCACCGGCTTTGAGTATCCTGAAGGCTGGGTGGCAAAGTGCACCTCACCGGAGCAGCTCCGGCTGGCAGAACAGGGCCTTGCCGTACTCACCTCCTCTGGCCTTGTCCTCCGCCGCGGGTTCACGACCGGGACAACGGCCGCTGCCGCGGCAAAAGCAGCAGTTCTTTCCCTGAAATCTGATCCGGATACCGTACCCATCACCCTGCCCTGTGGCATTCCTGTCACTGTTCCGGTTCACGGCCATGCCGGCACCGGGTCATCAGCGAAATTTGCCGGTGATTATCCTTCCGATGTAACAGCAGGCCTTGAGTTCCGGGCTGAGGCTGTCCGCGAGGCCGGCAATATTACGGTCATGTTTGGCGAAGGAATCGGGAGGTTCTCGCGGGAAACCCCCCGGTACAGGAAGGGAGCCCCTGCAGTCAGCCCCACGGCGCTCTCCAGTATTGTCCAGTCCGTGCAGGAAGCCCTGGATGTCATCGGTGAATCCGGTATTTCCGTCAGGATCTCCGCACCCCATGGGGCCGGGATCGCAGAAAAGACCCTCAACCCCCGCATGGGCGTTGCCGGCGGCATCTCTGTGCTGGGCACCACCGGCCTTGTAGAGCCATGGGACGACCACCTTACCGAATCCACGATGGAACGGATAACCGCAGCAGACCGTCCGGTCCTTACCACCGGCAGAATTGGTCTCCGTTTCTCCCGGCTCCTGTTTCCGGACCGTGAGGTCATCCTCATCGGCGGGAAACTGAGCGAGGCCCTTGACGCGGCCCGTGGCGATGTTATCCTCTGCGGGCTTCCCGCCCTGATCCTCCGGCATATACATCCGCAGATACTCGACGGGACCGGTTGTCTGACGGTCGAAGAACTGGCCACATCCCCGCAGTTTGCGGAAATCCTTGCGGCAATACTGGGAAAGTTCCGGAAAATCCGGCCCCGGGTAACCGTTGTGCTCATTACCCGGGAAGGCACAATCATGGGTGAGAGCCCATGAAGATTATCGGTGTCGGGTGCGGCCCGGGCCTTCTGACGGATCAGGCGATAAAGGAACTGAAACGGGCAAGGTTTGCCTATGGATCGGAGCGGGCGATAGGGCTTGCACGGGAATATCTTCCCGGGAATTGTACGGTCAGGTCGATTGACGATTACAAAAAACTCCCGGCACTCCCGGATGATGCGGTCATCCTTTCGACCGGTGATCCCATGCTCGCGGGGCTTGGTTATCTCCGGGGCGAAGTGATCCCGGGGATATCCTCGCTCCAGATTGCCGTTGCCCGGCTCCATATCCCCTTGTCCCGGATTGCCGTTGTTGTTGCCCATGGCCGCGGCCATGAACAGGGAATGCGGGATACCGTTGACGAGATACGGCGGAAAAAGATTGTCTTTTTCCTTGCCGACCCGAAATTCAATGTGGCGGATCTCTACAGCCGTCTTGCCGCGCTCCCGCCGCCCCTTCAGATAGCGGTCCTGGAGAACCTTGCCTATCCCGAAGAAAGGATTGTTGTGGGGGATATTTCCTCACCCCCGCTGCCGGAAACTGCCCTGTATTCCCTGGTGATTGGAAACTTCTGAAACGGATATAAGGCCTGCATACCGGGAAGCATGGATATCCTTTAAAGCCGGTGACCTTTTTTTGCAAACAATAGTGCAGACGCAGGATGATCATGAAAAATCTTTCCAGGATCCCGGATTTTCCCGGAAACAAACCGGCCTGGAAGGGTCCTTTTTAGTAAATTTGAAAGCATTTATGGTCCTTTTGCCTCCCTTTTTTTATCTCTCATTTTTTTAATTGATGAACCAATATTTATTTCAAAAGCTATATCCGATGCCTTCAATCATTAACTTTTAGGAACATGCACGGCCAGGAAACTGCTGATGATCTGGTTATTGGAAGATATATCGATGAAACGGCGCTAGCCCGTGCGATAAAAAATAATTTATATGCCGACGGGGATGCTGCCCGCAGCCAGTCAAATATCCGGAATGGTCACGTGATTGAGTGGTATATCGGCACGCAGCATCCGGAAGAGGGGAAAAAAAATCATTCTTCATCCAGGGAGACAAGACCCTTCGATAAAAAAAGGTCTGTTTTCCCTGGCAGCACTGGACAGCTGTTCCGGCAGTCTTCCCGCCATAATTCCGGAAATGATATCCCGGTGCGACCTGATTCGGATCTGATGTGGCTCGATGAACCCCAGACGCTCTATCTGAGGAAAAAACTGCATGTCCATGATTCTGTCACATTCGCCGGTAATCTTGCGCATTTTTTTTCCAGTGCCTGTGTCCGGGATGCACTGAAAAAAGTGAAGCGGGTATCTGAGCTGGCAGCATCTGCCGATAAAGTCCGGTATCCGGTCTTTGCCATTGATTGCAGCGGGAAAGTTATTGCCTGGAACAAGGCCATGGAAGAACTTACCGGGACAGCTGCAAACGATATGATTGGTAAGGGCAACAATGCCTGTGCAGTCCCCTTATATGGATATGCACGCCCGATGCTGATCGATGAGCTGTTTCAACCGTCCTCCCGGGAAGATGGCCCTCAACGGCAAAATTTTATCAGCGAGGGAGATATCCTTACCAGTAAAGAAGAGATGGTCTGGCTGCAGGGTGGCCCCCGTTTTATCCAGGGAAGGGCAAAGCGTATTTACGATGATGAAGGATCCGTTGTCGGTGCAATCCAGTCTATCGGATTATCTGACATGTTCCCTGCCAGGCAACAATTTGGCGGACAAAGCCCGTCATCTGAGATCAATAAGGGTGGCCCCGTACCTCAGCCGCCTCTTCCGGTAGACAGTCCGGAATCTGCCCCTCCGGCATACCCTGCCGATACCGGCGTATATCCCGGCAGCATGCCCGGCTTACCCCTGCAGAAAGTCCGCGATCCGAAATCATCAGATCAGTTCCTGGCGAGAAGACATGGTGACCTGCACCATGCAATAGGCGAGCTGATTGCAACTGAGGATGCCCTTCTCAAAAACATCGGAACACTTGCGCAAAGACCGCGACCGGCGGCAGGGCAGGAGCAGGCATCTGCACCGTCCGATGAATTCTCAAAACGGGTGATCATGGATGCACGCGAGGGAATTATTGTTTTTGACCGTGACCTCAAGTGTATCCTGTGGAACCGGTTTATGGAACAACTGACCGGTATACCTGCATTGAAAGTCCGGGGCGAGCGGGCATTCGATATGTTTCCTGCACTCCGGGATTCAGATGCACACCTGCTGCTCAGGCAGGCACTTTCCGGCAAGATGGTAGAATCTGCCGATATATCATTTCATATCCCCATGTCGGGGAAACAGGCCTGGGTACGACTGATCTTTTCCGCGCTTCATGACAGCAACGGCAGGGTCGCAGGCATTATCGGGATTGTCCAGGACACGACAGCAAGGAAGGTAATGGAGTATGCCCTGCAGTCAACGATTGTCCAGCTCATGGAAAGCGAGGAAAAGTACCGCAGCGTGTTCAATGCCAAGAACGACCCGCTCCTTCTTGTCGACACCTCATCACGGCGGATCCTGGATCTGAACAATGCGGCATCGGACCTGTACGGGTATGCACGGGGGGAGTTCCTTGCCCTGCCCCTTGCAGACCTGTTCCTGGAACCGGAAAAATATGAAGACCTGCTTGAGCGGCAGGCTGCCGGAATCCGCATGTACCGCCAGCGGAGAAAAGACGGAGCCGTCTTTCCCGCGGATATCTCTTTTGCCTACTTTGAACTTAAGGACCATATCGTCCTTCTCCTCTCTGTCCATGACCTGTCCTCGGCCCGCGAAACCGCTGAAGCCCTCCGTCTTGCCAATACCAAGCTCAACCTTCTGATCGGCGTGACCCGCCATGATGTGATCAATAACTTAACGGTGCTCATGGGGTATAACGACCTGCTGAAACACACGGTCCAGGATACGAGGGTACTCGCCGTGCTCGAGAAAGAGGATATCGCCCTGCAGACGATACACCGCCAGATCGAATTTACGCGGGAATATTACAACCTCGGGGTCAAATCCCCGGTATGGCAGAATGTCTGTGACACCGCAACAAAGGCATATTCCCAGTTTGTCACCACGGTCTCGTTTGCCTGTGATACCCGCGATCTTGAGATCTGTGCCGATCCGCTCCTTGAAAAAGTCTTTTATAACCTCTTCGATAATGCGATCCGCCATGGGGAGAGCGTTTTCCGGATCAGGGTGTACTGTGTCAGGGAAGGATCCGACCTGCTCCTCATCTTTGGTGATGACGGGGAGGGTATTCCCCCGGAAAACAAGGAACGGATCTTCAGGAAAGGCTTTGGAAAGCATACGGGTCTCGGTCTCTTTTTATCGCAGGAGATCCTTGCGATAACCCGGATCGACATTTCCGAGACCGGAAAATTTGGGAAAGGTGCACGGTTTGAGTTACGGATTCCTTCCGGACATTATCGCTTTCCGGAGTCCGGAAATCCTCTGACTGCATCCGGATCGGAAACAATGGACCTCGCGGCCTGATCGTATGAACAGGTATAACGGATAGCGTCTTGCTTCGGTTTTACCTTAACCGTCCGGATAGGGGATAACGACAAACCTTTTTTATTGCCGATCCAAAAATAATCCTAACGGAGTTATCCCATGGATAAGGCTACACAAACGCAAGTCAGTATAGTGTCATTTGTTATCGGTTTGATTATGTTATTTATTCCCTATCTGAAAAACTTTGATTCTGTTATTCCGGGAATTTCTCAATATTTCAGTCTCATGTTTTATCTTGGATTATTGCTGGTAATTGTCGGATACTACTTCAAATAATTTTATACTGACAACTTATGAAAAAATTTGGTTACTATAACCTGATTTTTTGTTGATGGATTGAAGCGGGATTAACGAAAATCACGTGCTGATTGATGAAGAAGTTATTATTAATTCAAATTAGTTGCTTTCTCTGATCTCTAAAACGCAGTTCAGTATCGGTCTGTTTGTCATCGGGTTTGCCATGATCGCCGTCCAGGACCTGAAACGGCTTGACACCATCAACCCCGGGTTCTCGTGGCCGTTTGCGATCATGTTCTCCCTCGGGCTGATCTGCATGGCGGCAGGGTACTACCTGAAATAATTTCCCGGGTCTGTAGAAAACCTATTTCGAGAGATATGATCGCCCCCCTTGCGCCTCCGACTGGTTCATCAGAACCAGGAGGATAAGAAGATTTCCCGCAGGGAAATCTTCGAATATGTCCTGCCCCCCTAGGGGGCGGGGGCGCATATGATTCCTCGGAATTACCTTATACAGAATTTCTCTGCTCTCTTGTGTATGGATAAAACGGCACTATCGCAACTGGGGCGCCTCAGCGGCGGGGAAAGAATCGTTGCATCAGCGAAGATTCTTTCCAGAAGAATTTTTCGAATTCTTCGGGCCGGAGCCCCTGGAGCGTCAGGTTACACGCAATGAGTTCTACAGAGCAAATTTCCCGGGTCCGGCCCCCCGTCACTTTTTTATCGTTTTATCCGGTGATGGCGCTTCACTCTTAGCTACCTTGATTTCGCACTGGCGGTCGCCGGTGCACATGGTCCGGACAAACCTAGCCGAAAATTCCCTGTTCAGCCGGGGTATGCCGGTCAGGGTGAATGCCATGCACTTGTGGAAGGTACGGTCGCCATCGGTGCCATTATTATAACCTGCCGCGATGAGAGGGCAGCGCTTGACAATGATGACCGCCCCTGCCTTTGATAGGTCCAGTGTTTCGCTCTTGAACTCCGGACCAAAAAGGATGACCATCACGATGCGCAGTGTCTCGGCAAGTTCCTGGGCCGTGCTGACCGGCAGGGAGAGGCTCCTGACAATATCGGGGAGGATCTTTGCAGCGTCCATCCAGACTTCCTGCTCGATCTCATCATACTGTTCTCCAACCTTCTTACGGAAAGCACGGTCATAGAGTGCCGGCATGGTTGCCGAGAATTGCGCAGCAATCCGCCACTTTATATCGTCAGGTATCGAACCAAGGCCGGCCATTTTTGCCACTCCCTGTCCTGTTCCGGTATGCGTACTGGCCGCTTATCAAGCCTGTGCTGGTGACAGCAGACCTGCAATCCTTCCGAACCCAAAACCCGGAACCGGTTTCAGCGGGAAGTAATGGTGTACGAGGAGCCGGAACACGCGATGAATCCCTCGTCAGCCAGATCATGGAGGATACGGGCAATACGGATCGGGTCTTCGGAATATTTTCCGATAATATCTTCCTGTGTCAGGTTTTTTTCGGCAAGCAACAACCGGAGAATACTGCCCCGGATCTTCCGGTCGGAGCCTTCAAATGCGGACTGTTTTGTGTAATGCCGGCTCCGACGGTTCGGGTTTTCCCCGGTCTTTTTAAGCACGGTCCCGAGGTCCATAAGGGCATTATACCAGGTACGGGGATCCTGTACCGGGAGTGCTTCCTGTGCGATTGGCAGGATCGCGGAATCATTTACCTCCTCATGATCGCCAAAGAAAAAGTGAATAAATACCCTGCGGATGTTTGTCTCAATGAATACTACCGGCAGGTTGAAAGCAAAAACACAAATCGACGAAGCAGTGGCACGACCAATGCCGGGAAATGTTGCAAGGATTTCCGGATCCTGCGGCAGAACACCGTCAAATTCGTCAATAACCCGCCGTGCACATTTCTGCAGGGAGATAGCCCGCCGGTTGTATCCCATTCCCTGCCAGACTGCCAGGACTTCGGATAACGGTGAGTCGGCAAGTGAGGGGAAGTCCGGGAATGCAGCAAGGAATACCGGGTATTTTATGGCCACCCGCTCTACCTGTGTCTGCTGGAGCATGATCTCGGATACAAGGATCCGGTAGGGATCCATGGTCCTCCGCCACGCGAGATCCCGCCCGTGTTCCCGATAGTACACAAGAACCATCTCGCGGAATTCCCGGATGGAGACAGGGTCCTTACGGGAGTAGCGGGGAGGCGGGGTATCCAGTGATACCTGCCGGGTAGTTTTCATACGTGCATATGCTCCTCATTTGTCCGGGACAAAACGGTCCGGAAAATGCGGTCAGATCCGCTTGAACATGGTGTCGAGCTCTTTTCGCGTAAACCGGATCATCGTCGGCCTGCCATGGGGGCAGGTGAAGGGATTTTTCATCCGGCGGAGCTGGTCCACGATCCGCTGGCTCTGCTCCTGCGTGCAGACCGTTCCTGCCTTTACCGCCCCCCGGCAGGCTACGATCCGGGTGATTCGTTCCCGGTTGCTGACGGTCTGTGCGGCCTCTTCGCTGACAAGGTCGCTGATGATCTCGTCAATGACCGTGGTCTCCTCGAGGCGGCCAAGTACGACCGGGACCGCCCGGACCAGGAACGCGTCCCCGCCGAATCCTTCGAGGATAAAGCCCTCCCGTGCAAGTGCCGGCAGGAGATCTTTGAGGATCGCGGCCTCCTTTGCGGACCGGTGCAGGATCACCGGGCTGATCAGCTCCTGGGAGGGCCGGGTCTCCAGTGCCTGGCCGGTCACCTGTTCGTACAGGATACGTTCATGGGCAGCGTGCTGGTCGATAAGGAGCAGTTCATCCCCGGACGTGCGGGCAAGGATATAGATCCCCCCGAACTCCCCGATGACTTCAATCTCCGGCAGCAGGGAGGAAACCAGGTGGGTTGGATCGCAATCGATCGATAACTCAGTCTGCCGGAGCCGCTGATCCGTTGCTGCTGTTCCGGCATGAGTGGACTCAAAGACACCACCAGGTGCGGTGGTGGTGGACAGATCATAGGATCGAACCGGTTTTTCCGGCAATCCGGGAACCAGGGTCACCATGGATGCAGGAGATTCTGCGGCAGGGATAAGGTCATGGGTGAGCAGGGCGTCCCGGACGGATGTCCTGATAAATTCTGTTATTTCCTTTTCCCGTGAGAGCCGGATCTGTTTCTTGGTCGGGTGGACATTTACGTCTACGAGCGTGGTATCCAGGGTAAGGTTCAGAAACGCAACCGGGAACCTGTCTTTCGGGAGCAGCGTGCCATACCCCGCCTTTATGGCATCATTGATTGCCGGGGACGTAATAAACCGCTGGTTGACGGAAACGATCATCCGCGCCCGATCTTTCCGGGCAAGGGACGGGCGGGAGACAAACCCGTTGACCGTGAGGAACGACAAGGATGCATTCACCGGGATCAAGTCGCGGATAATCCCGCTGCCAAAGAGCCGGGCAATGGTGTCCAGCGTGCGGTTTGTCCGATCGGTCACCAGCTGTTCAGTGCTGTTATAATACAGGTGAAAAGCGATAGCCGGGTGGGAGAGGCAGATCCCTTCAAGAATATCGTGGATATGGGCAAGCTCGGTGTTTTTGCTCTTCTGGAACTTTTTCCGTGCCGGGGTATTAAAGAAGAGGTCTTCGACAAGCACCCCTGTACCGTCCGGAGCACCGGTCCCGGCTGTTTCGAGAACCTGTCCGCCTTCCATAATGATACGTGTCCCCGGGACTGCCCCGCTGCCCCGGAGTTTTGTTACCAGGGTTACCCGGGATACAGCAGCAATGGTTGCAAGTGCTTCGCCCCGGAACCCGAGCGTGCGGATGCGGTGAAGGTCATCAATGGAAGCTATTTTACTGGTGGCATGAGGTACAAATGCGAGTTGTGCATCAGCAGGTGCCATGCCGCACCCGTCATCAGTGACGCGGATGGCGGTAATGGTTTCTTTCGATGCGGTCAGATCGATCACGATCGAGCCTGCCCCGGCATCGATGGCATTCTCCAAGAGCTCCTTGACCACCGATGCAGGGCGCTCAACCACCTCACCGGCAGCGATCTGGTTGACGGTGGCGGGATCGAGGATACGGATCCGTGGCGCATCCGGGGTATCAGGCATGTGTCTCATCACTCCGGCTCAAGGGTCTTTTTCAGTTCTGCAATCTTTGCCAGCGCCTGAAGCGGTGTCATCTCGTCCGGGTTCAGCCGGGCCAGGGCCTGGAGTGTCGGGTGGTCGGACGGGATACCGGGTTCGCGATCATCGACCAGCAGGATTTGCGTATAGCGCTGCGGCTTTGTGCTGCCGGGAACACTGCGGCCTGCATCTTCGGAAAGGAGTTCCTCGGCGCGTTCGGTCACTTTCTTCGGTATGCCCGCAAGCCGGGCAACGTGGATACCATAGCTCTTGTCAGTTGCCCCCGGGATCAGTTTTCTGAGGAATATCACCTCATCTTTGGTTTCCTTCACCGCAAAGTGGTAGTTTTTTACTCTTTTCAGGGTTTCTTCTGCGGTGATCAGCTCATGAAAGTGAGTGGCAAACAGGGTCTTTGGACCGGTCGTTCCTTTTCCATGAATGTACTCGAGCACGGCCCGGGCAATGGAACACCCGTCTGCTGTGCTTGTCCCCCGCCCGATCTCGTCAAGGATAACAAGGCTTTTCTGAGTAATATTGTTGAGGATATTTGCCAGTTCGAGCATCTCGACAAAGAAGGTGCTCTGGCCGCTCGCGAGGTCGTCAAACGCCCCCACACGGGTGAAGATGCGGTCGATGATCCCGATACTTGCATGCCGGGCCGGAACGAAACTGCCGGCCTGCGCCATGATGCAGATGAGAGCACAGGCCCGCATGTACGTGGATTTTCCGGCCATGTTTGCGCCGGTGATGATCAGGATCTGGTTCCCGCTCCCTGCAAGGTCCACGTCATTGGGAACAAATCCCCCGAAAACCCCCTGTTCAACGACAGGATGACGGCCGTCCCGGATGACCAGTGCCGTACCGGTATTCACCTGCGGGCGCACGTAGTTCCGGCTGCAGGCAGTTTCTGCCAGGGTTGTGGCAACATCGAGGGTCGCAATTCCCGCAGCGATTGTCTGGACATCGGGCACGACCGCCCGGAGGGTCTCGATGATGCCGGCGTACAGTTCCCGTTCAAGTGCAAGGACTTTCTCATCGGCATGGGTAATGAGCGCCTCTTTTTCGCGGAGTTCCGGAAGAGTATACCGTTCACCGGTAGCGGTAGTCTGTTTCCGTTCGTAATGGGGAGGGACAAGTGCAAGATTGGGTTTTGTTATATCGATATAATATCCGAAGATACGGTTATATCCGATCTTAAGGGATTTGATACCGGTCTTCTCCCGTTCCTGCTCCTGGAGCTGTACAATCCAGTCCTTACCGGAATGGAGGACGGTATATATTGTGTCGAGGTCCTCAGAAAATCCCGTGCGGATAACGCCGCCATTGCGGGCAATCGCCGGCGGGTCTTCAATAATCGCCCGGCGGATCAGGGAAACCGTGTCCGATAGATCCCGCATATCCCCGAGTGCATTGTTGAGAATAAGGGGGAGATCTTCGTTCTGCCCGGAACTGACGGAACGTCTGAGGGCCGGCAGTTCGGCAAGGGAATCTGCAAGGGCAAGCAGGTCCCGCGGCCCGGCATTCCCGTACGAGATCCGCGCTGCAATCCGCTCGATATCGGCAAACTTCACAAGATCCGAACGCACGGAAAGACGGACGGCAGTCCGCGTGGCAAAATATTCCACGGCATCCAGCCGTGCATTGATAAGACCGGTATCCACGAGCGGACGGGTCAGGTGCCGGTTCAGGAGCCGGCTGCCCATCGGGGTCCTGGTCAGATCGAGGGTTAAAAGAAGCGTCGCCCCCTTTGTTCCCCCGCGGATGCTCTCTCTCACTTCAAGGTTCCGCAGGGTCACCGCGTCGAGCATCATCGACTGGGAAGATGCACGGGTCGCAAGCCTGCTGATATGGGCAAGGGATGAGGCCTGTGTTTCCTGCGCATAGAGCAGTGCGGCACCCGCTGCACCGATGGCAGCGGGTTCATCCTCACAGCCGGACCCGGCAAGCGTTGCAACCCTGAAATGGGAAGTGAGTACCTTTCGTGCATGCGAGGGGGAAAATGCCTCGTCACGGAACCGGGAGACGACGACACCGCGTTCACTGAGTTTCTGTATGAGAGCCCCGGGAATGGTGGAGGGTATGATGCATTCCGCAGGCTTGTACCGCGCAATTTCGGAGAGGAGGTTTAAGAGGTTCTGGTCGTGCTCAACAAGCGAGACGAAGAATTCCCCCGTGGTGATATCCAGGAGTGCAATCCCCCAGGCATGCCCTTTTACTTCGGGGCAGAGCGCCATGAGGTAGGCAGCTGCTGCTGAAGGGAGCATGGAGGAATCGATGACCGTCCCCGGAGTGATGATCCGGCTGATCTCCCGCTTCACAATGCCTTTGGCCGTTTTTGGGTCCTCAATCTGTTCGCAGACCGCGACCTTGTACCCTTTTCCTACCAGTTTTGCAATATAGCCGTCAACGGCATGGTAGGGAACACCGGCAAGAGGGATCCGGTTGTCCCCGCTCTTCGAGCGCGAGGTGAGTACGATCTCCAGTTCCCGTGCAACCAGTTCGGCATCGCTGTTGAAGGTCTCGTAAAAATCCCCGATCCGGAAAAAGAGGATAGTGTCCGGGTGCTTTTCCTTCAGTTCCTGGTACTGGCGCATGACCGGAGTGAGACGCTCTCGGGTATCACTCTCATCTGGCTGGCCGGGTCCATAGTCGCGTGCCATAGTGTGAACAAAGCTGGTGTTTGGATCAAATAATACCGATCTGATTGATCCTGCCGGCTTTATGAACGATGGGAATATCCATACCAGAAAATGAGCGGCAGCGACACCGCAAGCGCGAGGAGTCCGTAGATGAGCCCGAGGGTGAAACCGTCCCCGATCAGGAGCACCAGTCCGGTCAGAAGGTCCACCGCTTCGGGTATCCCGCTCCCGGCTGCCAGGACTCCTGCCAGGGTCAGGAGAATTATCCCTGCGGCGGCATTTTTCATATCCTGCGGGCTCGGGGCGATGGAGAGTACAAGGCTTACGGTAAGGTACAGGTAGAGAAGAAACCAGCCATTAAACCGGGTGAGCAGATTGTCAGTGAAAGTACTGGTGACGGACTCCCCAAAGTGGATGAGAGTATCCGGTGAACCAAGGGAGGAGGGGAATGCCGGGATGATGCACCCGAGAAAGGTTACGAAGATCCAGCTGATGAAAAAAAGAGCGAGCGGGAGAAGAAAGAGCGGTGCCGTGCTGATGATTACGTCCCCGATGAACGGCAGGAGCGGGCGGGTATGCGTGACCGATCCCCCGTCTTTCGAGAAGAGTATGACCTTCTGGATCCGGGCACCGGTTATCAGGCAGCCGGCAATGTGGGCGCATTCATGCACGACAACGCCGGGAAGGCGCATGAAGAGATAGATCATCCGGGCCGGCATCGCTGCAGCCCATACATGGTCCAGTGCATACGAGAGGGCGATGACAATAACCCCGGTGATGAGTATGAAAAAAAATCCGCTGGAATCCATGATTGGTCCCGTGTCAATAACCATGGTGTACGCTCCTTCATATGTTTCATGTTCCAGCTGGTACTGCTGAAAAGCTCATCAGGTCATCCTGCATATCAGCGGATAAAGCAGTGGAGGGAGAACAGCCCTGTCGTCAGAACCAGCCGTACCGCAAAACCCGTCCAACCATCTTGTCGGCGAGAAAAGCCCGTACCTGCAGCAGCATGCCTCAAATCCCGTAGACTGGTACCCGTGGGGGGATGAAGCCTTCCGGCGCGCTGCAGAAGAAAACAGGCCGGTCTTCCTCTCCATCGGCTATGCCACCTGCCACTGGTGCCATGTCATGGCCCGTGAATCGTTTGAGGACAAGGACATTGCCGTGCTCCTCAACACCAGCTTTATCGCTATTAAGGTCGACCGCGAGGAGCGGCCGGATATCGACAGCGTGTACATGACTGCCTGCCAGCAGATGACCGGACAGGGCGGGTGGCCCCTGACCATCATCATGACCCCGGATAAAAAACCTTTTTTTGCCGGTACCTACCTTCCCCCCGGAAGCCGGGCCGGTATGACCGGGCTGTATACGGTCCTGCAGAACATTGTCCGGCTCTGGCAGGAGAGGAAGGAAGATCTTGTTGCAGCAGCTGAACACCTTACTGCAGGCCTTGTTGCTGCCCGCTCCCCTTTTCCCGCGGGGACTGTTGATCGATCCCCGTTCTATCAGGCATATGAAGAACTGGCAGCATCCTTCGATCCGGGGAACGGGGGGTTCGGGAGAGCGCCGAAGTTCCCGACACCGGTTGTTCTCCTGTACCTGCTGCGATTCTGGAAGCGTACGGGATCCGCCCGGGCCCTTCGCATGGCTGAGGAGACGCTCGAAGCATTGCGCTGCGGGGGTATCCACGACCATATCGGAGGTGGTTTTCACCGTTACTCCACAGATGCCCGGTGGTTCATACCGCATTTTGAGAAGATGCTCTATGATCAGGCGCTGCTCCTCATGGCATTCAGTGAAGCGTGGCTGGCAACGAAAAAACCGGTGTACCGGCAGACCGCTGAAGCAATCATCACCTACGTAACCCGTGACCTGCTGTCACCGGAAGGCGCATTCATTTCAGCGGAAGACGCTGACAGTGCCGGTGGGGAGGGGGCGTTTTATCTCTGGACACGAAAGGAACTGGAGATGGCGCTCGGCGCACAGGATGGCATGTATGCTGCCGCTCTTTTTGGTGTTGAGCCGGAAGGAAATTTCCCGTCCGCAGAAACCGGTCCCGGGAAAAATATCCTGTTCCTCCGGAATGAAGATACCGGACCTCAGCAGGATAAGGCCCGGGTTGAATCGATCCTGAACAGGCTTATGGCGGAACGGGAGAAACGCCCGCATCCCCGTAAGGACGGAAAGATCCTCACTGACGGGAACGGGCTCATGATCGCGGCCCTGGCACAATCTTCCCGTGCCTTTGATAATCCGGCATATTACCGGATGGCAGAAGCAGCAATGCACTTCATCCTTCACCGCCTCCGGCAGGCCAATGGCAGTCTCCTCCACCGTTATTTCGATAATGAGGCAGCAATCGTTGCATTTTCTGATGATTATGCGTTCATAATCCGGGCACTTATCGAATTGTATGAAACCAGCTTCGATCCGGCATGGCTGGATGAAGCCCTTTCCCTGGACCGCTACCTTGACCGGCATTTCTCCGATAGCCTTTCAGGTGGTTTTTTTACCACATCGGACGAGGGGGAGGTCCTTATTGTCCGCAAAAAAGAGATCTATGACGGAGCAATTCCTTCCGGCAACGGCGTCATGCTCGGAAATCTTGTCCTGCTGGGGCACCTCACCGGCAATCCGCTGTTTGAAGAACGGGCATCGCGCAGTGCAGAAGGTTTCGCCGGGATTATCCGACGGTTGCCTTCTGCCTCCTGCGCATATCTCTGCGGCCTTGACCACCTGCTGGGGCCGGCCTCTGATATTGTTATTGCCGGCAAAGAATCAGATCCGGTGACAGGGCAGATGCTCCAGAGCATCCGCGCCAGGTACCTCCCCTCCGTAACCGTCCACTTCCGCCGTCCCCTTGAGGGAGATCCGGCCCTCGATGCCCTTGCGCCATTTACCCGGGCCATGACCGCGCAGAACGGAAAAACAACGGCATATGTCTGTTCCGGACGAACCTGTTCAGTTCCCGTAAGAACTGTGGATGCACTGCGGGAGTTACTAACGTGAAAAAATTG
>Ga0182011_10002493_pt1 | contig 15465 bp, 13 predicted proteins | sample 711E1DmetaG_FD_120481 | JGI IMG/M metagenome (GOLD analysis project Ga0182011, IMG submission 120481) | Permafrost microbial communities from Stordalen Mire, Sweden - 711E1D metaG | ecosystem: Environmental > Terrestrial > Soil > Wetlands > Permafrost | place: Sweden: Stordalen | collected... | reverse complement strand
GGGTGGAACAGAGACGCTGCTGGTTGTGGAGGATGAAGAGATGCTTATGATGACTCTTCAGATGCTGCTTGTTGAAAAAGGCTACAAAGTTCTTTCAGCAGAGGATGGATTGACGGCAGTCAATATTTACAAGGAACGAAAGAACGAGATTGCGCTTGTCCTCACCGATCTTGGATTACCAAAGATGTCCGGTATGGAAGAGTGTGCGCAGATAAAAAAACTCAATCCGAGCGCACGAGTGATTGTCGCAACAGCGTATCTTGATTCAGGGATGAAATCGGAATTTCTGAAAACAGGAATACAGCATTTTCTCTTTAAACCGTATGATCTCAAGCAAGTTCTGAAAGAGATTAGAGAAGTGATAGATGAGAAGTGAAGGATGGACTTTCTGCCATCTTCGAGAGGATTCCGAGTGAGCGCCTATGTCGTCCTGATGTAGAATGCCACTTGAACTGAAGAATCTTTAAAAGATATCTCTGAAAAGAAATGATTTTATTCCATTTACATGCAATGGGTAAAGTAAAAATCCAAAATCCCCAACCTCAATTTCCTCCAATCGTTGTTTTTCTCTTTGCTCTTCGTTGTATCTCCATGATATTATGGACCCAGAGAATATCTCGCCGCTATCAATCAAAATAAATCCCGTCTCCTTCAACACAGAAGACGGGATGATAAAAAAAACCGGTGAATTTCTATTCTATTTTAGATTCCAAATCATAGCGCGTTTCTCCGGAGGTAAGTACATCGCGCCAGTTTTATCGCAATTGAATGCATCGTAAAATGCCTGCAGGTTCGGCAGTGATGCATTGACGCGGAATTCGGCCGGTGAGTGGACATCGGTTTTTAACTGCATTCGTAATTGTTCGGGACGTACATTACGCCTCCACACCTGTGCAAATGAAAGGAAGAACCTTTGTTCCGGCGTGAAACCGTCAATCAATTCGACGGTTTTTCCCTTCAGTGTATTTTTCAACGCCGTATAAGCAATGGCAAGTCCGCCCAAGTCGCCGATATTTTCGCCAAGTGTCGCTTTCCCGTTGATATGGATCGAGTCGATAGGAACAACCGCGTCGAATTGCTGAGCCAGTACTGTTGTCCGACCATCAAAATTCTTCCTTGTCTCGGAAGTCCACCAAACTTTTAAATTTCCTTCCGCATCGAACTTGCTTCCCTGATCGTCGAATCCATGAGAAATTTCATGCCCGATCACAACGCCGATTCCGCCGTAGTTCACAGCATCGTCTGCTTTAAAATCGAAGAACGGCGGCTGGAGAATGCCGGCAGGGAAAACAATTTCGTTCATCGAAGCATCGTAGTATGCATTGACTGTTTGAGGAGTCATACCCCATTCGGTCCTATCAACGGGTTTTCCTATTTTATTGATTTCGCGATTAACAGCGAATTGAGATGAACGGCGAATGTCGGCAAGATATGAGGTACGGTCGATTTCGAGCTTGGAATAATCCCGCCATTTATCCGGATAGCCGATCTTTACAACAATAGCGTTAAGTTTTTTTAGGGCTGCCTGTTTCGTAGAATCATCCATCCAGCCGATTGCGTTGATATGTTCGCGCAAGGCAATCTTGATATTCTTCACGAGTTCCAGGGCACGGCTCTTTGCTTCAGGCGGAAAAGTCTTTCCAACGTACACCTCGCCAACCGCTTCGCCCAGACCACGGTCAACGACCGCACGGACACGTTTCCAGCGAGGCAGCATTTCCTTTGCGCCTGTCATAATTGTTCCGCGGAAATGGAAACTCTCTGCAACAAAAGGCGAACTTAGAGCACCTGCCGAATTGTTCACGACCATCCACCGGAGATAATTCTGCCAATCTGCTGCCGTAACACTGCCAAGCATCGCATTGACTTCGGTAAAGAACTCAGGCTGTCCGACATCGACATTGCCCGGATTCGACCATCCGAGATCGATAAAAAACCGCTTCCACTCAAATGCCGGTGAAAGTGCCGCAAGCTGTTCCTGCGTCATCTTATTATAGTTCTTGTCCGGGTCCCTCAAGTCGGCCAATTTTCGGGATGCCTTCGCAAGCCGGGTTTCGAAAGCCATGACGGATTGTGCTGATGCCGCTGCTTTGGCGTCATTGTCACCGATGAGTTTGAACATTGCTATCATATGTTTTACATATTCGTCACGAATCATCTTGGAGCGGGCGTCATCTGCAAAATAATAATCACGCTCAGGCAGGCCGAGTCCGCTTTGGTGAACTTCGCCAATGACTTCCGTGCTGTTTTTCGGATCCTGTTCAGATCCGAATCCGAAGAGAACATTGATGCCGAACGAGTGAAGCCGGGTGATTTCAGCCTTGATATCTTTCATATCCTTGATGGCAGCGATTTTATCCAGGTCGCTGGTTATGGGTTTTATGCCTTGCGCTTCAATTCCTGCCGAGTCCAGTCCGACTGCATAGAAATCGCCCACTTTTCGTTTATTGCTTCCGGCGCGCGCGGAATTATCCGTTTCAGCATCTTCCAGAATACTCTTGAGAATTTCATTATTTTGTTCGGCGAGAATGTTGAAACTGCCCCATTGATTGTATGCGGCGGGGATGGGGTTATTCTTTAACCAGGCGCCGTTCGCGTACTGGAAGAAATTATCGCATGGTTTAATAGATAGATCCATATTAGCCTGATCGATGGGTTTTGCCTGCTTTGCAATATTTTGACTGTCCGCTGTACCGGAAATCATCATGCTGATGATCATGGCTATGAAGATCGAAGAGAGTTTCATGGAAGGATTCCCTTGAAGTGGTGAAAGAATTGTTGATATATCTTAATACAATGTGAAGGATTCATTTTGCGGTTATCAAGCATACGAACCATTTTTTGAATTGTCAAGTTTCGAAAGGTGGAAGGAGATATTGAAAATGTCGTATGACCGGATAATCTTCGATAGCTCAATAACCTCAGTCCAATCAGGTCCGAGAAGGCTATAGTTCTTTTTGGATCAAGTCTGAATTAAGGAAGTTCAGAAATTTAATAATTCATCCACCGAAATAGCAGCCAGATTTGGAATAACAATATCGGCATTGGGAAGCCTTTCCTTGGTGCCGATCCCGAGCGCTTTCATGCCGGCGCGCCTTGCCGATTCGATACCGGCGACAGCATCCTCAACGACAAGACAATGAGCAGGATGGATACCGACATTTTTTGCTGCGAGTAGAAAAACTTCAGGGTCCGGTTTTGAATTTTGAATATCGAAACCATCAACGATGGTATCGAGAAGTTCTTTAATTCGAGATTGATCGATGATTGTTTTTGCATTGCGGCTGTTAGAGGCAACGGCGACTTTAATTCCCCGCTTCCTTAACTCTTTTAAAGTGGAAAGTGCGCCGGGAAGAAGCACTTCTGTCGTCACTGTCGAAAGAGATTCGACAAAATAGCGGTTTTTTCTGTCCGCAAGTTCTTGTTTTTGTTCAGGAGTATAATGCTTTCCGGAAGCTTTCGTAATAATTTCAATGCATTCCATTCTTGCTACACCGCGGAATTTATGGTTGAATTCATGATCGAAGAAGCCAAAACCCTCTTCTTCTGAGAGTTTTTTCCATGAAAAATAATGATATTCATCTGTAGAGACTAAGACACCATCGAGATCGAACAAAACAGCTTTTATCATTGAATCAGTAATCTCCATTCCATTGAGGATTAATTTGAATTTACGAATAAGATACGGAGAAGTCGGAGGAATTCAAAAGTGGAATGCTCGCGAAAATCTAAATTGTTCATTAATGAAATTATGGGGAACAAATGGCAGCAAAATTTATGTTAGAATTACGGAACGGTGTAACGACTATTTTTAACGTATTATCATAAATAAGGGGATCAAATGAAAAAGCGAACACTTGGAAAGAATGGGCCGGTTGTTTCGGCTATCGGTCTTGGATGTATGGGAATGTCGGAATTCTACGGTCAGGGGAACGATAGTGAATCGACCGCTGTGATTCATGCGGCGATCGATCTCGGAATCACATTCTTCGATACGGCCGATATGTACGGTGTCGGACATAATGAAGAACTGCTCGGGAAGGCAATTCAAGGAAAACGCGATGCATTGTTCATTGCTACGAAATTCGGGAATGTGCGCGGTGCAGATAAAAGTTTTTTAGGAATTAATGGTAAACCAGAATATGTCAGGTCTGCCTGTGAAGCCAGCCTGCGCCGGTTGAATATCGAAACGATCGATCTCTATTATCAACACCGGGTTGATACGACTACGCCTATTGAAGAAACAGTCGGAGCAATGTCAGATCTTGTGCGCGAGGGTAAAGTACGCTACCTCGGCCTATCGGAAGCAGGCGCTGAGACCATCAGGAAGGCTTATGATGTCCATAAAATAACCGCATTACAGACAGAATACTCTCTTTGGACCCGTGATGTCGAAAAGGAAATTCTTCCCACATGCCGTTCACTTGGAATCGGGTTTGTACCATATAGTCCGCTGGGGCGAGGTTTTTTAACGGGAAGATTTAAGTCTCTTTCCGATTTTGCGGATGGAGATTTCCGGAAAAGCAACCATCCTCGATTCCAGGGAGAAAACCTTCAAAAGAATTTGCAGATTGTCGAAACGATCAAGAAATTTGCAGCAGAAAAGAAGTGCGCTCCGTCTCAACTGGCGCTTGCCTGGTGCTTGGCGCAGGGAGAGGATATTGTTCCGATCCCCGGCACAAAGAAATTGATCTATCTTCAAGAAAATGTCAAAGCGGTGGATGTCCATTTGACTTCGGAGGAAGTCCGGAAAATAAGCGAGGCGTTACCGGCAGGTATTACATCCGGTGAGCGGTACCCGGTTATGCAGATGGAGAGGCTTGGAAGATAAAACGTTTTTCTGAGTTACGATCGTTGAATTGAAATGAAGAATCGTCTTCATCTCATAACAGGATTCTTTAATTCATTCAGAATGACAAGAGGGATGAAACAAAAAACCCCGTCTCATCGACGGGGTTTAGTTTTTTAACGCTTAATGGTCTCTTAAGAAACTACTGACACGTTTGCAGCCTGGAGGCCTTTCGGTCCTTACTGTACTTCAAACTCTACTTTGTCACCCTCATTGAGTGTCTTGTAGCCATTGCTGGTAATTGCTTTGAAGTGGACGAATACATCTTCGCCGCTTGCACGTGAGATGAAGCCAAAACCTTTGGCTCCATTAAACCATTTGACTGTTCCTTTTTCCATGGAACATATCCTTTCATAAAGATTGTAAAACCGGCCGACCGCCGGCAGGGTGTACGCCGTACTCTACTCAAAAACACTTTTACTGGTTTGATACGGCCCAAAGAAGTCGGTAACATCTTTATGGAGGTGTTCAAGCCAAAGGATTGAATGGAACCACCAACAGACGACTCGAAACAGGACTTACTCTACAGAAAAGGTCTCCCGAGGGAGCCATAACGGTGTACTGTTATTTGACACTACTAAGGTATAGAAGATAATTGACAATAACAAGTGTTTTTTTAAGTATTTACTCGTTGTGAATACCAGATTCTTAATTCAATAAAAATGCCGCTATTATGCGTCTTTTGAACTCCGGGAGTAATAATAGAACCTGGATGTACTACGCCATGGAAAAGGGCTTCAAGTTGTTGGGCCTTAGTTCTTTTTGAACTCTGCAATTAATTGTTGTAAAACATTCTTCGCATCGCCAAATAACATCTTCGTATTCTCTTGATAGAAAAGCGGATTTTCGATACCCGCAAATCCGGTCGCCATCGAACGCTTCATCACAATAACCGTCCGTGCCTTATCAACATCGATGATCGGCATGCCGTAAATAGGGCTTCCTTTATCTGTCCGCGCGGCAGGGTTGACAACGTCGTTTGCACCGATTACAATGGCAACATCGACCGTATCCATCGTGGGGTTGATGACTTCCATCTCCTGCAATTGATCGTATGATACGTTTGCTTCAGCTAGAAGTACATTCATGTGTCCGGGCATGCGTCCTGCGACCGGGTGAATAGCATATTCAACTTTCGTTCCGCGTTTTTCCAATTCATCACTGAGTTCACGAACTGCATGTTGTGCCTGCGCAACTGCCATTCCATATCCTGGAACGATAACGACACGGTCTGCTTGTTCAAGAATGAACTTTGCATCTTCTACATTTATTTTTGTGATAGGCCGATCTTCATGGAGCGTTGATGTATCAACTTGTGCAGTGCCAACAGCGCCAAAGAGCACGTTTGCGAATGACCGGTTCATCGCTTTGCTCATAATGATGGAGAGAATAAATCCTGACGATCCGTCTAATGAACCGGCAATAATCAGCACTTTGTTGTCGATGGCGAATCCTGTCGCAGCAGCGGCAAGTCCGGCATACGAATTCATTAGTGATAAAACCACCGGCATATCTGCTCCCCCGATAGGCATAACAATAAAAATGCCGATAAGAAACGAGAGGGCAATCATTAAGCCGAACACAAGAGTGTTTTGCGGAAAGAAAACGAGATAAACGAACATCCCAACAGTAACAAAAAAGAGAAAAATGTTAACGAAGTTCTGTCCTTTGTATGTCATAGGCGCACTTCTCAGTACGCCTTGTAGTTTTCCGAATGCCATGAGGCTGCCCGTAACCGTCAGTGAACCGAAGAGGACTTCAAATCCCAGCGCTCCCATAAGACCACTGGTAATCTCAGATCCCTTCACGATAAATTCATTGATACCGACAAGCACAGCGGCAAGTGCTCCGAATGCATGCGAGATCGCAATTCGCTGCGGCATGGCCGTCATCGGCATGAAGATTGCCATTGCTGTGCCGATAGCGGAACCAATCACCAGGCCAATAAGAATCCATTGCCATGTAACGATACTCTGGCCAAGTAATGTTCCGATGACTGCCATCAGCATTCCGATTTCTGCATAATGCATTCCGCGGCGTGCCGATTCGGGATGACCGAGTCCTTTCAATCCCATAATAAAGAGAACGGATGCGATGATGTACGTAATCTCGAGCGGATAGTTTATCATTGCTGTTTCCGCTTCTTCCGTTTGAACATTTTCAGCATTCGTTCGGTGATCATAAATCCGCCAACGACGTTGATCGTTGCGGCTGTCACTGCGACGAGTCCGAGCATTTGACTGACGAAATGATCGCTTCCAGCAGCGACGAGCGAACCGACGAGCGAAATTCCGGAGATAGCATTGGTTGCGGACATTAACGGTGTGTGGAGCGTCGGTGTGACTCGTTTGATAACCTCAAACCCGACAAACCCGGCGAGGATAAGTATATAAAATGATTCAAATAACATAACGTATTATCCTTTGTGAGATTTCTTTTCTTCCGTGTGCGGCGCAAAGCTGGGATGCACGATAACGCCGCCGTGTGTGATCAAACATCCTTTGATGATATCATCTTCGAGCTTGAGTTCAAATTCCTTTTTCTCTTTGTTCCAAAATTCATCAAGAAAGTTTGTGAGGTTGTTGGCATACATCTGGCTGGCGTTCATTGCTACGCGAGCAGGCATATTTGCCACACCGATAACCTTGACGCCGTTTTTATCGATGATCTTGCCGAGAACTGCACCTTCGACGTTACCGCCTGTTTCAATGGCGAGATCGACGACAACAGAACCGGGTTTTATCGCATCGATCATTTCTTTCGTAACGATGACCGGAGCCTTGCGCCCGAAAACCTGAGCCGTCGTAATAACAATATCTGCCTGCGCGCAATATTGTTTCATCACGTCCCGCTGTTTTTTCAATTGGTCTTCTGTCAACGCTTTAGCATATCCCTGGGCTGTTTGTCCGGTTTCACCGAGATCGATCTCGACAAATTTTGCGCCGAGCGAAAGGACGTCGTTTTTTGCGATAGGGCGTGTGTCGAATGCATCTACTTTCGCTCCGAGCCGCTTCGCAGTCGCTATCGCCTGCAATCCGGCGACGCCTGCGCCGATGATGAATACTCTCGATGGCTGTAATGTTCCAGCCGGTGTCATCATCATGGGAAAGATCTTGTATAGATTGTCGGCTGCCAGAACCACCGCCGCATATCCAGCAAGACTTGCCTGCGAGCTCAGTGCGTCCATTTTCTGCGCGCGCGTTGAACGCGGAATCATTTCCATCGATATCGCGGAAATTTTCTGTTTTGCAAGAGCCGAAAGCAGCTTGGGCTCGTTGAACGGATCGAGATAACTGACTTGAATCGATCCTTTTTTCAGGGAGGGCACTTCTTTGAGATCAGGTTTGCGCAGGCGTAAAATGATATCTCCTGATGCCAGGAGTTTTTTACGGTTTTTCTCAATGGAAGCCCCTGCTTTTTTATAAACTTCATCTGAAATGCCAAGAGCAGCGCCGAGTCCCGACTCGATGATAATCTTCGCTCCTTTTTTAACAAGTTTATCGACGTTTTGCGGCAGTACTGCAACCCGGATTTCGGATGAAGCTTCTTTTGGAATTATTATATTCATAGTCTATTCTTCATTAATTTTAGAGTGCAATAAATTCGTAAAAAATCGGCCGAAAATCTACTGTTTTATCTATCGCACTACAATGAACCCAATTTTCACCGGCGATAGGCTCGAGCAGATGAAGGTTGATGATGAAAGAGCATACCTGTATTGCCGCCGGAAGCCTAAGCTTGATTATTTTGTCCTCCAAAGTCTCACGAGTTCAAACACTGCAATTCCGTATGCTACAGCTACATTCAGCGATTGCTTGATGCCGAACATCGGAATCTCTATCGCCAAATCGCAAAGCTCAATAACCTCTTTTGCCACACCGTTAATCTCATTACCAATGATAAGGCAGAGTGGAAAATCGGTTGTTTTGATATCATTGTAATCTATGCTCTTGTCTGTCAACTCTAAACAGCAAATCTTATAGCCGCGTTCTTTCAGACTCCGGATGGCTTCAACGGGTTGCTTGGCGTATTCCCATGGAACACTTTTCGTGGAGCCAAGGGCAGTTTTATCGATTTCCTTACGCGGCGGGTACGGCGTGAATCCGGCGAGTATGAGTTTCTCGATCATCGCTCCGTCGGAAGTTCTGAAGATTGAACCGACATTATATAAACTCCGGACATTATCTACCAGAACTATCACCGGAACGCGTGATGCATTATCAATCTTTTCTTCCGGTACGCGTTTGGTGGAAATTTCGGCATGCGTCAGCTTTCTCATAACAAAAGATAAACAAAAAAGGAGGGAAATGAAAAGCAAGTGTTCATTGTGTTCGGTAAAGTATTACAATTATATTCATTCTTAAGGAACGCGCCATTGCAAACAAGCCAAGGGTTTGGTAGATTAATGGCGAAGATAATGTGGACTTATGCCAAAGTTGTAGTGAGTTGAACGAAGGGGGTATGTTATGAAACCAGTTATTCAACGTCTATCTATTCTTCTTGTCATGTTATTCGTGGCAGCGGCCTTTTCCCTATCACTGGAGGCACAACAATCGCATAGTGCACAACAGTGCAAAGCAATATTAAAAAATGGAAACCAATGTAAAAGGAAGGCACAGATCGGTTCAATATATTGCTGGCAGCATACGCGAATGTATGGTAAGGGCTCTACTAAATTGGCTGCTCCAGTTAAAATAGATCCAAATGCTCCAGCTCAGACAGAACCAACATCTCCGGCTAAAACAGAACCGACTTCTCCAGCTAAGACTGAACCAACTTCACCGGCTAAAACAGAACCAACCGTTCCAGCAAAAACAGAACCAACTTCTCCCGCTAAAACAGAAAAATGAAAATGGTCCGAATTGGTTGAGTAAGATTGTTGACGATACATGTATTTTTTATTTACTCATTTACTCAACGACTAATAGACTCAAAATGCATCAGAGAAAATCTATTCGATTAATAGAGTACGACTACTCTCAGCCTGGCGAGTACTTTGTTACCATTTGTACTTATAATCACGAATGTATTTTAGGCGAAATTATAAACGGTGAAATGTGTCTGAATGAGATCGGGAAAATTGTAAACGAAGAATGGTTGCAAACAGCAATTATTCGTCCTGATATTCAATTGGATTCATATGTTATCATGCCGAATCATATTCATGGTATCATTGTGATTAAAGATGAATCGCCCATTCTACCCGTAGGGACGCACAACTGTGCGTTCCTACAAAGGAAACCAAGATCATTGGGCTCTATTATTGCGGGATTTAAATCTGCAGCAACAAAACGTATTCACGAGATAAGGGACACGCCATCACTACCTATTTGGCAGGGACGATATTTCGACCACGTCATTCGCTGCGACAAGGAATTAAACAACATCAGGGATTACATTCACTCCGTGAGAATGATCCGTTCGATTGCATCTAATCTTCAGCTATTCAACCATATTTCTCACGGGGTAAATAATAATGTCCTTCAATGGGCAATTAATTCATCCCGTGAGATACTCAATGATTTCATGAATGTGTAATGAAATTTACTATCTCACGGGAAAATGATGATCCGGATAATATTCCATTGTGGTAATGAATTATGAGGATGTTCTCTTTCTTATTTGCCCTCATCAAACCGCGATCGAATATTTACTGTTCGTACGAAACATCCCAGCTGTCACCGCCGATAACTTCCAGGACATATGGGCCGGCTTCCGGTATGTCAACTTTCGAATTCAGCGCCGGCGTAGTGGAGTTATGACACAGGTTGGTGACATACTTGCCCGTGTTCGCATCGTAAATATTAATTTCAAGCCGTGAAGACCACTGGCCTTTCAGCTTTTGGTGCATCGTGAAGGCAGCCGATCCTTTATTCAGGTGGAAGAATGGCGTTACTTTATTCGTCGTGCCGCTGAAGGTCGTTTTATCGGAGAGCGGTTTCGGTTTCGGACTTTTTAAAATCTCGATGGTCCATGGCCCTTCTGCATCGTCGATATAAATCATGTAATCTTCCGACTTTGCCGCACCCTGGGACAGGATTTTTTCTGTTGTATTTGGACCCATCCAGTTCGTTAACATACCGCCGACCGTTTCTTTATCGGTCACCATTTTCTGGGTAGCAAGCGACAGCTGGCAAATACTGACATCAGGACCTGTGTACGCAATCTTGATAATATACCATCCATCTTTGCTGAGTGTGAATTTATCTGAAGTGATTTTTTTGCCTTTATCGCCTGTGATGGTGATTTTTTCAGCAGTTTGAGTGACTGTGATCTTTCCCGAAGCTGCCACCAATAATGAGAAGGCAGCTGCGATAAAAGCAGCTACAACGATGAGCGCCAAATATTTATTCTTCATAACATACCCCCGGATAGTTTGACATAATAATTATATGACCATTATGATGATAGGGAAATTTAACATGGTTAGCAAGAAAGTTTAAAGTCTAACTTAATTCTTGTCGGCCATAGTTCATCTTTGAGTTTGACTCTCGTGAAGTAAGTGGAATCATGTGCAGAATCAGCTTGCCAAATCCTGAATGGATTACTACCTTTTCATTGGAACAAATGTGATGGATAGATCGTAGACTGACGCATGAGATGAAGCTCAAATAACAACATGAAAATAAATACACCTATGAAAGCCCCTCAAAGGAGAACGGGACGCAAGATGAGTATTATCTTTGTACTTGTCGCCCTTCTACCGGCACTCTTTTATTCTGCCTATGAAGTAGGCTCGCTCAGTTCGACTGAAAAATTAATCCAATCGATTTACAGAAAACAGCTTGATGTTATTCTTTTTTCAACCAACCAGTATGCGCTGGATGTTGCACAAAGCTGGTCAGGAGAAATCAATATGGCTCTCGTGACGTCTCAATCTTCAGGCGTGTACGCAGCAACCAGAGAATTTCTGAACAAAAGAGTGGCGGTTCAAGGTGTATTTTATGCTGATTCTGCAGGCCATTCCATTTCATTCGTGACACGAGAAGAGAAGGAAAAAGTGCGAAGTGAGTATAATATTTCAGTTGCTTCTTTTCGAAACCAATCAGCGACGATCGAAAAATTATTGCGTTATGCATCTGCTGGCTATCGGAAAATTGAACCTGTTATCATTGGAGATAGTGTCTCGGGTCAGGGTTTGATGCTTTTATTTGTGACAGCGTCTCGATTCCCTGAGCAAAAAATAGCCGGAATTTTGATCGATGCGAAATCGTTTCTCAATGAGGTTCTCCGGGCAAAACTCGAGCAAACTGCCGGAGAGGAATTTCTGATCGCGGTGTTTGACCGCCGGAACCAGCACATCCTTCTTTCAACATCTCCCGTGGACATTGCCGATCTTCGCGAACAAAAAGATTTCTGGCTCTTTCCGGATTACGGTATTGGCATCCGGTTACGAGGGACCAGTGTTGAAGATGTTGTACGGTCAAGATCTGAAAGAAATCTTATCCTCATTGGATTTCTGGATATTCTTCTCATCGGCGCTGTAGGACTTATGTACCGCACCCTGAAAAAAGAAATGGAGCTTGTGCAGTTAAAAGGAGATTTCGTTTCGAATGTTTCCCACGAGCTGCGGACGCCGCTTTCCCTCATCCGGATGTTCACGGAAACGCTTTCTCTGAATCGGGTGCAAACAGAAGAAAAGAAACAGGAATATTATGCAACCATACTCCATGAAAGTGAACGGCTGACGCGCCTCATTAACAATATTTTGAACTTTTCACGGATGGAAGCGGGAAAGAAGCAATATTATTTTGAACCGATCACGCTCAGCGATGTTCTCACCGGCGTCTTGAAGACGTATTCTTCTCATTTGGAACATGAAGGATTTAAAACTTCTGTGCAGTTTGCCGAAAACCTGCCGGTCATTCACGCTGATCGTGAAGCCATCGCCGAAGCACTCATCAATATTCTCGATAACGCAGTAAAGTACTCAACCACAGATAAATACGTCAGGATTAAAACGGGCCAAACAGAGAGAATGATATATATAGAAGTGGAAGATCACGGCATCGGTATCGAAAAGTACCACCATAAAAAAATTTTCGAAACATTCTATCGTGTTTCTACTGGACTGACAAACAACATCAAAGGCAGCGGGCTCGGTCTCGCGCTTGTAAGACACATCATGGATGCCCATGGCGGAGTGATAGAGCTTGAAAGCCTGCCAGGTCGAGGAAGCACATTCCGGATTCTCTTTCCAATCGTAAACCCATCAGATTCGACGCACAAAGGATAATCACTATGGCACGTATTCTTCTCGTAGAAGATGAACCCCAGATGCAGCGCGGTTTGCGCGACAACCTTGAGTTCGAAGGTCACGAGGTCACCATAATGGGAGATGGCAATAGCGGATTGCAAACAGTGCTCCATGAATCTTTCGATCTCGTTATTCTGGATATCATGCTTCCGCAGATGTCAGGATTCGATGTTGTGCGAAAAGCACGGGAGAAGGGAATCCGCACACCTATTCTCATGCTGACTGCGAAAGGCGAGGAGATCGATAAAGTTCTCGGATTGGAGCTGGGTGCAGATGATTACGTTACCAAACCATTCAGCTTGCGCGAACTCATCGCACGTGTGAATGCACTTCTGCGCCGTGCAGCAGCGGCCGGACCAAGTGAAACGATGATGACGCACGGGGATGTTACCATAAATTTTACCGCGCACAAAGGATCGAAGGGCGGAAAAGAATTTTCCATGACGCCGAAAGAATTCGAGATCCTGAAATATCTCTGGCAGCACTGCAATAAAACAGTCAGCAGGGACGATCTTTTGACGAACGTCTGGGGATATGACGAATCAGTAAGCACACGGACGATAGATAATTTTATTTTGAAGATACGGCAAAAAATCGAGGATGATCCCGCTCATCCTCAAATCATCTTCACCATGCACGGCACGGGGTACAAGTTGATTGCTTGATTTCGTGACATCTTTTTACATTTCCTGACCATTTCATGACATCTTTGACCTTTTGTGGGCGTAGTATGTATTAGTCCATGAGACATAAATACTGTTTTCCCGGAGGATATCATGAACAAGAAACATATAAAATTATATTCCATCCAGATCGCCATTTTTCTATCGTTCGTGCTTGTTTCCTTTGCAACGGCTGAAGATTTAAAATCCGTTCTCGATCTCCGTGGAAAATGGAAGTTTGAACTCGGCGATAGTGAGAAACGCGCGAGTGTTGATTTTAATGATTCAAAATGGGATGAGATCTTCGTTCCCTCTGCATGGGAAGATGAAGGGTATCCCGGGTACGACGGGTATGCGTGGTACCGCAAACATTTCCGTCTCCCTGCGGGAGCAGAAAAGAAAGCGCTTTACCTGCGCCTTGGCTGTATCGATGACGTTTCCGAGGTTTATGTTAATGGAGTGCTTATTGGAGTCATCGGCAGTTTTCCTCCGGATTTTTTGACAGCGTACAACACAGAAATTGTCCTCTCAATTCCTCAAAATACTCTCAGTGTTTCAGGGGAGAATGTCATAGCTGTTCGTGTCTATGATGATGGTCTTGCCGGTGGAATAGTGAGCGGCAAGATTGGTTTATATGAATCGAAGAATTATCTCGCTCCGGAAATTTCGTTTGTCGGCAAGTGGCGGTTCAAGGATGGCGATTCTGAAAAATGGATAGATCCTTCCTTCGATGACAGCAATTGGAAGCAAATTTTTGTTCCTGCATATTGGGAATCCCAGGGATATGCTGATTATGATGGAATAGGATGGTACAGATTACATTTCAAAATACCTGCAGATTTTGCGGATGAAAAACTTGTCCTTCTCCTCGGTAAAATTGACGACCTGGATGAAACATATATCAATGGAGAAGAAATTGGCCGCACCGGAAGAATCCGGTCAAATCCAAGGCAGAGCCGTCACGAAAACGAGTACCAGGAGTTTCGTGCGTATACTATCCGAAGCGGACTCTTAAAGGCGGGAGGAGATAATGTGGTTGCTGTGCGAGTTTATGACGGCGGTGGGTGGGGCGGAATTTATCAGGGTCCAATCGGTATCATGACACGTGAACGATACAAGGAATGGAAAAGGAACCGACCATGGAAGGAAGAATTTAATGGTGGCCCGTGGAATATCTTCGAGAGGATATTCGATCAATAAATGAATCAGTTGCACGGTTCAATTGAACCGTGCTTTCTCCTGGCGGAGAATCTTTGTTAAGATTCTCCGCTTTTTTTTGGTGGTGATCCACGGAATGATACGAAACAGTAATCCTTTTTGTGATCCCGCTGTCGTCAGATTTCAAATCAGTAATACCAGTCATCATTGCGAGGCTTGTCCCGAACGAAGTGAGGGAACTTATGAAGCAATCCGCAAAGATTGAATCACCTCGGGAAATTCCAAGTGTGCAGATTGTCCTGCAAAGCGGGATGCAAAAAACGCACTTCTCCCAAAATCCTTCGACAAGACTTCGGCGTGAGCTCAGTCGAACGCTTAGGACAAGCACTTCGACAAACTCAGTGCAGGCATTGGGATCGCAATGGGTATAATGTTCAAAAAGTGTTGTTATTTTTATCGTGGTCGGAGATAAAAGTACCACTGAAAATACTGTTCTCGACACTTTCGAGCAAGTCCACGATGTCTTCGATATTTTTCTT